>Ga0154569_108_pt1 | contig 69733 bp, 50 predicted proteins | sample RifGroF2_FD_115998 | JGI IMG/M metagenome (GOLD analysis project Ga0154569, IMG submission 115998) | Ignavibacteria bacterium GWF2_33_9
AACCTATTGCCAGATTCGCTTTGGTTTCTTCTCTTGCATTTTTGCTGTTTGCAACAGTACCTTTGCTGAATCATCTTGGCAAAGCTGATCGTGCTTTAAATATTATTCTGACTCCAAATTTCACCTCAGCTATGAGTGGTTTCGGGTATATCTATATGGCATATATGGTGATTGTGATTCTCGAAGTGTGGTTCAGCTACCGAAGCGATTTCATTAAGAAGTATCATAATGCAAAAGGAACTGTAAAATTTATTTACAAAATTCTGATTTTGTGGAATGATAATGATAATGATAATACTAAGAAATACGACCATAAAATGATAATTTTTCTCGGAGGATTGGGTATTCCTGTTGCTTGCGTATTACACGGATATGTAGGATTTCTTTTTGGTTCAATTAAAGCGAATTTGTGGTGGTCCACTCCTTTGATGTTTATCATATTCATTTTCTCGGCAATTGTATCAGGTTTGGCAGTATTGCTCTGGTTATACATATTCGTGCATTGGTTACGTAAGACAAAAGTGAACCAAGAATCGGTGGACTTGATGTCCAAATGGCTTTGGGGATTTATGATTATTGCCGTTACTTTGGAATTAATGGAAATTCTCTCTATTTCGTACGAAAGAACAGAAAAATGGGAAATATTAAGCAAATTGATATTCGGTGAGCTTAGATGGTCTTATCTGTACCTACAAATAGGGTTATTCTCCATCGGTTCATTCCTTATCCTGAGTCTCACATCACTTTTCAAAATGAAGACACAATACAAAAACTTTTTAATCTGGCTGTCTTCCGGAATGTTGTTATTGCAGGTCTTGCTTATGCGTTGGAATGTTGTTATCGGTGGTCAGTTAGTATCGAAATCACTGAGGGGATTCACAGGTTATTTCCCGGGTCTTTTCGAAAAAGAAGGTATTTTGGTGGGGCTGATTATTTTGATAGTTCCATTTATCTTACTTAGATATTTCGATAAACTATTTCCATTTTTTGATTCACAAAAAATTTCTGAAACTAAATAAATTATAGGTGTATTATGAAAAAATTATTCTTTATTATTCTTATTTTTTCTCTTCTTCTGCCAAATTTAAGTTCTGCTCAAACAATAAAACTTAAAACATATTTCAGCAAACAAAAAGTTGCCGGATATAATCAAAAAGAAACAGAAAATAGGATATACCCTGAAGAAATGAAATACATTATTCACAATTTCACTCTTTCTGAAGAAGATAATGTAATCGACAAAGGCATTATCTATCGCCAATTTTTCAAAAATGGTATTTACGAATCTTTTTATGCCATAAGCGATAAAAACACATTTAAAATGTGCTATTGGTCAGATCCTACAGCTTTGGTTACTGCCAATGTGAATAAAATGGAATATTGCGTGGAAGGTGATATCAATAATATTCTTTTCCCAATGGTGATACGTGGTTATGCGAAAATTCTGAAAACCGGTGCAGTTGAAAAGAAATTCAAAAACATAACATTCAAATTAACTAAACTGCAAACCAAAAAAGAAGGAAAATATCCCATCACAACTTTCAAAGTGGAAAGTAATCCTAAAGTTATGGAAGGTACAATAGAAACATATAAAGGATTAATCGTTTTACGTGGAAATTTGAAAATAAACAATGATTTAGCAAAACGCAGCGGATTAAAATTGCTTTTTTCGCATGATGATTTGCCAAAAGCAACTATAATAAATCTTTCATTTGATTATACTTATTTCGATACTCCAAAACCTAAAAAGTTTCTTGAAATGGGTATTGATGATATTGTTAAAAAGTATAAAAGTATAGTTTGTGATTAATACTTGAGAATATGTTTACTTGCCCAAAGTGTGAAAAAAATATACGGCATATAAATTCCAAGATTTGTCCATCTTGCCTTTTGCCATATTTCAACGAAACTTACACTTCATGGGTGGGAAGTTCCGAATTGTGCAATATTCGACTTAACATGGAGAATATTGCACCTTTCGCAGCTGCAATTGTTTTCAATCCTGAAACAAATTACACAGATATCTACAATTTAGATACTTCTTCCGAAACAATTTACGTAAATCATCATTTAGTTTATAAGAAAGAACTACTCACAATCAGTGATTGGATTAGAGTGAATGATTTGATTTTGGATATGAGCAATCCAAAATTCATCCCGCTTTTTATGCCTGGTACAAAAGTACAGTTCATCGTCGATTTTTCTGATAAGGAAGTTTTTTGGATAGGAAATACAGAAGAATCCCGAGTGAAATTTCACCAATCACCAATCAAAAGAAATTATGCGCAAATAATAAAAAGCGGAGGGAATTTTTATATTTGTTATCCCCCAATGACAATGGATACTCACAGTGAATTTCCTCTGATTTTTATTAATGAGTTTAAATTAAATTATGGTGAAATTCAGTTAATCGAAAGTAATGATTCAATATTCATTGATGACCTGAAAGTAGATTTGACTTTGGTTCCGGGTTTGATAGACACTAGAGAATCCTTTTTCAGTACTGAAGTTTTTCCTCTCGAATTCAATTTTGCAGATTTTAAGAAAGAAACCATAACAATTGGAAAATCGGGATGCGACATTTGTCTTAACAGCGATAAAATTTCCCCAAAACATTTCCAGATTGAACATGTTGAAAATGGGTTTTACAAGGTGAAAGACTTGAATTCCTCTTTTGGAACTTATGTTGATAATACAAAAGTCGAGGAATTGGTAGTCACATATAATCAAATAATCAATTTTGGTGAATTTGAATTGACACTTTTACAGCATGGTGAAGAGGATTTTATTCAAGTCGAACATATAAAAGGTAAAATCAAAGTTGATGCTATAAATCTGAATAAAACAATTATAGAATATACTTTTCCCTTCCAATGGGTTAGAGTTCAGATTTTACATAACATTTCACTATCAATCAAAGCTGGTGAACTTGTTGGGATTATGGGACCAAGTGGTGCAGGAAAATCTACTTTGCTTAAGTTGCTTGCCGGAATTGACAAAAAAAGCAGATTTAATAAAATCGGGAAAATTCTATACAATGATACTGATATAACTCTGAATCCGAAACTATTTAAAAATTCAATCGCTTATTTGCCGCAGGACGATATTTTGTTCCCGGAACTTACTGTTTATGAATGTTTGAAATACGTTGCAAAATTGCGTATGCCAACTCTTCTACAGGAAGATATTGATTTGTTGATTGACAATGTATTAATCAGTTTGGATATGGCAGAAGCTGATAACAATGGGAACTTTACTTTTCCGCTGAAAAATAAAAAAATCGGGAATATAAATAAAACTGGTGCACTCTCAGGTGGACAACGCAAGAGAGTTAATCTTGCAGTGGAATTACTGAGCAATCCTTCAATCTTATTCCTTGATGAACCTACATCGGGACTTTCATCCACAGGTTCGGATAAGCTGATTAATCTGCTTGTAAAAATCAGTAATTCTGGTAATACTGTCGTAACAAGTATTCATCAACCTTCCCGAAAAATTTTCGGAAAATTTAATAAGATTATCATTCTCACAAAATCCGGTAAATTGGCTTATTTTGGTTCAGTTCAGCGTTCAGTTGATTATTTCCAAAGGCGTTCTAAAATTAAATACGATGCATCATCAAATCCTGCAGTTTATATTCTTGAAGCAATGGAATCAAAATCTCCAGAATTCTGGGAAAAACAATATCTTGAGTCCGAAGCATTTATCCATTATGTTCAACATTCACAAAAGGAACTGGAAAATAAAGATATAAACCTAAAGAAGCAAGCACAGAAGGAAAAAATTTACAATCTATCTCAAGTATTTACTCTCGTTAAGCGAAGTTTGAAACTCAAATTGAACAATACTGCTTCGCTGCTATTGTTGATTTTACAAACACCAATTATTGCCATGTGTGTGGGATTGATATTTTCAGGGATTATTAAAGACGGCTCTCAACTTGATGATTTCAGACCTGAAGAAGAATTTTTCCGTCTGGAAAATTATTCACGTCCTGTCACTGCACGATACCTTCCGCCATTTAGTGAGGATATGAAAATTCAAAATCTTACTTCCAAAAATCTCTTGATATATTCTCAAGCTAATGATGTGCTTTATCCCGATACAAATTATTACCGGCAAATTGGTCCATATACAATTTCCAAACAAGAACTTGGAATACGGGATAAAATGTATTTTCCTGTCAAATCAGGCAATTATGTGCTTGTAATTTCCGATTCAATTTTAGATGAAGATAATTTGCGATCGGCAATGCATTTCGACTCTGACAATGTTACAAATTCAAACTATTATATTCTCAGTGACAGCCTCAAAACTTTTGCAGTTAACGATTGGAATGCACTCAGCGATTCTCAGAAAGTTGCCCTTTGGTATGACAAGGTATTGATGGAAAGGAAAGTAAGAGTTGAAAGGGAAAATGCAGATTTTAGTAAATATGATTTGATAAGCCGATATAGTGTATTTAGTCGATTAAATTTTCTTTTCGATAAAAATTTCACTCTCAATCAAATTAAAAAGTATTACTATACTCTCAAAACCGGTAAATATGATTGGTTTGATGCTACTTACGATAAAAAGATTTTATATACAGGTAGCATAGGATATAAGGAACAATCCGAAAAACTTCTAAATCTCATTTTCATCCTGATTCTTTCTTTCATTTGGATTGGTATGACAAATTCAGTAAAAGATGTTGTTGTCGAAAGACAAATCTTCATCCGTGAAAACAGATACAATCTGAAAATTTCTAATTATCTTTCATCAAAATTTCTTGTTTTACTTATAATTTCATCTCTACAGGTTTTAGTATTTCTATGGGTGCTCTATCTATTTATTCCTGTTTTACCGGCGAATTACTGGACAATTGCTTTAATATTGCTTCTTACAGCAATGATTGCAGGAGGAATTGGAATATTTATCTCATCTTTGGCTAGTACAATTGAATTTGCAATTTTCTCGCTCCCATTAATTTTGATACCTCAAATCATTTTTGCGGGTGTTTTCAAGCATATTGGTGCAATGAATGAGTTCCTAAGAAGTATTTCTGCCTGGACAATTTCACGATGGTCACTGGAATCGATGGTAAATGCAATTTCACGAACCGTGGACTTCGAATCACCATTCCATCATTTCTTTGTTCCCTTCAATAATATAATTTATCCCTGCTATTACCCAACTATGAATCGTGGAATAGTAGTTCAGACAGGCTATTTCCCATTTGTCCTTGAAATTGACATATTAATCCTTATCCTATTTGCATTCATTACTTTTGGGACTTCATGGACTATTCTGCAATTTAAAACTAAATTTATCAAAAAATAAATACCTTTCCTTTTGCAGCGTTTTATTATATTTGTTTTCGAACATTTTTATTGTCCAAAATTTCTATTATGATTATTTCGCCTGAACTGTTAATTAATGCTTACTCTCACGGAATTTTTCCGATGGCAGATTCACGTGAAGGTGAAATAAATTGGTATAAACCTGATAACAGAGCTATTTTCGACATTTACAAAACAAAAATCAGCCGCTCTGTAAAACAGTTAATCCGGAAGAATGTTTATAAGGTGGATGTTGATAAAAATTTCCGACAAGTGGTTATTCAATGTGCAGGAAGAGATGAAACCTGGATTAATGATGAAATTATCGACACGTACACTACAATGCAGGAACTCGGATTTGCACACTCTGTGGAAGTATATAATAAAGAAAAACTTGTTGGGGGGCTTTATGGTGTTCATTTAGGTGGTGCTTTTTTTGGTGAATCTATGTTTAATCTGGAGCCAAATACTTCTAAAATAGCTTTTGCCTATTTGCTGGAAATTTTGAAATATAATAATTTCTCATTACTGGATTCACAGTTTTTGAATCCATTTACCAAGCAACTCGGTGCATTCGAAATTGATGATCGAAAATATATGTTCCTTCTTAATACTTCAATTCAGCGCAAATGCGGCTTTTACAAACCCAAAATATTTGAAATATAGCTTTTCTTATTTGCAAATCTAAATCGCCAATATTCCCAAAATTGTGCTTGATTTAGCACCTGTTATCTTTGTCAGATTCACTTTCTTTCCTTGCAAAAATAAATATCCCAAATATGCAAATGCTATTGCCTCTTTGTAATCGGAAGGTATGCCGAAATCTTCGATTTTTCTGAAGTGTGAATTTTGCAATTTTGATTGAAGTACTTCCATAAGAAAAGTATTATTCCTGCCGCCTCCTGAAACAATTATGGTACTTTCCGGTTTACAAAATTGCCTGATATTACCGGAAATTGCCTCAGCTGTAAATTCTGTTAATGTACACATAACATCCGCATTTGGTATATTCTGAGAAGCAATTTTTTCTGCTAAATACTGCATATTATATTTTTCCCTGCCGGTAGATTTTGGTGGTGAAAGATGCAAAAATTCATCTGACAATAGTCTATCCAGAAATTCAGCATTGATATTCCCAGAACTGGCAAACTCACCATTCATGTCAAAATCTTTTCCTAATACTGTTTTGGAAAATCCGTCCAGCAAGGTATTCCCCGGACCACAATCAAAAGCATTCATGAATTCACCCTTCGAAAGATATGTTACATTAGCAATTCCTCCAATATTGAGTAAAATTCTTTCTTCAGTTTCCTCAGCAAGGAATTCCATATCGAAAATCGAAACTAAAGGTGCTCCTTCTCCTCCGAGAGCAATATCTCCGGAACGGAAATCTCCGATTACCGGCAATTCAATAATTTTTGATAATGCTGATAGGTTTACGGCTTGATAAGTAGAAGATATTTCCCTCCCTTGAAATTCAGTTTTGCGTGGATTATGCCATAAAGTTTGACCATGTACTGCCACATAATCAATTTCGGATTTATTTATTTCTTTCATACCAATAAATCTTTCAATTGCTTCGGCATAAATTTCAGCAAGATAAAAATTAAATTGACTCAATTCAGAAATATGAATTTTTTCACTCAAACATCTTTGTAAAAATTCATTGACTTCCTTCGGATATGGCAAAAATTCAGTTGCCAGAATTTCTACTAATGGTTTTTTTTTAGAATTGAACTGCACAAACACAAGGTCGATTCCATCGCAGGAAGTACCTGTCATAAGTCCTAAACCTTTTAAACTATTTTTATCAGAAAATTCAATCATTTGCTTCCATTTTTTTTTTACAAAATTAGGTTTATTTAATAAAATAGTGTAAATTTGTGTAAATAAAATTACACAGTATTTGAAAACTGTTAATAAATTTTAATATAATAAAAGTATGTTTCTTTAACAAATTTGCATATGATATTTGCATTACTATTGGGATCATTAATTGGCTTTTTTCTGGCTGTCCCTCCCGGTCCGGTTGGGGTGAGCGTAGCTAAATTAGCCGTCTTTAATTCACGTAAAAGTGCCTATCAATTTGTATATGCAACTGCTATAATTGATATTATTTTCGCTTTTTCAGCAACGGTTACCGCATCAGCAATTGCTGATGCTATCGGTGAATTTACCGACAAACATGTTCTTCTCATAAATTTTGCACAGTTATTCATTGTATCTGCTTTCATTATCTACGGAATTTATAGTATTATAAGAAGTAAAAAAGAAGTAATACTTAAAGAACATAAACCTTCAAAATTAAGTCAAATTTTCAATCATCTTGCCCATAAAGGACCATTCTTCCTTGGTATGACAATTGCAACATCGAACCTCGCAAATCCTACATTTTTACCGGCTTTGGGCTATTTATCATTGCAGGCAGCTTCTTTCCATCTTTATGAATTGACCCTTGCAAACAAATTAATCTTTGCTCTCGGATTTGGTGTTGGTAATTTATTGTATCTCTATTTATTGGCTAATATAATGGCTATTTACCGAAATAAACTCAGTAAAACTTTCCAGATGCGACTCAAACAATTTGCAGGAATTACTTTCATTAGTTTCGGAACTTTACTGGGGTACAGATTAATCCAATTTATTCATTGGCAGGAACTGCTGCGATTTGTATTTGTATTTTAGAAGAATCTTAATTTTATATAAAAAAAGGGATACTTAATTTAAGTATCCCTTTTCATTTTTCTAATCAGTCTTGATTTTATTTATTATCAGGAATATTTTTTACTAATTCGAGTAAGAAATTCCAAATTTTCTGAACTGATGAAATTTGTACTTTTTCACTAGGAGTATGAACGTCAAATAAGTTTGGACCAAAAGAAATCATATCCATTCCCGGGTATTTTTCGGCTACTAAACCGCATTCCAAACCGGCGTGAATAACTGAAATGATTGCATTATGACCGAATACTTTCTTATACACTTGCTTGCCGAGTTCTAGTACAGGTGAATTCACATTTGGTTCCCATGCAGGATATCCATCGGACATTGTTGATACTGCACCACCAAGTTCCATAGCAGTTTGTACTTTATTTGCCATTACAACTTTTTCTGATTCAACAGAACTGCGTTGTGAAGTGAGAACAGTTATGGATTTTGCATTAGTTTCCACGATAGCAAAGTTTGTTGAAGTTTGAACTAAGTCCTTAATGTCCGGGCTCATACGATAAACACCATGAGGCATCACTTGGAATGAGTCAATCAATCTTCTTTGGAAATCATGGCTCATAACTCTTGAAGGAGCTGCAATAGGTTTCACTTCGATGAACAAACCAGGTTCTTTCGTAGCAAATTCACGATCCATATTCACTTTGCAATCATTGATATATTCTTCGAAATCAGCAACTGCTGCTTCTTTTACGAATATAGTTGCAAATGCTTCACGTGGGATTGCATTATGTTTGCCGGGAGCATTGAATTCTGCCAAACGAGCATTCACTTTGCGTGTTAGTTTCCATAAAATGCGAGTAAGTAGTACGATTGCATTACCACGACCTTCATGAATATTAATTCCGGAGTGACCTCCTAAAAGTCCTTTCACTGCAATCTGGTATGCAACACTTTCGCTTGGAACTGTGTCAGCTTCATATTCGTATTCACCGAATGTGTTGATACCGCCTGCACAACCAATTGTAAATGCATCTTCTTCTTCTGAATCAAGATTAATCATAATTTTTGCATTCATAATGCCGGGCTGCAATTGATTTGCACCTGTCAAACCTGTTTCTTCGTCCACAGTGCAAAGCAATTCAATTGGAGGATGTTCCATTCCGGGTGCAGTCATAAGTGCCATACCCATTGCAACACCGATTCCATTATCAGCACCGAGTGTAGTTCCGTTTGCTTTCACAAAATCACCATCAATCACTGTTTCAATTCCTTGTGTGTCAAAATCGAAATTCACATCGCTGTTTTTTTCACAAACCATATCTACGTGACCTTGAATTGCTATTGGGGTACGATTTTCCATACCTTTCGTAGCAGGTTTGCTTATTACGAGATTTCCAACTTTGTCTTGAACATATTTGAAATTATTTTTGGTTGCCCATTCTTTCATAAAAGCAAGTATTTTCTCTTCCTTTTTAGAAGGACGAGGAATTTTAGTAATCTGGTCGAATGCTGTCCATACAGCCTTTGGTTCTAATGATGTTAGGCTTTTATTATTTGCCATATATTACCTCAGTATATATATTTTATTAAAAAATCTAGTTTTCTTCTTTTTCTATTAATTCCACAAAACCTTTGCTATGCATCATCCCAAAGTATTTTGATACTCTTTCGTAAACCGGTTCTATCTTTTCGCCGAATTGTTCTTTCATTATTTTTGCTATTTCGTAAATGTTCCTTTCTCCATTAGATAGCGTAATACAAGTGGAACCGTATTCATCTAATTTTGCTTCTATGTGCTTTGACTGAAACTTTGGTATTAGGTATTTTTGAGCTAATTTATTCTTAAATCTGGGAATTAATAATTTTACTTTATTATCTTCTGTTTTCTCTATTCCAACTTTTCTTTTAGGTATCAATTCTAAAAAATTTGTATCTTTATTTATCTTCATTCTATGTTAAATTAATCCTATTTTTTCTTTTATTTTAATATGCAAATTATTGAAATTTATTAAACCAATCTCTATATCTTTTACAACTTTTGGATTATAAAATCAATTTAAAAATTCATTAAACCAATGAATAGACCTAGCTGAAATTTAAATCCTGAGTGATTAATACTGCCGGGTACATTATTAATTTTAGCATTATTATTGTATTCCCAATTTGAACTAACCAACGGATTATCCAATGAAAATGCATAACTAGCAATCGCACGGAACATTAAGAAATTCGTTACGGCATATTGCAAACTTAGACGTGGTTCCAAATTCCAGAAATTTTTGGTCATTTGATGATTGTAATAAATTTCTTTTTCACCTAAATTACCCCAATCCTCTTCTTGTCCGGTTTTGCTGAGTATAATCTGAGAACTACCGAAACCAAATTGGAAACCCGGTAATATCGCAAAAGCTTTGTAGGGAACGAATGCATAATCCACACCAAAACCTTTATTCGCAATTTCATAGTTAAAACTGCCATAACTTGTATCTGATTTCATTGTAGATGAAGTGCTGCCGCTATAGCTGAAAAAACCTACGTTCAAATTCTTGACAATAATTGCACCGGTTGTAATTTCAAATCCTGATGCGAAAAAAGGAGTTTTCAGTTCGCCAAAACCGAATCTTCCACCAATAGAATTCAAATCATCAAGGTTTATAAGATTGTAAGTATAGGTGTATCCGGCTCCAACAGAAAAATACGAATTTGACTCTTGTTGCAATTCTTCTGTATCGAAATCCAAATCATCCAGTTCATTCTGATTATCCTGCGATAAAATTACCATTGGCAAAAAAATGATTGCCGCTAAAACTAAAAAGAAAAATTTACGCATTGTTTGCTTTTTTTATTAATAATTAAAAGTGTATAAACAAAAAAAAAGAGTTTTTATTTTTTGTAAATTGAGATTTATATGAATTAGCATTTTTAAAGAAAAAAAAGGGCAAGAATTCTTGCCCTTTGTGTGATATTTATTGAAATATTGGCTTAAAATTCTTCAATAACAAGATAACAAGTTCCTGTGTATCTTTTACCTTTCGATGCATTGCCAGTTGGAGGAGGATTATTAGGATCAGTAGTATTATTGCCCATTGTTGAAATTCTGTTTGCCTGAATTCCATTGTCAATAAAGAAATGACGCAATGATTCTGCTCTAGCCTGAGTTAACTGCATATTTTGATTTGGGTCGCCTATTTCATCAGGGAAAGAAATTATTTTAAAGTTCACTGTCAAATTACCTTTGAAGAGATTGATAAAATCCTGCAAAAGTACATTCGAACCAAATTTCAAAGTAGATTTATGCAAACCGAAAGCTTTGAAAGGCAGTTCGATTTTTGTACCTGACTTCTTCGGAATTAAGGTTAAGTCACGTGAAAATTCAGCATATTTGTCTGTCTTAGGGAATGAAACGACAACACTTTGGCGCATATAGTTGAATTCAGCAATTCTAACTTCATAAGTTTCACCCGGTTTCAGTGAAGTTGCAAAATAAACACCTGTTTTGGCATTACTTGTTACTTTTTGAACTCTTTTATTGCCTGAATCGTAAATTTCCACATTGACGCCTATGGGTTGCTTTGAAATTGCATCGAGAACAACACCCGTGAGAGAAACAACTGTTCTCATTTGTGCATTCATTTCAGGTGCAATTAAAAGTACTAATATTAAAGCTATATATTTTAAATTTTTCATTGTCATTCCTCCTATTTCTTACCACGTTTTTTAGAATTCTTTGCTTCAACTTTTCTGAGTAATCTCACTGTCCCATCTTCGCAAGCAGCAATTAGAATAGAAGCATCGGAAACCAAGTCCACACTCCAAACACCAACTCCTAAATCTGCATCGAAAAGTAAAAAAGGACCGTCTGAATCCCAAAGTCTTACGTGATGGTCCAAACTACCTGAAAGGATTGTCCTATTGTCTCCGGCAAAGGAAACGTCCTGAGTAATGTCAGTATGAGCTTTGAACTTTCTCATAATTTCGCCGTTTGCAGCATCCCAAATTACGATAAATCCATCAGAATCACTAGATACAATTCTTTTGCTGTCGAAACTGTAAAGAACTGTGAGCACAGGTGCATTATGTCCTCGAAGTACCATTAAAGGTGCAGCTGTTTCAAAATCTGTACTCCAAACACGTATTGTGCTATCGTCACTTGCTGTAGCAATAGTTTTTCCATCATAACTGTAAGCAACGTTATTCGTAGGTTGTGTGTGTCCACGCAAAGTTTTTATTTCAGTTCCGGAAGCAACATCCCAAAGTTTAACGGTTTTATCGAAACTTGTGGAAGCAACTAAAGAACTTTCGTCATCCTGGCTGAAATAAACACCTATCACAGGAGCAGTGTGACCTTGCAATACTTTTAATTGTTCTCCTGTTTCTACATCCCAAATCCTTACAGTCCAGTCTTCCGATCCGCTAGCAAGAAATTTGTCATTTCCTGAAAATGAAATATTATACACTGCACCAAGATGTCCTTTTAGTGTACGTAATTCTTTTCCTTCAGGTAAACTCCAAATTTTGATTGTTTCATCCAAAGAACTTGTGGCAAACTTTGTGTCGTCTTCGTTCACAAATACTGCCATCACTTCATCTTCGTGTTTTCCGCTGATTTCTGATTTGTAATTCAATTCCTCGGAAACCGCTCTAGAACCGGATAAGACGAATATAGCGATTAAAATAAACGAGTAAATCGTCGAAAATCTCATATTTTCACCTTGTTTTACATTTTATTTGATTTACAAATTATAAAAAAAAAATTAATAATTTCAGATTTTTTTATTTTTTTTGAAACTTTTTTTATTTTTTTTCGTAATTAAGGTTACATTTAATTAATTCAGGGTATTATTATGAATAAATATACAAAATTTCAGTTAGCATTTGCATCATTTCTTTTGATTGCTGTAATTGCTGTATTTTCTACAAATTCTTTTGCCGCTGACACAAAAGATGCTAAAACTTGTAATTGCAAAATTTCCACTAAAGTGGATAGTTTCTACGATAAAGACGTTATTGAAAACGAACTCAAAAATGACGAAGGTGTAAAAGACGTATATCTCGATTTAGATGAAAAAATTGTTTACGTTACTTACAATTATCCCGTTACAGATTCACAAAAACTTTGCAATAAAATCGTTAATTTAGGTTACGACGCAAAAGTTATGGAAGATTCAAACAAATTGTGATTATCTTAAGTAATCAGAAAAAAGACGCAATGCAAATTGCGTCTTTTTTTTTTGCTGTTTTGTGTTATATACTGTAAGTAAATACTACGCACCCTTTGCTATAACTTACTTGCAAGAATATATTTTATAAATATTTTCAAAAAAAATAAAAATAATTGGGAAAATTTTTGTAAATTAAATTTTGAAGAAATGCAAACTTATTAATTAGAATATTTTAGTATTATATTTAAAATTTATTGAGGTTTTTTATGAAAAACACTTTTACAGCATTTAAGAAATATTGGGGAATATTAGCAATTCTATTTATTACCTTGATATTCACACAAAGTAGTGCTTTCAGTCAATGTTCCTACTGTTCCGCAACGACAACATATGAGTACGAAGGTATAAAGAGAGTAGAATTTGGTGATATTGATAATACCACCGGTTGGGGATCAAGTGTGCAAAACTATACTTCTCAGTCAACTGACGTTGTTGCAACGATTGGTACAACTATGAAAATAACTAATTTGAATGCTTACTATGCCGATTTAGTATATGCATATATTGATATGAATCATAATTGTACTTATGATGCAAATGAAGCATTTTCAATTACTTCTTCAGATGACGGTGCTACTTTTTCAGGAACAATTACTGTTCCTACTACAGCTTTGCCCGGTAGTACAACCATGCGAATTAGATTAGTAGATGTTTCATCATATCCATATTCATTTATTATCTGTGGTTCAGTTGATTGGGGCGAAACTGAAGAATACTCTGTAAATATAAAACTTCCTGCACCTGATGCAGCAATTACAGAAATCATTACACCGACATATCCATATAATGAGGGCAACTACCCCATAAGCATGAAATTAGCAAATTTAGGTTTAGATAATTTAATAGGTTGCACAATAAATTGGTCAGTAAACGGTGTAGAACAAAATCCTTATTATTGGAGTGGTAATTTATCGCAGAAAGACAATCCTGTTCAGATCCAACTTGGGAATTATGATTTTATATATCCTGACGGAAGCAATTTTGACCCATTTACTATCCGTGTATGGTTAACAGATATTAAAAGTAATGGAGGTTTCCCTGATTCAGATCCTTCCAATCATGATAAAGAGACAAAAACAAACCCGAGTACTGAGGATGTAGCTGCAATGTCAATTTCTCAGCCAAGCAGTAGTTTTGTTCCGGGACCTGTTCAGATTGCAGTAACAATTCAGAATAATGCACGCAAACTACTCACGTCTTGCTATGTGGATTGGTATGTGGACGGCACTTTGCAAGGTTCGCAACTTTGGTTCGGAAGTTTAGCACAAGGAGAAACTGCAGAAGTTATTGTTGGTACATATAATTTCTACTTCAAAACTCCTTTGGCTCCTTTCACTATTGATGCAGAAACTAGAATGCCTAACGGAGTGGACGATCCTATCACTTCCAATGATGCTTGCACTCGTAACGTTGCTCCATCTTTAGTAGCAGGGACTTTCTATGTTGGCGGTCCTACTGCACACTTCCCTAAACTTGCTGATGCAGTTAGTTATTTAAATGCAAGCGGTATTATCGGTGATGGTGATGTTTACTTGAAATTCAATAATGGAACATACAATGAACAAGGAATGTTCCTGACATTCCCTCACGGAAACAATCACTTTTACTTTGAATCAGCCAGCGGCAATCCAAGTGATGTAACGCTAAGTTTCGCTACTAATACAATGTATAATTACATTTTAGGTTTTGACGGAATGAATAATGTTACAATCCGTAATCTTACTTTCAATGCATCGAACGGTGGAGCAGGAACAAATGTTGCGGTTTATAACGGTTATGATTTCACATTCAATAATGTTAGATTCAATGGTATTTATAACACCTCGAATTCAAATTATAGTTTGGTGAGATTCGAAAACACATCTGACGCATCATTCACTAATTGTACATTTTATGGTGGATATAATGGAATTGATGTACTTGACTATATCAATTTGACTGTTAATAGCGGTACTTTCACAAATTATGGACATTATGGTGTTTACCAGGAAGCTATGTATGAAGGTTATTTAGTTTCCGGAAAATTAAATCAAAAAAATAAAATACAATCAGCACAACCAATTGAAATTACAAACAGTACTTTCAATGGAATGGGACAAAATCCTCATGGTGGTATCCGCATTATGCAGCCTGCTTTTATTACAGATAATTATTTCGCTAATTTTAGTTCTTCTGTTTCCGAAATGGCAGCAATTGTTGTTGAATCTGATGGTTCAGAACATACTTTAATTAAAAATAATGAGATTGAAAAATTAAATGGTGTAACAGGTATCGCATTTATTGGTGACAATGCAAATATCACTGAAAACAGTGTATCAACTTCATCCGATAGTTTTTCACCGCTTTATGGTATTTTCCTGCAAGCTTCAAACGTTGAATTTTCATACAATAACGTAATCGTTAAAGACGCAGGTTACCAAACAAATGGTATTGTTTCATTTTATTCAAACGGAGTTATTGCAAATAACCTAATTGTTTCTGAAAATGGTCCTGCTTTTACAGCTATTGAAAATTCAGGTTTAGGAGCATTTTACAATACTTTAATTTCAAATTATGACGGTCAGGAAGGAGCCGCAAATTTCAATTACGGATACAACTCCTTTATGCGTAATATCGTAATGAATTATGGAACAGGTCATTCAGTTACTTCTTCTTTTGCAAATGTAAATTCAGGAGAAAACATTTTCTTAACAAGAGGAAATACAAATGATAGTGATTTGAACTCATGGATTACAAATACAGGTGACCAAACTTCATCCAATGCAGCAATTGAATTGAGTGATGATGGTAAATACTTGTATTCAAAATTCCAGGAACCGGCACTAACAGATTATCCATTAGGAATTGGTCCTTTGGAAGCTTATGATTATTATGGAATGGAACGTGCAGGCTGGTTCTATGCTGGTTATGCAGGCATTACACTTGAAATCACAATAAATGAACAACCAAAACCAATTTTGGCATGCGTTGGTGACGAAAATCAGGAACTTTATGCATCAGCTAAAATGAACTATGGTGTGAAACCATCATATCAATGGCAAAAAGACGGCGTAAACATACCGGGTGCAGACAAACCTATTTATAGAATTACTGAATTTACTTATGAAACAACCGGTATTTATCGTTGCTTGATTTATGGTCCTGCAAATACATCTTCCGGTGTTTTCACTAATGATGCAACTGTTTACACTTTGAGCCAGACAGAAATAACTCGCCAGCCTGTAAGCACTGAAGCAGAAATGGGCGGTACAGTATTCTTTGAAGTAGAAGTTCACATCAAAGGTATCGTTGCACCATACTTCCAGCATAAATACCAATGGTGGCGTCATGTAAATAATGAAGATGTTCAGTTAATGGACAATGATTACTTTGCAAATACTAAATCACCAATAATGACTATTACAAATCTCCAGGATTTGCATTTCTCAGGCGAAGATGATTATTACTATTGTGTGATTCAAGGCCAATGCGGTGAAGTTACTACTGAAAACGTTACACTTGGCTTAGTTAGCGGTTCAATCGTTATTAATACTGATCCAATTGATCAAACAAGCTGTATTGGGTCAACAACAGTGTTCACCTGCGAGGCTTCAGTAGTTGGAAGTCAGGAAATCCTTACTTATCAATGGTTCCAAGGTGGTGTTGCTTTGGTTGATGATGCAAGAATTATCGGGTCAACCACTAATATGCTCACAATTGCAAATGCTGCACCAACTGACGAAACAACATATTACTGCGAAGTATATGCAACTGAATCCGGACAATCTGCTCAAACTGAAGTAGCAATGCTTACTATTGAATATCCTGCTACAATAGATGTGCAGCCTGAAGACCAAACAATCAAAGAAAGCGAAACAGTTAGTCTCTTTGTGGGAGCTTCGGGTTATGGTACAATTACTTATCAATGGTATTTCAATGATGCTATAATCGGTGGTGCTAATACTCCTGATTTCGAAATCGTAGGTGCAACTATTGATAATAGTGGATTCTATTATTGTGCTATAACTAATGAATGCGGTACAATTAATTCAACAACAGTACAGGTTATTGTAGAAAAAGATGGTGGAACAACAAGCATAACAGATGCAAATGCAATTCAATTGCAAGTTACACCTAATCCTGCAATTTCCGATATTAATGTGAACTTCACTTTGGCTGATGCTGCAAATGTTCAAATCAATATTATTGATATGACAGGAAGAACAATTGCAATGAAAGACGTGAATGCAGTTTCCGGTTTGAATACTGTGAAAATGAATTTAGGTCATAAAGTAGCAAGTGGTTCGTATTTCATTCAGGTTACATACAATAATGAAACTTACACACAACAAATCGTTGTAAATAAATAATAGACATTCGTCTAAACACAAAAAGAAAAGGCTGTTCGCAAGAACAGCCTTTTTTTTATTCTTCCTTCATTATTATAATTACTTGGATCATTTGGAAAATGTATATTACAATAGCCAATCCATTTTTTCTAGCAGGCTGACATTGTTCAAAATCATTTTTTACATTTTCAATTTGACCGAATAATTTGTTTCAATTATTGAACCACATTTTTTACAAAATTATATCAATTCCTTCTGCAGATACTTTCCTGTAAGCGAATTCGGATTTCCGGCGATTTCCTGCGGAGTGCCTTCTGCAATGATATATCCACCCTTGTCTCCGCCTTCCGGTCCCAAATCAATTATCCAATCAGCAAATTTAATCACGTCCATATTATGCTCAATCACAACAACCGTATTTCCTTTTTCGACTAATTTATCCAGCATATCGAGTAAGACACGAATATCTTCGAAATGCAGTCCGGTAGTCGGTTCATCAAGTAAATACAGCGTTTTTCCGGTACTTCTCTTGGCAAGTTCAGTTGCAAGCTTCACTCTTTGGGCTTCTCCACCCGATAAAGTCGGCGACTGTTGTCCCAGCTTGATATAACCTAAACCTACTTCCATCAGTGCAGTTAATTTGCGGTGTATTTTGGGAATTTCTGTGAAATACTCCAAAGATTCTTCCACAGTGCAATCCAGCACATCGGCAATTGATAGATGCTTATATTTCACCTGCAAAGTTTCCTCATTATACCTTTTCCCTTGGCAAGTATCGCAAGGCACATAAATATCAGGGAGGAAATTCATTTCAATTTTCTTGATGCCTGCACCCTGACAATCTTCGCAGCGACCACCCTTCACGTTGAAAGAAAATCTACCTGAAGCATATCCACGAATTTTTGCTTCGGGCAGCATTGCAAAAAAATTACGAACATTCGTGAAAACATCTGTATACGTTGCAGGATTCGAGCGGGCAGTTTTCCCAATCGGAGATTGATCAATTTCGATAATTTTATCAATATTCTCTAACCCCTCAATTCCTTCGTATGGCAATGGTACTTTCACTCCATTGTAAAAATGAGCATTCAGTATGGGGTATAGTGTATCGTTTACTAAAGATGATTTTCCGGAACCACTAAGACCGGTAACACAGATGAATTTGCCTAAAGGAAGTTTCAGGTTTACATTTTTCAGATTATGCCCTTTCGCACCTTTCAATACCAAAAAAGAATCGCTTTTCTTTCTTTTACCAGCTTTAATTTCTATTTTTTTCATATTCAGCAAATATTGAGCAGTAAAAGAAGACTCAATTTGCATATCGCTCATTTTCTTCAACTTATTTGGTTCCGCAGAAAAAATGATTTCGCCCCCATGCACGCCGGCACGTGGTCCGATATCAATGAACCAATCACTTTCTTCAATCATCGAACGGTCATGTTCCACAACAATCACGGAATTACCCAAATCACGTAAATCCTTAAGCGATTTTATCAACTTATAATTATCATGCTGATGCAAACCAATGCTTGGTTCGTCCAGCACATAAGTAATTCCCACAAGCTGCGAGCCAATTTGCGAAGCAAGGCGAATTCGCTGCGATTCCCCACCCGATAGGGTTTTGCTCCCCCTGGCAAGGTTCAGATACGAAAGCCCTACATTATTCAGGAAGCTTAGTCTTTCGATAATTTCCTTAAAAATAATCTTTGATATTTCTAATTCCCTGACTGTTAATTTCTTCTCAATTTTCGTAAAAAAAGTAATTGCAGATTCTATATCCATTTTAGTAATGTCGGCAATACTATTCTTGTGAATCAATACATGAAGAGATTCCTGTTTTAGTCTGTCACCACGACAATCAGGACAATTCTGTTTCATCAGAAATTTCCCGAAATATTTATCAACAGTTGGCAGCGGAGGATTTTCCAGCAATTGCTTCATAATGTTAATCAAGCCATCATATTTTTGCTTATAACTTTTTGAGTGAGTACCAAAAGTATGAGTAACATAAATTTCATTTTTTTCATCACCGTAAAGTATCTTTTGTATTTCTTCATCGTTGAGTTTGGAATATGCTTTGGAAAGATCTATATGATGCATATTGGCAAAGGCAATCAATTGCATCCAAACCCATGAATTTTTATTTTTTTCGAGTGTGAGAATTGCACCATCCAAAATCGACAAAGATTTATCGGGAACCATAGCATCCAAATCAAAGGTTTCCATTTCACCAATTCCATCACAAGTGCGGCAAGATCCATAACGTGAATTGAACGAAAAATTATTCGGAGAAAGTTTATCGTACGATTTTCCGCAACTCGGGCAAGAATACTTTGTGCTGTATGTGCCTGCTTCCTGTCCATCTTCACGTGAAATCATAATCGTGGAATCTCCAACTTTGAGTCCAATTTCAAGTGAAGCTTTCAAACGCAGTTCCGACATTTCATTCACCACCAATCTATCTACCACGAGTTCGATATCGTGAATTTTGTACCGTTCTACCTGCATTCCTTCTGCTAAATTTTTCAGGACACCGTCTATTCGTACCTTGCTGTAACCTTCCTTGATTAATTGTGCAAAAAGTTCCTTATAGTGTCCCTTACGTGAACGGACCACAGGTGCAAGTATTAGCAGTTTTTCACCATAGAATTGCTCTTGTATTTCCTTGAAAATTACATCGTAAGTTTTCTCAATAACAGGTACCTTGCAGTCTATGCAATGCTGTACCCCAATTTTAGCAAATAGCAAACGAAGATAATCGTAAATTTCCGTCACAGTTCCAACAGTAGACCGTGGATGTTTGCTCACAGTCTTTTGTTCAATGGAAATTGCAGGCGAGAGTCCTTCGATAGTGTCCACATCTGGCTTTTTCAGCACTTCCATAAATTGACGGGCATAAGGAGAAAGACATTCCAGATATCTTCTTTGCCCTTCTGCATAAATGGTATCAAAAGCAAGCGAAGATTTGCCTGAACCGGACACACCGGTGATAACCACAAATTTATCACGTGGTATATTAATATCTATATTTTTTAAATTATGTTCCCGAGCTCCACGGATACTAATTTCATTCAGTTCTGCAGATTTATTTTCTGTTGAAATTTGCTCAGATATAATTTTATTTGACTTCGGCATATTTTAGAAAAAGTAAAATAATAAACTTGTAAAATTAGTTAAATTTGTATTAATAGGGGTAATTTTTTACTAATAGTTTATAAAAAAATTGAGCAAAATCAAAAAAAATTCTTAAATTTGAAATTAAGTTTTTTCAAAATCTTTTGGACATATCATGGAATATTCATCAGACAATTTAAAAATTGCAAAAAGCATACTATCGCTATATCTGAATAATGACCGAATTTATTATACGATAATTCGAAATGAAAACTCAGAATGGTATTTAGATAAAATTGACTCCACAAATTATCCCTTGAAATTCGACAATGATTCAAAATTAATCTCAAACAGTTTTCAGGAATTAAATGCTATTTGCGAAAAATATAAATATGATGAAATTAAAGTGGTATTTCCTAATAATTTATCACTAATTTCCAAAATCCCTTTCTCGCAGGAAATTATTGATGCAGAAGATTTAGCAAAAATGTTGGAACTGGAAACCAGCCGCACTTTCGCTAATTCACAGCCGGATGATTTCCTCTATGACTTTTATCTGATAGATGCCAAGGAAATTATGACAGTAATTTCCCCGAAAATTTTGCAGGAACAAATGAAAGGATTACTTAGCCTTTACAAGACTCCAATTGAATATTACTTTTCAGAACATTTTTCTGCGGCAAATCTTTTTTCCAATAATTATTCAAATCTGATAAATGAAAATGTGCTTTTAATCAGTTTGGAATCTAATGAAATTTTTCTTAATATAATGTTCCGAAATCAAATTGTTCATTCAGCTGTTTTGCACTATGAATCAAATTATGGTATTCCGGCGATAGTAACAAGATATTTAAATGAAATTATTCCTGAGAATAACTTTCAAATAAATAAATCATTTGTTTACGGTTCATCCCTGACAAAAGTAGTAATGGAGGAAATTAATAATAATTTGAAAGATTTGCAAATTCACTGTGAAAGGTTAAATCCATTTTCAGAACTTTACCCCAATTTATCTGATGAAAATCTGGAATATTGTTCCAGAGCTATGCAATTCTTCCCTGCTTGCATTGGCGCAAGTTTGCCCCAAATTCTTAAACGCAAATAAAATTGAGGATAATAGCAGGCACATACCGAGGGTTATCGCTCCAAAGCAAAATTCCTGATGGAACTCGCCCCACAACAGATATGGCACGTGAGGCAATGTTCAACACTTTGCTCAATCTGTTCGATATGGAAAATGCTAAAGTTTTGGATTTATATGCCGGCACAGGGGCAATTGGTCTGGAAGCAATTAGCCGAGGTGCTTCTCATGTAACTTTTGTTGAACTCGGAATTAAGCAATTTCATTTAATTAATGAAAATACTAAATTACTGAAAATCGAAAAGGAACAATTTCAGATTCACAAAAGAAAAGTACTGGATTTCTTAAAACATTTACCCGAAGAAACAAAGTTTGATTTCATTTTTGCAGACCCGCCCTATAAATTAAATGAATATTACGACATTTTAGAAATTATAAAAGAAAAAGACTTGCTTTCCGAAAATGGCATAATCGTATTCGAAATGGATCAGGCAATCCAATTGGTATCGCATCCCTCATTTGAAATTCTAAAAGAAAAAAAATACGGCATAACCAAATTTCAATTTCTGGTAATAAATCCAAGCCTTACTGCTTAATAAATTTCCCTTGTATTTCTTTACCCTCAATCGTTCCTTGTATAAAATACGTTCCCGAATTCAATTCCGAAATATCAATACTCATAAATCCAAAATTATTCTTTTTGATATTTTTCACTTCTTTGCCTGTCATATCGTAAATTTTCAGATAATCAATTGTTTTGCCGTATGCATCAAAAAAGATTTTGTCACTTGCCGGATTTGGCAAAATATTGAATTCTTCAACCTTAGGTGGATCTATTTCAATGTCTATAAGTATATCTATGGTTGGAATTGCAATTACTGTATATGAATGCGGTGGAAATTTGTATGTATTTGATATATACTCTTCTCTTGACTTGGCAACTACTTTATTTGGTTCTTCGAATGAATTGTAATCAAGATAATTCGGGCTGCTTAGTTCAGTTATTTTCACTTTATGCTCGCCTGTCCACGAAGGTATATTAATTATTGCTTCAGTTGGTTCAGATATATGACGGCTAATCACAGCCAAAAATAATGTATCTTTATTTTTGGTCGCAACTACATCAAGCATTGGAACATCATTCAGAAATTGCATCTTTTGATAATCAGGCAACGAATACATGTCACCATTATATTTCGTTGGGATAAAGTCATTACCGATACTAGAAAAAATCATCTTGTATGCTTCGTAGTTTGGGAAAGTATAATATTTTCTTTCTTTACCTATTGTGTCAGTTTTCAGAATTCCCAAATATAAAGTTCTACAAGCTGGACCAGTATTCTCATGATTTCTGAGAAAAGAATGCACAAAATTCATGTCACTAAGAGCAGCTTCCAGAGAATGAGCTTTAACGCAAGTATCCAAAAAATCTCTTTCGTAATTTACCCAGTATTCAGTAGGGGCATGTTTTAGATTTTTCCCTCCATTAGCCTTCACTTCATTCATTAACCAATTAATATTTGATTGTATTACTAAGCTCCACGAAACCATTCCCCAATATTCTTCTTCCAAGGAACTTTCTTCATCCTGGTACGAAATTGAACAAGGATGCCAGCTATAAAAATCTGCATTATCCTCTACAACGGAAAGAACTCTCTTCACATCTTTTATACCTGCCCAATGATTCCCATTCACGATTATTTCTAATGTTGAGTCTTTTTCTTTAAGTGCTGCATAATAATTTAAATATTTGCTTGGATAGTTAATATCCACGTTTTCCCATTGTTCGTTCCCAATTTCAAAATACTTCACATTAAAAGGTTCCGGATGTCCGTTTATTGCTCGTTTCCGTCCGTAAAGTGTATTCTGGTCGCCATTGCAGTATTCAACCAAATTTAATGCTTCTTGTACCGACCCATCCATAACGTTTACTGTAAGAAATGGCACAATATTAAGTTCTTCGCAAAATTCAAGATATTCGTCTAATCCAAAATCCATTCGCTGAATTTTTGAGTCATACCAATAATTCGGGGCTCTTCTTTGGTCACGTGGACCAATATGTTGCTCGAAATGCCAAGTGAAATAGTCAGCAAAGCAACCACCGGGAAAACGTAGAATTTTCATATTCATTTCTTTCAACATACCGAAAACTTCACTTCTTAGCGAATACCTATTGTCAGTAGCCATCAATGAAGCTTCATCGAAATGAATATCTCCATTCGACTTTGAATATACTATTACATTTATCTTTTCTGATTTCTGAAGTGGGGCAATCATTACAGAATATTTTTGCCAGGAAGTAGTAATAGCACCCAAAGATTTATCCACTATCACTTCGCCGTCAGATTTAATTAACCTTAAATACACACTATCCACAGTACCTTTGCAATGAATATAAAACTCATAATCTTTATCGGCATCCATTCGGACTTCCTGCTGAAATCCGCAATCCCCTTTGGTGGCAGAACGTGTGATAAAATAATGGCGCATTCCATTTGAATTATAATGATTAATCCACGGATACATCACTTCTATTGAATCAACAGAGCAAGTATTTAACAAATGCCAATACTGATATTTTTCTTCAGGTGGTCCACCTGGATACTGACAATCAAATCCTCTATCCTGCAATTCCTGAGCCGAGATTCCCAAAGGACTATTTATACTTCCCTGTATATATTCCATGAACATACCTACGAGAGGTTTTTCTAGTGCATTTTTCTCAATATTTTGGAAATCAAGAGTAATTGTTGCTTTTTGAACTGCAAAAAGGGGCATTGAAAAAATCAAACCAATAATAACAATTTTTATAATATTCATATATTTAGGGAAATTAACTTGGACTAAAAGTGCAAAATTATGAAAAATAGAGGAAATAGAGATAGTATGGTAGGTCTTACATGCAAAAAACAAATATTTATATTACTCTTTCAGCTACTCGCATTTTTGCACTTCGGGAACGAGGATTGAGTTCTAATTCTTCCTTTGCGGCAATAATCGGATTTTTTGTAAGAATTTTGAGTTTTGGCACAGGATTTGCTTCTTCACTAGTGCTTTTATACTTGTTCATATGAACTTTTTGAACAGAGTGTTCTTTGAAAAAGGTCTTGACAATCCTATCTTCCAGTGAATGGTACGACATAATGACAATACGTCCACCCAAATTCATTGCAGGCAAAATGCAATCAAGTATTTGCTCGAGTTCTTCGAGTTCACGATTGACGGCTATTCGGAAAGCCTGGAATACCCTCGAAAGAGAGTCCTTAGGATTGGATGATGGGATAATAGATTCAATGATTTCTTTGAGGTCGAAAGTTGTGTGGAGAGCTTTCACTCGGCGAACCTCAACGATTCGCCGAGCAATTTTTCGAGAGAAACTTTCCTCGCCGTAAACTCGGATAATTCTTTCGAGCTCTTCTTCTGTAGCTGAATTTATTATATCTTCTGCTGTTTCGCCCTCTGGTTGGAATCTCATGTCCAAATGAGAATCTGTACGATAGCTAAACCCCCCAGTTGCACTATCGAAATGTTTGGACGATACCCCTAAATCAAGCAAAAGACCGTCAATTAGACCAAATTCTTCAGCTATGCTGCATGCCTTACTAAAACTCTGGTTTTTCAAAATCAATTTGGCATTTCTTTGAATAAGTACGGAAGCATACTTTTTCCTGCAATGTTCTATTGCATCGGGATCCTTATCGAATGAAATTAATTTCCCCCCAGAACTTAATTTTTCGAGTATTAATCCTGTATGTCCCCCACCACCAAGAGTTCCATCTACGTAAAGCCCTTTCGGATTTTTTATCAAATAACTTATTGTTTCTTCGTGCATTACCGGCAAATGGTAATCGTATTCTGCTATATGCCTCTTTTTCGCATTCAATTTGACTTAATATCTTCTCTGTTCAAATAAAAGGCGCCTATTTCTTCACCCATTTCTTCGTATTCTTCATCAGAGATTGTAGCCATATATTCATCGAATTCTTCAGGAATCCAAAATTCAATATGGTCATCGGAACCTACAATTTTTACTTTATCCTTCAGATTTGTAAGTTCTACTAATCTTTTAGGTAAAATTATTCTTTGTTGAGCATCCATAGTTACTTCTTCAGTATCCTTCAGAAATCTCATTTTAAAATAACGATGTTTTTTATTGAATGGATTCAATTTCTTCAAAGCTTGCTCAACGACTTCCCATTGCTCCATTGGATATGCCCAAATTCTTTGATTAATACCAATAATTATCATTATTGAGTCATTAGCCCCGACAGAGAATACTTTCAGCATCCTGGAAGGTAATTTCACTCTTCCTTTGTTGTCTATTACAAATTCTGAACTACCCGATAATGTTGGCATATATTTGGAAAATCATTAATTACTTTCCACAAAAATAGGAATTTATTTGGGAATAACATCCACTTTTCCCCACTTTTATTAGTTATTTTGGGATTTTTTATCCACATAAAACCATTTCTGTATTTTATTAGCCAATTTTTTCTGCAAATTTTATATTGGATAATTTTCATTAAATTTTTGTAATTTGCATTTACTTAAAAACTTAATCTCGAATTTATGAGTTTCTTCCAAAAATCAGTCGTTTCGAAGTATCTCAATAACCTGAACAAAGAGACAGTCAGTTCTGCTTTTTTGTTATTCAAAGAACATTTCCTTAATCCCGATATTCAGAAAAATATTCGTTCAATCAACGAAGAACAATATCAGCAGGGTTTCTTCAATGACCTTTTCGTAAAAGTTCTAGGCTATACTCTTAGTCCTAATTCAAACTTTAATTTACTGCCTGAATACAAAAACGAAAAGGACAGCAAGAAAGCTGATGGTGCTATTGTCATAAATAACAATGTGAGGGCTGTAATTGAGCTGAAAGATACGAAAACAACGGATTTGGGCAAGGTGGAAACTCAGGCATTCGGTTACAAGAATAATCAGAAGGACTGCCCCTACGTAATTATCTCGAACTTCGAGAAACTACGCTTCTATGTAGATAATTCAGTTGACTGCATCGAGTTCAATCTCTTTACTCTTTCTGAGGAAGATTTTACCATTCTTTATCTGATTCTTTCATACGAAAGTATCGAAAAGGACATTCCGAAGAAGCTGAAGAGCGAAACCGTCAATCAGGACGACATTACAACCAAGAAACTTTATAATGATTATTCCGTTTTCAAGAAAGAACTTTTCCAAAATCTTATTGCAAAAAATCCAAATTTCGATAAACTTACTCTTTTCAAAAAATCGCAAAAGCTGATAGACCGACTTCTTTTCATTTTCTTTGCGGAAGACCGTGGCTTGCTTCCTCCCAATTCCGTCCGGCAAATAATTCAGGATTGGCAGAAGTTAGGTGAACTCGACAGCTATTCTCCGCTTTATTCTCGATTCCAAAAGTTTTTCGGTTATCTCAATACCGGCTACCAAAGCCCAACGCTAAAGATTTTTGCGTATAATGGCGGACTTTTCGAACCGGATGAAGTGTTGGACTCAATTTCTATTGACGATGAGATTCTTAATGAGAATACACTCCGGTTGAGCCGTTATGACTTCGAAACAGAAGTGGACGTGAATATTCTTGGGCATATTTTCGAGCATTCGCTGAACGAAATCGAGGAAATCCAATCCGAACTTGAAGGTAAAGTTCCTGACAAATCTAAATCCAAACGCAAGAAGGACGGAATTTTCTATACTCCTAAGTATATTACGAAATATATCGTGGAAAATACTCTCGGTACTTTGTGCTCGGAAAAACGGATTGAATTTGGTTTGAATGATGACGAAACTGAAGAAACCAAGCGGAAAGCTGAAAAGAAGGATTTACTCGAGAGGATTGATTCTTACCGCAAATGGCTTTTGGAACTCACTATTTGCGACCCTGCTTGCGGTTCGGGTGCTTTTCTGAATCAGGCATTGGACTTTCTGCTGAACGAACATCGCCGACTTGATGAGCTTACAGCCCGAACACTTGATTTGCCGATTGTTTTCTCCGATATAGAAAATTCGGTTCTTGAAAATAATATCTTCGGGGTGGACATCAACGAGGAAGCTGTGGAAATAGCCAAGCTCTCGCTTTGGTTACGCACTGCCCAAAGAGGCAGGAAGCTCAATACTCTAAGTAATAATATAAAATGCGGCAACTCGCTGATAGACGACCCCGCTGTTGCAGGCGATAAAGCGTTCAATTGGCAGGAAGAATTTCCAAGAGTATTCAAGAGTAATATTTCGGAATTTCATCTTGTAACCTTTGCTACAAAATATTCACGAATACCATTTGAAAATATTCCAAAAAACTATAATGATGTATTTGTAAAATTAGATGAAGATGAAAGAATAATATTTGCTAAATGTTTAGCAGAAAAAGCTTCAAAATTAAATTTCAAAATTTTAGCAACTGCAATACTACCAGACCATATTCATTTAGTATTAGCTACAATGGGTCATTCACTTTCTAAAATCATGAATGAAATAAAAGGATATTCAGCTTATAAAATAAACGAATACAGAAGAAGTAAAAAAAGCAACTACACCATTTATGGTGTAGGAGAAAGAGCAGAAGTGGAAACTCCATCTGATAGCAACTACACCCTTCAGGGTGTAGGAAAGAACACAAAACAAGGGGTAGAAGATACATCAGAAAACCGTGATACAGCCCACATCGTAAACGATGTGGTTGCAGAACAGGATAGCAACTACACCATTTATGGTGTAGGAGAAAAAGCAGAGGCTGATACTCCTTCTGATAGCAACTACACCCTTCAGGGTGTAGGAAAGAACACAAAACAAGGGGTAGAAGGTACATCAGAAAACCGTGATACAGCCCACATCCTAAAGGATGTGGTTGCAGAACAGGACGACAACTACACCATTTATGGTGTAGGAGAAAGAGCAGAGGCTGATACTCCTTCTGATAGCAACTACACCCTTCAGGGTGTAGGAGATGAGCCACATCGTGTAGGCAATAAGAAAGATACGACAGACAAAGGTACTCCCCACATCCTAAAGGATTCACCCCACATCCTAAAGGATGTGGTTGCAGAACATATTTGGGGACGCAGGTATAGCAATACTTTTCTTGATGATGATTCTCACTTATATAACGCTATAAACTATGTAAATAACAATTATGAAAAACACAAAGAGAAGTGGGGCAATCTAGAGAATGAAAAGATATCCCACATCCTAAAGGATGTGGTTGTAGAAATAGATATACACGATAGCAACTACACCCTTCAGGGTGTAGGAAATACAACAGAACATACAGATAGTACTCTGTCCCACATCCTAAAGGATGTGGTTGCAGAACAGGACGACAACTACACCATTTATAGTGTAGAAGAAAAGAAAGATACAACTGATAGCAACTACACCCTTCAGGGTGTAGGAAAGAACACAAAACAAGTGGTAGAAGGTACATCAGAAAACCGTGATGAAGCCCACATCCTAAAGGATGTGGTTGCAGAACAGGACCGCAACTACACCATTTATGGTGTAGGAGAAAAGAAAGATACGACTGATAGCAACTACACCATTTATGGTGTAGGAGAAAAAGCAGAGACTGACACTCCTTCTGATAGCAACTACACCATTTATGGTGTGGGAGAAAAGAAAGATACGACTGATAGCAACTACACCCTTCAGGGTGTAGGAGAAAAAGCAGAGACTGACACTCCTTCTGATAGCAACTACACCCTTCAGGGTGTAGGCAATAAAAACCAATTCTCATACTTTTCCGGCGGCTTCGATGTCATTATCGGCAATCCTCCATACGGTGCTGAATTGGATAATAAAACTAAAGAGTATTTTAAAACAATTTATAATGATGTTCATTATAGAACAATTGATACTTTTAACTATTTTATTTCTAAATCTCTAAAAATTCTTAATCATAATGGTTTTTTATCTTTAATTGTTCCTAATAATCTTCTATACCAACATGAGTATTTTGTAACAAGAAAATTATTAGTTGAAGAAAATAAGTTGATTAGAGTTATTAATTTAGGAGATTCTGTATTTCAAGATGCAGATGTACCTACTTGTGTTTTTATTGTCAATAAAATTAAAGCTGAAAATTATAAATTTGAATATAAAGATATTCGAAATGAAGTTATTAAGCAAGAAAAAATTAATGAAAATTTCGATTTAATCAGTTCGAATACTATTTTACAATTACCTTCAAATATTATTGGCATCTCTGATAAAATTTTTAATTTGATTGAAAAAGTAAATTCTAAATCAGTTTTAATTGATGAAATTGCCGAAGAAGTCGCTTCAGGTATATCTTCTGGAGGAGATAAAATCTTCAGAATTTCAAAAGAATTTGCAGAATCAAATTTGTTTGAAAAGGAATTATTATATAAAGTTCTAGTTGGAAGTGAAATGAATAGATATGCATTAAATTCCTCAAATAATCTTATTATTTATTCAGTAAAATCATCAGAAACCGAAAAAAAATCGAATATTTACAATTATTTATTAAATTTCAAAGAACAATTATCTCGAAAGAGGGAAACTCTAAAAGGAACTTTACCATGGTATTGTTTGCATTGGCCACGTTATAAAGAATTGTTTACAGAAGAAAAAGTCATTTTAAGACAAACATCTGATGATATACGTGCTACCTATGATAATATGGGATATTTTACACTTGATAGTATATTAATTTTAAAATTGCTAAAAAATGATTATTCATATAAATTCATAACATCATTATTAAATTCTAAAATTATAAGTTTCATATATAAGAATCTTACAATGGAAGAAGGAAGGACTTTTGCACAAGTCAAGCCTATTAATATCCGTAAACTCCCTATCCCAAATATCTCTCCCAATGCCCAGCTCCCTTTCATCGAAAAAGCAGATTTAATGCTGAAGTTGAATAAAGACCTGCAGGAAGGAAAAAATGCTTTTATTACCTTCATAAAAGGTGAATATAATTTAGATAGAATCAATACCAAACTGGAAGAATGGTACAATTTGCCTTTCGACAGCTTCACAAAAGAACTCGAAAAACTGAAAGTGAAACTAACTTCCACTCAGAAATACGACCTGAAGCCCCTTTTCGACCGAGAAGCCGCCAAACTTTTGGCAATAAAAACCGAAATCGAAACCACCGACCGAGAAATAGACCAAATGGTATATAAACTCTACGACCTAACAGAAGAAGAAATCAAGATAGTGGAGGGGAAATAAAATGGAGAAAACAATGGAAGATAATATGAAACATTTCAGAACAATGTATTTAATAGGTGCAATATCCACAATTGCAGTTTTATGCGGTATTGTCCTTGATATGATGATTGGTTCTATTACCGGTGGCGACCTAACGTCTCTGCCTCAAACAGCAGTAGAAAGATTTAACCAATTAAATCAAAATTGGATTTTAGGATTATACAATCTTGACTTTTTGAATTTAATTAATCAAATAATATTAATACCATCAGTATTTTCAATTTATCTAGTGCATAAATATGATGATAATGGTTACGCATTGTTAACCTTAATCCTATTTTTAATTGGGACAACAATATTTATAACAAATAATACTGCCTTGACGATGTTCGAATTAAGCAAAAAATACTTTACTGCCGTTTCAGCAGAACAAAGGAATTTAATTGCTTCTGCAGGAGAGGCAATGTTAGCCAAAGGAGCACACGGCAGTTTAAGTGTATTTATTGGTTTTGCACTACCCACATTTGCAAATATCTTATTATCGCATGTGATGATAAAAAGGAGAATATTCTCTAAAACAACATCAATATTTGGATTAGTCGGAAATATTTTAATGTTATTATACATTATACTTGTTACATTTAGCCCTTCCGTAGAAAAAATTGCAATTCTGATAGCAATGCCGGGAGGATTATTGGTAATGTCTTGGATGATAATGTATATGTTAAAACTTTTAAAATTAAGTTTTTCAGAAGTTACCAGCTACACGACCTAACACCGGAAGCAATCAAGATAGTAGAGAGATAGGGATTTATTCCCCCTCTATCAAGAGGGGGCTAGGGGGTGTGTCGAACCGAGAACAACGAAAATAATATTAAAATTTGTAGAGACACATAATTTTGTGTCTCTACCTGAGAAAAATGTCAAGACAAGGCATGTCTTCTCTCTACGGGAAAATAATAATTTAAATAGATACAAAAATTATTGCGATAATTCCTATAAAAATCAGATAATTCAATCTGTCTTTCAGTACTAATTCAAAAGGATTGTCGGATTCAGTGACTCGGGAAGTATTGAACCAAATTCGCATTATAAAAAGCAGTAGCAGCGGAGTAATGTAAATTAGGTACTTTGGATGAGAATATAATAATTTCACTTTGTCGCTTTGCGTATAAAGTATAAACACCAAAGCTGAGATGAATCCCAAAGACAATCCGGAAAATAGCAGCATTGGTTCATCCGTTATGTGGTAACCTCTCACTTTTTTTCTGTCAATTCCCCTTGCCTGCAGTAATTTAATTTCTGCATAACGTTTCAGAATAGCGAAACTCAGAAAAGTGAATATTGCGAATGAAATCATCCAGTCGGACTGAGCAACTTCTGCCAAAATTCCTCCGGCAACCAATCTTAAAGTATAAAATGACGAAAGAAGGATAATGTCCAAAATAGCTTCATTTTTCAGATATTTGGAATAAACAAAATTCAGTACATAGTAAGATATTAAAATTATCACAAATTTGTAATTACCCAAAAATGATGCAAGTGCTATACCACCTATTACAAAAAATATTGCCATATAAAAAGCATTTGGTAAATGTATAGCTCCGGAAGCAATAGGGCGGAATTTCTTAATGGGGTGCATCCTGTCAGCTTCCAAATCATTCAGGTCATTCATAAGATATACTGATGAACTCACCATGCTGAATGCCAAAAAACCTAAGAAAAGAAGAAATAATGTGTTCAAATCATGATTTAGAGCAAGTAAAAACGGAATGAACAATAAAGTGTTTTTCAACCATTGTTTCACCCTGATGGCACGAATAAAGTTCTGAAATTTCGTGGATTGAGGATAAAATACTTTTACGACATTAGTAATTTTTTTTGTACGGTTCAGTAAATCTTTTGAAGGTTCAACCAGTATTGCATTTTCAGCATGCTTCCAAACACCTAAGTCCACGTAAGAATCACCAATATAATCAAATCCCTTGTCTCCATATAATTCCACAAGCTTTGCAGCTTTGTTTTTGCCACGCAAATTGTATTCAGGTGTCGTTGCTATCACATTATCGAAAATACCGATATGATTAGCAACAGGAATTGCATTTTCTGAATAAGAAGCAGTAGCCATGATAATTTCACGACCTTTGCTCTTTTCCTCTTTTACGAAATCAATTACTTCTTCTCTATAAGGTAAATATTGAGGATTTAACGATGTACGTTTGAAAACTTCCTGTTTAACAACTGCAAATCCTTTAAGCACCCAGTAAATCACAGCGAAAATCATAAAAGGATTATTCTTTATCACCTGGAATGTTTGCTCCATGAGTATATCCGAAGCAATCAGAGTTCCGTCAAGATCCACAATCAAGGGCTTATTTTTCAGCATAAAAAATAGAAATTGATTTTTCTTAAAAATATAAATTAACAAAAAAAGTCATAATATTTTGTTTTTATTAATATTATATGAAAAAGAGTTTATAAATTTGTAAATTCTCTATTTGGAAATTAAATGGAAATTATTTTTAACGAAACAGAATTAAAAGAAGTAGAAAAAATTAAATCGAAATACCCAACCGATCAATCAGCATTGATGGGCGTATTGTGGTTGGCTCAAAAGAAATTCGGGTGGATTTCAAATGATGTTATGGCTTATGTTGCAGGATTATTGAATCTTTCCCCTGCTCACGTTGAAGGTGTTGCCCGCTTTTACACAATGTACTTCAAAAAACCGATGGGTAAATATCATGTGCAAGTATGCACAAATGTGTCCTGTATGCTCCGAGGCGGAGAAAATATCTGGGAATTCATGAAGGATAAACTCAGTATCGGTCACATGGAAGTTACTCCCGACGGAAAATTTTCACTTGAAGAAGTGGAATGTATGGGTGCTTGTGGCGGTGCTCCTATGATTGCAATTAATGAAGATTATTACGAAAATATTTCAATAAATAGAATTGAACAAGTACTTAGTACTTTAGAATAAATTTTACATACTGAATACACAAAAAAATATGTTGCTCATTTGTAACTTTTTATTGTTTTATTTGTTTATACATTTGTAATTAAGAAGTATTAATTGAAAAGAACATCATTCATATTATTCATACCTTTTGCACTATTTTCAATAGTAAATATAGTGTTTAATTTGGGATTCGAGAATATTTTAAGCTTGAATCCTTTTCTGGTGCAAACAAAAAGTGAAATTTGGAGAATTTTCACATTCCCATTTGTAGATACTTCCTTTATGTCAATTTTTGTGCTCGGATCAACTTTGTACCTTTTCCTGCCGCAGCTTTCGAGGTATTTCACAATATTCCAGTTGTCGGCTTTACTCTTTCTGTTAATTTTACTCCAAGGTGCAGTTCAGCTATTGGGTTTTTGGGGAACAAATATTTCATTTGGAGGTTACAGCTCAATTTCTTCATTTTATCTTGTTCTGACAATTCTGATTTTCCCGAAGGAAAAATTTCGTGACTCCGAATTCCCAAGAATTTCCAATATACAAATTATACTCTTGCTTATTGCTGCATATTTATTTGCTGGATTAGGAAGTATTATTAATGGTGAACCTTCTGCGGTCATTGCATATCTCTTCCCTATGATTTTCGGAACATCAATTGCATTTTTAACAGTATTACAAATATATCTTTTCCGCAAATATTTCCTGCCGAAACGACAAGCACGTTCAATTGCTGAAATAGCAGAATTACTTTCCCAGGCACGTGAATCAATGCGTCAAATGGAAATGGTTGATGAAACAGTTTCAGAAACAGGATATCAGCATAAAAGAGTTAATGAATATTCATACAGTCTTTCCGATGACCCAAGTGAAAATGAAAACCAACTTAATGAAATATTGGACAAAATTTCCGCAAAGGGTCAGAATTCGCTCACTCCTGATGAAATTCATTTTTTAAGTCAAATTTCGAAAAATCTCTAATTAAAATTCCTAATTACTTTAATAACTCTTCCGATGATTTTGAAATCATCTTGTTCAGTTATGGGAATTGGTGAATATTTGGGATTTTGCGGCATAAGGAATACTCCGTTTTCATTTTCGATAAATGTTTTCACTGTCCATTTGCCATTTATTTCTGCAATGATTATTGTATCCAAATTATTACCGAAAGTGCGGTCAACCAAAAGAAAATCTCCTGTTTTGATTCCCGCATTTATCATTGAATCTCCTTTAACTCGTATCATAAAATACTTACTTTGACCAACTGAGACTTTATCTAAGGTGTTTTCGTAATCGTTTTTCATTAAATTTTCGTATATCTTTTATACGAAAATCACAAAAAATGTGCCAAAAAAAGTCAGGGATTATAATTTGGATAGTATATTGGCGAAAGTGCTGGCAAAACTTATCATTTTTGGATAATCCATTCTTTTCGGTCCTATGATTCCCATCGAACCAAGTGCATTTCCGTAATTATATGTGGTTAGTACCATCCCATAATCATTGAATAGACTATTATCAATTTCCTTACCGATGAGAACTTTCACCTTGGAATGTTCATCAGCTTTTTCGAGTAAATGTATTATGACATCCTGATTTTCGAGCAATTCTACTATTGTGCGAACTTTGGATAAATTTCCGAATTCCGGATAAGTGAGTAGATTTGTTGCACCGGAATGAAGAACCTTTTCTCCGGGATTCAGATTTTGTACAATTTTGTCTAGAGAATTTGTGAAAAGCCTTATTACAGGTTTATCTGTAAAATCTTTTTCCTTAATTATGGATTCAAAATTTTCCCGAATATATTTCAAGGGTTTGCCTGCTAATTTTTCATTCAGTGCGGCATTAATTTCCTCCAGCATATATCTGTCCAACAGGAAAGATGATTCCAATGTAACTGTCCTGACAAAATTAGAATCAATGGAAATTATAACCAGCAAACGTTTTTCAGTAATAGGGACAAGTTCAAGATTCGTAACAGTGCAATTTTTGATTTCGGGCATCTGAATAATTGCCAAACTATTGGAAAGCCAACTGAGCATCTTCGTTGTGGATTTGAATAATGTATCATAATCCTTAGAAGCTAATTCTTCGCTGTATTTATGTAAATCATTTGGATTCAACTTTCCAACTTCGTTCAAATTGTCCACGTAAAATCTATATCCTTTGTCCGTGGGCACCCTTCCTGCAGATGTATGAGGGTGCGAAATATATTCAAGTTCTTCCAAGTCCGACATCAAATTCCTAAGTGTGGAAGCACTCAATCCCAATTCATTTTCCAAATGTCGGGCAAGAGTTCTGGATCCAATTGGCTCACCTTTCAGAATATATAATTGTATAATCTTACTTAGGACTTGTCTTTCTCTATATTTTAATTCTTCAATATTCTTCAAAATCCGTACTTTTCTTTTAGTTTTTCAGCTACAAATACTGGTACAAATTCGCTAACGTCATGGTCGTAACGACCAATTTCACGAATAATACTTGAGTTTAGATACGTATATTTTTCATTTGGAAGCAAAAATACCGTATGAACATTGGGTGCAAGTTTCCTGTTCATTAATGCAATTTGCAATTCATATTCATAATCGCTAATTGCACGAATACCACGGACAATTGCTGCGGCATTCAGTTCTATGGCGCATTCCACAGTCAATCCCTGATATGTAATTACTTCCACATTGGGTAAATCTTTCAGACTCTCACGAGCCATTACGAGTCTTTCTTCTTCACTAAAAAGAGTGGATTTTTGGGAATTGACCGCAATCACAACATAAACTTTGCCAAAGAGGTCTGCGGCTCTCTCTATCACGTCCACATGCCCATTTGTAATCGGGTCAAATGTACCTGGATATATTGCTATTTTACTTATATTTTCTTCCATAATTTTTTAGATATTGATTATTAAATTAATTTAACCAAAGCATAAAAAAGTAAAATTATAAAAAATTATACTATTATAATAATGTCTTTGAAAAAAACATTAATTCTCAAAAAATTCTTAATTTGCAAATTCTTATGAATTGAAAAAAGAAATTTTGAAATTATGTCTCAAGATAAATATAATGCAACGGTAGTTGGAAAAATAATACTAACACCTGATTTGATGGTTTTAAGACTAAGAACAGACGAACCAAGAAATGAATTCAAAGCAGGTCAATACACTACAATTGGGCTGTTAGCAAAAGAAAGCAGATCTCAGAATTCATCTATCCCAATTGACACACTGGAAGATGATTTTTTGATTAAGCGGCCTTATTCAATCGCATCTGCAAATACTGCAACCCGAGATTTTGAATTTTACATCAGTCAAGTTAAATCCGGACAGCTCACTCCCCGACTCTTCAATTTAAATCAGGGTGACAGAATGTGGATTGATGATAAGATTTTAGGTATTTTCTCTTTGCACGATACACCACCTCAAACAAATATAGTAATGATTGCAACAGGTACAGGACTTGCTCCATATATCAGTTTTCTACGTTCACACTTGAGTGAACATCCGAAAATTAAGCTTGCAATCTTCCATGGTGCTGCCTACCCTTGGGATTTAGGTTATATGAGTGAACTTTCATTCATTGAAAATTTATTCCCTAATTTTCATTATTTCCCAACGTTGCTCAAAGCGGATCCAACCTGGACGGGTTTGACAGGTTATATTGAAAATCATCTTGAAAGTAATTTACTAAAATCAGTAGGAATTGAGATTAATCCTGATAAAACTCACTTTTTCCTTTGCGGTAATCCTAAAATGGTGGAAAGTGTTTCAAATTTTCTTTTCAAACATAATTATTCAAAACATTGCGACAATAAACCAGGTGCATTGCATATTGAGGAATATTAATTATGTTTAATAAGTCTTCTAAATATATTACTGTTGTGAAATTTCTTGCTTTAGCCATGATTTTCATATTAACTGCATCCAGTTGTATTTTCGTTAAAGTAAAAGAAAAACCTGTTGAAGAAGTTTTCGTGGACGTGATCCAGAAGCCTGAAATTGAAATGAACGAAGATGCATTACGCTCTACAAAAGGGGATATGATTTCTTTAATCCCTAAAAATTGGTTTTTTGTTGATTTAGGAGAAAATACTCCACGTGACATTTTCGCAATTGCCGTAAATCCCCAATATACTCTTTCTGTTGTATTCTCTACTTATCCTTCCAATGAAGTGATTGATGAAATTTTCAAGGCTCAGAATTTGATAGGTTTATCGAATTATTCATTCGACAAAAAGCAGAAAAAAGCCATGGGTGGGTTGATTAAGGAAAAGCGTATTTCTACAATAAAATCGGGTAATTTGAATTTTGTTGTGTACAATTACAGAACTAAAACCCAGCCGATTTACTCCCAAACTGCTGTTTTCAAATCTTCTAACGGAGCGATTTATGAAATTAGTTTGGTACCAATGAATATTTCCGGCTATTCCCTGCCTCCTGAAAAAGATATCGAAACAATATTTAAATCAATTCTAGCTACCGTAAGGTATTAAACTTTTATAAACAAACGAAAAGGGGCGTTAAGCCCTTTTTTTGTAATGTAATTCTGAACGAAGTGAAAAATCCATTTTTTTTGAATACAACACACTCCTAAATCTTCACTTATTAGAGGGGAACAAATGCATTCGGAATTACTGCAACAGACTAATATCTATATTTTCACAAATTTAATTGCTGCTCTTTTCGTTCTATAATCAATAATTAATGTATAAAAACCTGATGGGAAATGAGTGAAATTAAGGTCTAATGGCACCCCTCTGTTAACATTGCCTCTATATATTTCAGTGCTGTTACCCAGCAGGTCAACTATCTCAATCGTTGCAAATCCTGAAAACTCATTATTCGTTTGTAATCGTGCAAAATCAGAAACGGGATTGGGATAGAGTGAATTTTTTTTTAGAGCAATTTCCTGAATTCCTACATCATCTGGAACACCATAGTATATATATACAAATGGTGCATTTGGCCATGGTTTATTTGAAATTCTTGGATTTAAAACTAAGAATATTTCTCCTTTTTTTGTGACCGAGGGTGATGCATATGCATAATAATTATAATCATAAATTGTATCAAGAATAGGCATGGGAACAAAAGAAAATGTTTCTCCAAAATCATCAGATATCATCAGACTGTCAATATTAAGAGTATCACTAAATCCAAATCCATATGAAGAACAACCCAATTTACAAACAATATAATTATTATTACTACAAGCCATTAAAGTAATTGGATTCATACCACCATAAACATTAAGATAGTTCAGTAAATACGTTTTTTGAGAATTGTTTTTTTCATCATAACCAAAAAGACCATAAATACTTGTTTCATTAATCAAACTATCCCGAATTACATGAGAATAAATAAATTTTCCATCATTTAGTTCAATCTGTTTATAAATACTAAATTGTTCTTTATCAAAAAAACATAATTTAATATTCTTAAATAAATCAGTAGTAGAATATAAATTATTAAATGTTGAAATTAGTATAGTATTACTCTTACTATCATATGTATAATCTTGGAAGGACATTAAATCTTTGTCTATAGCAATATTAAGTGAATCATCTGAAGATTGCCTGGGAATCAATTGAGTTAATGATTTTTCTTTAGAATCAAATATGAGTAAATAAGTTTGAACTTGGTCATTTGCCTTTATGAAATATTTTCCGTTTATATATTCTCTTGGTCTAGTAAACGTCATATTTTTTTCATTAATAATATTAATAGTATCGACAATATTTGTGTGCAAATCTTTGATATATATATTACATAAGCTATCTTTCTTCATGCCTGTTATTATCAATTTATCGTTACTATCTATTATATAATCAATATAACTACCATTTTGTGGAAAAGCAATTTGCCAGCTTTTTCCATTATCATCAGACTGATAAATGCTTCTTTGGTATAAAGTATAATATCCTCTGCCTCCAATGATTAATATACCATTTGAAGATTTTTGAATTTTCGAATAAATATAATCAGAAGTGTCTTTAGTACCGTCTATACTTGCTAGTTTTGTCCATTTGTAATGTTTGGTTGAATAAATTTGAGCAGTTAAATTTGCTGAACAAAATAATATCATTCCATAAAACATTAAAGTTATTATAACTGATGTTTTCATTATATATATATTTTTTAGTTGTGGGGGGGGGAATTACCCTCCCCCTACCCAATTTAATAATTTATTATTTATTTATAATAAATTTTGTATTTGTAAGGATATGGGACTCATTTGTTATTCGTAAATTATATTTTCCATTAACAAATTTTGATAAATCCAAAGTTAATTCATATGTGTCAGAAATCTTATTTATCATAATTTGATAAACTAATTTTCCAAGATTATTATAAATTTCTAAAGTAAATTCTTCTTTAGAAAAACCATTCAATGTGATCTTAAAATGCCCATCATTTGGATTAGGAATAATTGATGTTGTTAAATAAGCATCAATATTAATATCTTGAACAGGTTTTTTATATAAATAACCATTTGGGTCACAAATATAAGTACAATTATGTCCCTCCCAATCTAAACAACCAGTATGTTCTTGATCATCATCATCTCCAACAAAATGTAAAATTCCATTTTCCACATAATAATAGCTTTTGCAGCAATATACATTATTGGGACAAGGTTGTGATTTAGGGAATGGACCAAGTAAATCTGAGGACCAACAAGAAGATAAACTTAGTTTTACAATAGTTCCATCAACTAAATTAAAGGAAATTTTATTTAAAAATCCTTTTAATACTTGTTTTGCAAATTCAACGTCATTTGGCATATTCCAACAATTATATTGAAGACATGTATAATTGCCTTCCCAGTAGTCAATGTGAAACTGATATTCTTCAGGTGGAATATTGTTTGGACAATTTGCAATTCTGTAATGATAATGAACTAATACTACGCAACCATAACAATTTGCTATCCATATTTCTTCTGTACCTTCTTGCCAATCGCCGGTACAATCACCTAAATCACAAGGTGGCTCCCATTGCGATAATAATTGAAAATTTATACTAAACATTAGTACAATTAAAATTAATATGAATTTCTTCATTTTTGTAACTCCTAATTGTTTTAAAAGATTAAAAAAGTCTTTTTTTCTTCTCGGCTTATTTTCAAACTTCTTAAGCCAAACTTGAGGGCAAGTTTTTGCTGAGGTGGGGGTAAAGCAAACTTCATTAAACAAGGCTTAAGAACCAAATGTTAGTTTGCACCCCTACGTATATCGAAAGCAAACTCACAATTCATTTTAAATAAATCCCGAATAATTTTGAAATTGAAATTACTTTGGCAATTATTATTTTTCCTGTAATTACAATCTGATTTTTGCTCATATTTTTTTGGGATTTTGATACAATAAAATTCGTCTGATTCGTCTCTACGTAAGCATATAAGCCCATCTTGTGTCCTTTTCAGAATATACTTCATGCAATATATTTATTGAAGAAATCATTTTCAATTCTTAAATATATTTTTCATCTATTAAAAAAATTTCTATGCAAATTACAAAGAAAAAAGAAATAAATAACAACATATTTAAAATATTTTTTCAAATTGCAATCCTTCCTATATACTAAACACCAAAAATAGCCAAAAATTACACTTGAGATGAAAAAATACTATTGAAAATAGTCCAAAAGGGGTAGAGACTTCGCATGCTACGTCTTTTAAATGCAATTTAAATTTCACTATTTCTAGTACCTCTATACAGTTCAGAATGACTTACAAATAAAAGTCCCTCACTTTAGGGAGAGGGATTAAGGGAAAAGTCGAATTTTATAACAGTTTGTTCCCCGTGTCAAGCACGGAAAGACAGTGACATCGTCCCCCTTTTTAATCACTTTTACTTTTCCTGATTTCTTCTGTAACAAATTCACTCTGAATAAATACTGGAAATTGAAGGACAAATATAATAATTTAAATAAATTGCTGATATATAAACAAAATATGCAATATAAACAAAATATTTCGTTATTATCGTCTTTTAAGTATTGATAATTCAAATACATAAATATATGAAAAAAATCCTATTTCTCCTTATTTTAATTTCATTTGAATATACAGCATATTCTCAAAATCAGGGAATCATTAGCGGAAAAGTAACCGATAAATTAAATAATAAAACTCTTTCCGGTATTAACGTGAGAGTGATTGGTACTAAGTTTGGTGCCGTAACCAGTAAAGATGGTGAATTTTCGATTAAGAATCTGTCACCGGGATTTTACACACTTCAAATTAGTGGAATTGGTTATGCACCCCATACTGAAACAAATATTTCAGTTAATAATACTAAACCCACTACCCTAAATATAGAATTAACCGAAATCGTAATTCAAACAAAAGGTGTGGAAGTTATTGCAGATTATTTCGATAGAACAATTGAAACTTCAGCAAGTTCTCAAAGTCTTAATTCGCAAGATGTCCGCAGAGCACCGGGGGTACAGGAAGATATAATTAGAGCGACTCAACTTTTGCCGGGTGTTGGCATCAGTTCTGCCGGAAGGAACGATTTAGTAGTGAGGGGCGGAGCTCCCTTCGAGAATTTATTTGTAGTAGATAATTTCGAGGTCCCAAATATTAATCACTTTGGGACACAGGGTTCAACCGGCGGTCCACTGGCTTTGATTAATATAGATTTTGTTGAAAATGTTGATTTTTCATCAGGAGCATTTTCTTCCTATTACGGAGACAAAACTTCATCATTTACTAATATTCGTTTAAGAAATGGCAATCAGGAAAAATTCGGTGGTCAATTGAATTTATCAGCTACAGGATTTGGTTTGAACTTCGAAGGACCAGTAAACGACAAAGGAAGTTATTGGTTTAGTGCCAGACGCAGTTATCTTGATTTTATCTTCAAAGCAGCTGGATTTGCCTTTATACCTGAATATTGGGATTTTCAAGGAAAATTTAATTTCAATATAAATTCCAAAAATCAGATCTCTTTTCTGGCAATTACAGCACTGGATTATGTAACTCTCAATAATGAAACAGATGATCAGCTCTATAGTAATAGTAAAGTTGCGGCTCCAAATCAGAAGCAATATTTCTCGGCAATTACCTGGAAGCATTTCTTCGAAAAAGGTTATATGAATACAACTCTTGGCGAAACTCTTTCTCTCTATGAAGTTACTCAGAACGATTCACTTGGTTTGCCAATTTTCACGAATAATTCCAAGGAAGCCGAAACTGCTTTGAAATTCGATTTTTTCTTCCAGCTTACAAAAAGTCTTGACATTTCTTTTGGCAACCAATCGAAATTTGCATCATCATTGGATTATGATATTGTTATTCCGGGTTATCTGAGATACGATACTGAAGGAACATTTTACCCATTTCAAATTGATACCTCATTTGTGAATTTCAAAAACGGCACTTATGTGAATCTAACCCAAAAAATTGGCAGTTTCCAATATAGTGCAGGTTTGCGTTATGATTACTATAATAATTTGGAGAATAATTCCTACATATCTCCAAGATTTTTAATCGGATATCAAATTGATGGAAAAAGTTTTGCAAGCATAAGTGGTGGAACTTATTATCAATCTCCGTCATATATTTGGACAATCGGGGATAAAATTAATTCAAAATTAAAGCCAATAAGATCGGACCAGATTGTTTTATCTTATCAGAGAACTATACGAAAAGATTTAAAATTCCAAATAGAATTGTACCAAAAATGGTATAAAGATTATCCTGCAAGATTATTCAGACCTTGGTCTGTGCTTTCTCCTTCAGGATTTGACGATATCACTTCCGATATCCCATACGGCATTGAACCACTTGTAAGTACTGGTATTGGATATTCCAGAGGAATGGAAGTCTTTTTGCAGAAGAAATTTAGTGATATTCCTCTTTACGGGTTGATGAGTTTTACTTTTAGTGATACAAAATTTAAATCATTGAAAGGTGACTACATTCAGGGAGCATACAATACTCCGATTGTTTTCAATCTTTCAGCGGGCTATCTTTTGGGAAAAACATGGGAAATTGCAGCAAAGTTCAGATATTCCTCCGGTTTGCCAATAACACCTTTTGATACGACAACCGGTAAATTGATTTTAGATGAATACAATCAAGGTGGCAGAATGCCTGATTTTCATGCTTTGGACATAAGATTGGACAAAAGGTGGTCTTTCGGCCATTTTTCACTAGATACATATTTAGATATTCAAAATGTATATGGCAGAAAGAATGTAGCTGGATATAAATGGGATCCAAGAGAGAAAGAAGTTATCAAGCAGGAATCATTTGGAATTTTACCTAGTATTGGAATTAATTTTGAATTTTAGAAATATTTTTGTGATTTTCAATATTAAAAAAATATTTTTGAAATTTATTTTGTAGATTAAAAAAATCTTTGTAATTTTGTATTCTATTCTAAACGTTCTTTAGAAAAAAAACGATTTGCCACTTTAGCTCAGTTGGTAGAGCAGCTGATTTGTAATCAGCCGGTCGGCGGTTCAAGTCCGTCAAGTGGCTCACTGAATAGAAAAAGCCCTCCAGTTATCTGGTGGGCTTTATTGTTTTATTGACTTCAATTTGGTTACGATTTAATTATCTTATGATATTTCAATATTACCAAGTACTGCAGTTTTTTTGATAATTTGATAAAGGTCTAAAAATCTTTTTGCTCTATCATTAATTTTTGTATGCATTAAACCGCTTTCCGAGACTATTATAAATAGCTTATTAAAAAGATTATCATTATTTTTATATTCGTCAGAATTCAAGGTCATCCTACTTATTATTGTTTATTTTAATTTCCCTTAGAACTTCGAGAATCTCTCTTTTCTTAATTTCTTTCTGACATTCAAGTCGTTTCTTGTTTCCTACCAATGTACAATACTTGTCAGCAAGTTATTGCTTGTTCTTTTTATTTTATTTTTACAAAATTTGTCGATATTCTCCTTTTTTTCGACACTTTTGTCGACATTTATTAAAACATTGAAAGATTGAAATTAATACAATTTCTTTAATATATAATACTTACTGCACTTGGCACGTTTTTTTATTGTTTAAAATCAATTATTTTTCAAAAATTTTTAAAAAAGGTAAAAAAATGAAAAAGATTTTTGTTTCAACTATTGCATTATTTGTAATAGTGTTTTTGGTAGGCTGTTCAGATACAACATCACCTAATGAAGGTACTGTAAACGTTGTAAGTGAAATGTTGAATCCTTCAGTTAGTATTGTTCCTGTGAAATCAAAACTAAACAATGAAATACAGGCAAACGAAGTTGATTCGATTAAAATCACAAGTATTAGGATTTTATTATCAGAAATGAAGCTACACTCAACTACGACTGATTCAACTGATGGTAAAGCACTAAAAACAACTCCATTCTTGTTCCATATTGATACTTTAGGAAATTTAATCCAACTAACTTCAACCTCAATTCCAGTAGGTTCGTATGAAAAGATAAAGTTGGAATTCCATAGATTTAGTTCGAGCGAAACTTCCCAATATGCAACTGACCCAGTTTTAAAGGATTTCGCAACTTCTGATCGTTATACTGTAATTATCAATGGAACATATTTCAAAAACAATTTACCAACGGATTTTACGTATAATTCGAAGATTACAGCCAATTTGACATTCAATTTTGTTCCATCAATTAATATTGAAGAAGGAGCAACTACAACAATTTCAATTCAAGTTGATCCCACTCTTTTCTTCAAATTGAACGGGAGCATTCTTGATCCGACAAATTCAAAGAATTTCAGTGTTATAGAAAATGCTATCAAAAATTCAATAAAAGCTCAAAAACGTGCATAATTCACCGAATTATTAAATTAACAAAATTTACAAAACTTAAAAAGGTGTCTTTATGACAAATTCTATCTTAAAAATAATGATTATTGTTATTACTTTATCTTGTTCTTCACAAATTTTCGCACAGGAAAAAAATATTTCTATAGGATTAGGATTAGGTCTTTCACGTGGTGTGAACGAAGCTGATCCTATCGAAAAGCAAATTGGTCCTTTGTTTGGAATTTACGGGCTCTATAAAAATGGTTTTGGAGAAAATTTTACTCCTGAAGTTAGTATTTCATATTATCTCAATAGCACCAATGATATTGGTGGTATTTCCCAATACAAAACTTCTTTTTTTACTCCTGAATTAAGGGTAAGATATTATTTCCCAACTGACTGGGAAATAGAACCTTATGCTTTTTTAGGTTTAGGTGCAATGATCTATAATGTTCAAGATGTACCCATCAACGCAGATCCGGATTCCGAATCTGACGGCATTGCACTCAGCATACCAGCTGGTTTAGGATTTAGTTATTCTTTAAGCAGTAAATGGGCACTCGACCTGAATGGTTACTATAATTTTTCGACCACTGACAATTTAAATCCTGTTTGGGATGATATTCTAGATGGAAACTGGGCTGCTAGACTTGGTATTCATTATACTATATTAGAAATTCAAAAAGATACTGATGGGGATGGATTATCTGATGAAGATGAAGCGAAATACGGTACTGATCCAAATAATCCTGATTCCGATAACGACGGTCTGAAAGATGGAAAAGAGATTAATAAATATAACACGAATCCTCTTGAAGCTGATTCTGACAATGGTGGAATAAAGGATGGAATTGAAGTTGTGAATGATGCAAACCCACTTGATGGCGATGATGATATAATGAGTATACCTGTCGGTGGGAATTTAATTACTAAAAATATTGAATTCGAAACTGGAAAAGCAACTCTTACTCCTTCTTCCGACAAAACCTTAAATAATGTTTTGACAGCAATGAAGGCTGCTCCGGATATGGAACTACGTATTACAGGTCATACAGACGATACCGGAGAACGGGACCAGAATATCAAACTTTCTCAAGATCGGGCAGAAACAGTTAAAGCATGGTTAGTGGCAAGAGGAATCTCGTCAAATAGGATTACAACTCGTGGGTTAGGTCCTGATGAGCCATTAGTACCTAATACAAGTGATGAAAATCGTCAGAAAAACAGAAGAGTTGAATTCAGTAGAGGCAAATAAAACTAATAAATTTTTATTTTCAGTTTACATTACATTAATCCCCTATTTAGGGGATTTTTTTATTCCCCAATAAATTTCGGTTTTCTTTTTTCTTGGAATGCCCTCTTCCCTTCTAAGTAATCTTTGCTGTCATAAACCTTTCTCCGTAAGCCCTGAATTCTTTCGAATGTATCGGGCGAAATTGCACTCGAATCTCCCAAAATACGCAGTTGCTCTTTAATTACGGCTATACTCAGAGGAGAATTCTGAAGCATTTGCTCAGCAGTAAACATAGTGAATTCTTCGAGTTGTTCGATTGATGGAACAAGATGATTCAACACACCATAATGTTTTGCCTGATGTGCATTAATTGGCAATGCAGTAAAAAACATTTCCTTTGCAAGATGTAAACCAACCATATTCACAAAATGCAGAACTCCGCTCGGATTGTAAGGCACACCAATCTTTGCAGGAGTAATGGCGAAAGAAGCTGTTTCGGTACCTATTAATAAATCGCAGACAAAAGCCAAATCGCAGGCACCACCCCAAACACTCCCTTCTATCATCCCGATAACCGGACCGGGATAATACTGAATAGCTCTTATGGTTTGCTCGATAGGTTCATTATAGGAAAGTGGGTCTCGGCCCGGTTCCGGCAATTCATCAATATCGAAGCCCGCTGACCATACTTTGACTCCGGGATTTGCTCTTATGATTACAACTCGAATCTTATGGAACTTAAAGTCATCTAAAGCAAGAATTATTTCGTAAAGCATATCCCTGCAAAGTGCATTTCTTTTTGCATCATTATTGAAAGTGATAATTCCAATTGAATTTTTAATGTGAGATTTGATATAATCCATAATTTCTAATTTGTTTTAATAAATAAATACAAAATTATGAATAGTAAAGGTAAATTTGATAATAATATTTTTATAGTTTAATCAGACCTATTCTATAAACAAAAATCCCTCGATAGAGGGATTTTTGTTTTGTTGTCATTTCTGCGTATGTAGGAATCTATATATTTCTGTAGAGTTGCTCTCAGTCCTCTCTCTACATAACACTTTATAATTTCACGAATTTAATTATTTCTTTTTTATTTCCATAATCAAGTATTAAAATGTACTGACCAGAAATTAATCCTGAAATGTCTAATTGTAAATTATTTCCCGAGGTATATCCTTCCCAAAGTAATATTTCATTCCCTTTTAAATTTACAGCTGAGATTTTACCTGAAAATTCTTCTTTTAATTCCAATATTAAATTTGAATTTGCAGGATTTGGGAATGCCTTTATCTTACTTTCCGTAATTGTCTTAACAGAATTAAATATATTTTTATATTCCGTTCTTATTACACCGTATGTTTTAGAACCGGCAAAGAGAAAATCACCTACTCTACAGAAAGAATTTATTCCATCGGAAATACCAATATAGTGCGATGTATATTCAGGCTCCCAAGTCTCACCGAAATCATACGAAATATAAATACCATTATGATTTGTTCCTGCAAGAATAGTATTTCCCTCAACATAAACTGCATTAATTCTTTGTAAGGCTAAAGAATCAATAGGAGTAATTCTCACCCAATTTTCTCCCCAGTCATTTGACCTGCAAATACCTCCTCCAAAGGTTGAGGCATAAAGAAATCCTTCGAAATATTGTAATCCGTATATTGCTTGAAAGCTTATACCATTATTTCTTTCGTGCCAGCTTTCACCATCATTCGAAGACATCCAAACTCCGATATTATTCATGCCAAGAAATATTTTATCATCAATAATAAGAAATTTATTTGTAGTTAAATATTTCTTCCAATCCGGTAAATCAACAAAATTTTCTTTAATTTCCCAAGGTGTAGAATCTGAAATTTTTGAACGACTCAAACTAACTGTTCCACCAACAAAAACAAAATCGTCTTTGATTCCAACGATAGTTCTTAAGTTTAAAGATGAATCTCCAATTCCTTCAATATATTGACTCCAGTTATAGCCAAAGTCGGTTGACTTTAAAACGGGCTTGCGACTTGCAACTCCCACAAATACAACATTATCATTGGCTGCAATACTCATCGCACCGGCAGTCATAAAATCGGTGTTGATGTACCATGTTTCTCCATGATCAGTACTTATGTCAAGATTCATGTTATCAGTCATGTATAAACGATTACCATATAATGTTAACTGAACTGCTAACATAGATGTCCCATTTGGTGGATTTTTCTGTTGCCAAAATGGATTTGATAATAATGCGTAATGCGTGAAGGCAATAAATAAAATTACCCAATGCAGCAAATTTTTAGTTTTCATCATCGCCTCCATTTACCATAAAAACAGTGGATTAGTGCAACCGGCTGTACATTCTGAATTCATCACCATTGTTACTGTATAAGTAATACCCAATATATCAACAGTATCATTTACAGATAAACAAGGTGGACCGGATGGATTAACCGGACATGGTTCTGATAGTTGACTCGGTAATCGTTCCCATATAGTTTCATCGTATTGATTCTGGCAAAAGAGAAAATCTGTGTAACAACAAACTTCATCATTGCATATTTTAGGTACATATACAACTGCATCAGGTTCGCCCGGTGCAGACAATCGTGCACCACATACTTTTTTACAACTTGCAATTGCATATTTCCTAAAACGCATTTTCTCGGGGCAAGGGAATTGGCTCTTAATACTTTGGAAAAGAACAGAGTCTAAATCCTTATATAAGGTTATTTCCAAGGCATCGTAATTTGATTGATCTAATGGATTATTGATACATCCATTATCACTTGGAGGTGGTTCAGGTGGACCGGGATGTAAGAAACATATTAAATCAGGACAATCGTATATGTTTACTTTGATGTAATTTAGGTCAATAAAAACAGTAGGTTCTGGGCAATCACATGTTTTCATCCTATAGAAAACTGTGATATCGCATGTAATTCCTTGAAAATTAACTGGTATTGTTATATTTCCTGTAGTTTCAATACTACAATTACTACACAATGCAAAATCTTGTTGATAACAAGAAGTAAATGGCCTTCCAAGACTTGTTTGAGAATAAACAAAACTACTCCCAAACATCAAAAGAAATGCAAATATGTAGTATATTTTTATAATGCGTTTCATTTTTTTACCTTCAATTTAATTTATTCGTATTCTCTTTTCATTACGAAATAGAGTTTAATTAAGTTATACTCCAAACATCTTAAGTCTAAAACTTGATTTCAAGTTTTTACTGGAGTGGGTATCGCAAATTACATTAAACAAGGCTTAAGACGAAAATATAAGTTTGCAACCCTTTGTATTTCGAATTCATACTCACAATAGAGGACATACAGTTTAGTGGTATATTGTGAAGTAAATTGTATATCTTGAAAATGATTTATTTTAAGGTTTGTTTCCTCATTTAAAACAATAATTGAAGAATCAAAGATTTTTTCTTTGATGAATTTAATAGGAGTTATTTTCGAAATATTATAATGTTTATTAGTAGGTTTTGCCCACTTTGACGGCTCAGCGGACATCTTATCGCTAATAATGAATAAAAATGCAGCTATTAAACAATATGTAAAAACTCTTTTCAAATAATTCCATAATTTAATTAAAAAAAAAAGTAAAAAAGTACGGTTGAAAAATCAGCCGGACCTTCTAAATCAAATTGAAACAAATCTCAATACATATCTAACCTTGGGAATAATATTTTTAAACATTGGATAAAAATTTCGCCACATTGTTTTATACAACTGTTATTTCCTTGACCACACATATTCAAGCACAAATTGTAAGCATCATAACAAATTCTAAGGTTTGGATCTACAGCAGTCATTTGAATATAACTACCAGAATCGCCTGCTCCAAGTATGTATCCACATTGATAATGAATACAATTTATTGAGTTATTATTTCCAACATTTAACGTTGTCCATGCGTTACCATTATCATCAGTTTGATATATTAAACCATTATCAGCACATACTACAATAGAACTATCAGAAAATGCAACTAGAGAGGTGAAATTAACTCCTGATGAAGTTTGTGGCGGTGCAATTGAATCCCAACTTTGTCCCCCATTTGTTGTTTTACAAATTAATTTATCTTCGCCAACAACATAACCGACTAAGCTATCTACAAACTTTAATGACAATATATTCTTATTGATGTTAATATTCGAAGATTGCCAATTAGTGCCTTGGTTTGTTGATTTTGAGATAAAACCTCCAGTACCCCCAACATAAATTAAATTACTATCTGACTGGAAAACGTAGATAGAATTTAACGAATTAACAATAAAATACTGATAATTCACACTCCAATTACTGCCGCCATTCGTTGTTTTTAAAATAATTCCATTATTTCCAACTGCCCATCCAAGATCTGAATTTGAAAATCTTATTTGATTTATTCTGGACTGGATTTGCATATTCATATCATCCCAATTTTGTCCTCCGTCAATTGTTTTTGCTGCTTTTCCATTATCTCCAGCTACCCAACCAACCAGAGAATCAATAAAAAATATTGAACGTAAGTTTACATAATTTGAACTTGATATTACATTGTTTATTCTTTGCCAAGACTGACCGTTGTTTGATAAAAATACTACATTACTATCTGCACAGATATTGTTTCTCATATCTTCACTAATAAAGCAAGAATTAAGATTAATGTTCGTATTCAATGTCTTGGTTGTATCAGTTTGGGAAAATAAGATAGTAGGAAAAAAAGCAAGAATTAACAGCATTACTCTAAAAAAGCAAATTTGAAAATGATTTTTCATTTCAACCTCAATTTTTTTTTCAAAATTATTAAAATAAAATTTATTGACAAAATAATTTTTTTAAATGTATGTATTAGTAATCAGCCGGTCAGAGGTTCAAGTCCGTCAAGTGGCTCTCGTCGAAAAGCCTAGAAGTTCATCGGGGCTTTTTTTATGCAATTTTATAAACTATTTCAGACTTCGATTCATCTTTCATTAGATTTGCAGCAGATAGAAGTTATGTATATGTATAATACAAATGTTTGGCTAAAGGAGCGTGAAAGACTGAAGGGAAAAATTGATTTAACCAACCATAATAGTATCGGTCTTGTAATGATATTCAGGCTCTTTACTTGGTTTATAGAATGCAAGGAAGAAATTGAGGAAACCTACCCTGCCAATGAACATAAGGAGAATTATTACTATTTTGCTGCCGCTTTGCAGATAAGGTGTAACATTTCGGGAAAGTCCTACAGTGCTTGCTGCAGATACTGCCTCAAAAACTAAGTCAAGCGGTTGCATATTATTTTCAATAATTAATAAAACTAAAATACCAATAGAAAGTGCCCCTATATTTGCTAACAGCACTTGGAAAGCATTGTTTATATTTTTTGGAGAAATCTCACGGTTAAATATTTCCAGCCTTTCTTTGCCACGAATAGTGTTAAAAAGTGAAAGGAAAATCAGAGAAAAAGTAGTAGTTTTAATTCCTCCACCGGTAGAACCCGGAGAAGCACCTATCCACATAAGGAATATCACAAAAAAGGCTATAGAAAAACTTAAGCCCTCAGAAGCAAGTGTATTGAATCCTGCTGTTCTACTTGTTACTGATAGAAACAATGAATGATAAAGATTGAAGAAAAAACTGCCTTTTGTAAATCCCTGGAATTGAAACAACAAGAAGATAATAATTCCTCCTCCAAAAATTAAAACAGCAGAAGTTATCAGTACTAATTTTGATGAAGCCGAGAGATGTGTTCTCGAAAATTTCTTTAAATTTTTATGTGTATCTCTGCGTAAATATGATGATAAATCCCAAAGAACAGTGAATCCTAATCCACCTAAAACTATCAGAACCATTATGTTTAATGTGTAAATTGGATTATTCAGTACAAATTTTTCCATCATCCCATTTTGCAAAATAGAAAACCCTGCATTACAAAATGCTGAAACAGAATGGAATATAGATTGGAAAGCTAGGTCACCCATGCCATTATAGTTAACCGGGTCGGAACTTATATACAAAATTACAGCACCAATAAGTTCAATAGTTAAAGTAAAGAAGAAAATTCTCCAAATCAACTTGGCAATTGTTCCTGCATTCAATTGACTGAAAAATTCTTTCATCAGGAAACGTACCCTCACACTTAATCCACCGGAAACAATTGCAGCAAAAAACGTTGTGAGTGTCATCACTCCTAATCCACCTATTTGAATTAGCAGTAAGATAATAATTTGGCCGAATAATGTAAAATGCGTAGCAGTGTTATTCACTACCAGTCCTGTTACGCAAACAGCACTTGTACTGGTAAATAGAGCATCCAGATAAGAAGTTGAAGCACCTGCAATAGTGGCTTTAGGTAAACTTAAAAATATACTGCCGGTGAAAATGATTGTAGCAAAACTTAAGGCAAAAAGTGCAGATGGGTGTAAGTTCAATTTCAGTAAAGAATCAAGATACTTTGTGGATTTTATAAAGAAAGTACCAATAAGAATTATATTCAGTATAGTCAAATTAATGCTTTGCAATTCTGTTGTTGACAGTCGTTTAAAGAAATAAGAAACAATATTTTGGAAAAATGTAATGTCGAATAAAAGGAAAATAAAGAGAAAAGAAACAAGAATTTCAAACCATCTTTCAATCAAATGTATTTGCTTTTTGGGTGCAAAATAAAATCTTGCAAGCTCTTGAAATATAAATATCAACATTACTATATTTGTTCCGGTTGACAGCACGTGCAGGGTTTCTTTCGAAACATAAAATCCAATTGTAGTGATAAGTGAAATAATCGAAAAACCAACTGTCAGCCCTAGAGCAATTTCGGAAAAGATTTTTACTTTTCTAACTATATATCTTAATGAATTATTCATCTATTTATAAGTTTTCGATTTTTCAAATTCAAAAATACGAATTTCTTTCTTTATTCTCCTAAAAATTACAATTAAGATGATATGCATAAATTATGCCGTTTTACTCATCAAAGAGTAACATTACATTTTCGATATCCCAGCGGTCCTTTACTTCAATTTCATTTTTGAAAATCTTGAATTTTTCTGCGGGTACATACGGGAATGCTAAACCACAATCGTACTTGCCATTCATATTCTCATCGCAAAATGTTTCCAAATGATATTTCCCGGGTTTCACTCGCTCGAATTTCCATTTGCCGTCAGTATATTTATCAGTTTGATATACATCCTTCCCGTCATTTGAAATAAGTTGCAAAACTAATTTCCCGTACCCTGATTTATCCAGCAGCATGCCACTCACAGCAGGATAAGTTCTCCAGTCACCTGTTTGGAAATCAAATTTAACAGTTGTATCTTTCAGTTGATGACTGAAAACATTTTTCACCAGAGATTCATTGAATTTCAAGCGGTACCAGCTTTCGGAGAGCAATTCAGCTTTTGGTAAAATTATTATTGAATTCGGATTTTCTTTAACTACCTCAAAATCTACCATGGAACTATCTGTCAACCTTATAAAATCAAAATACTTCGCTGACGAATCCAATTGAATCGGCATATTGAAAGTAAATGTAAACGAATGGTCGTACATAATTTTACGAATGCTGTCCTTCAGTGGAATATAATTTTGAGAAAAAGAAAAATCATTTTTATTAACTCTGGAAACAAAGACATAATTTCCCTTTTGCAGCCATACATCGGATGTATCTTTTATCAGTGAATCTTTTCTCACTTGCAACGTTAAATCATTTTGCAATGATAAAGAATCAGCAAGTTGAAAAAATAATTTTCCGGAGATAGTTGAATCCAAAAAAATTGCTGAAAATTCAATATTTTTCCCGGAAGTAGAATCGTAAAGTCCGAAATATTCTTTAATTTCAGATAAATCAGATTTATTGAAGAATGCTTTCTGAAAAATTATTGATAAAAATTTATTCTGATATAATTCTGAGCTTACAATTTGATTTGGAGCAATATTCGGATATTGACCGAATTTAATTTTCGCATTTTCCGATACCCCATTTTTCACAACAAAATCATTAGCAGTTGTACCAAAAAAGTCAGATGCTGGATGGAATAAATTATCTTTAAAATCAGACTTTACCGCTATCAAACGAAATTCTCCATCAGGTAAAGCACGAAGTGTGAATGCACCATTTGTACCAACCTGCGTTTTGAATTCAGCAATCACATTCTCTGGATTCAATGTGTCGATATTCTTATTATCTTTCCTGTAACCATAAATAAAAGTACCTTCAATTTTCTCACCATAAAGCATTCCGTCAATTTTACCTGTGTCAATTTTTTCTCCGGTAGAAAAGGTAACTGCAAAAGCAGAATCCGGTTTATTGCCTTTCAAATCTGTGTATTCAGTTCCTAATAAAAATGAATAAGTCGTATTACTTTTGAGAGTGTCCAAAAATTCAACAGAAAGCTTAGTACCACTCCAGCTATATCCCATAGTAATAGGTGGAGAAATGGAGATATTCTGCACCACTTTATTTCTATCGGGCCACTCGGAAAAGGCAATTTGAATTTCTTCACCGGCAAAATTGCGTGTCATATCTAATGGCATAGCATCAATGACAGACGGAGGAATAGAATCTTTCGGTCCACCTGAGGGTGGTTGAATATTTGCACAATCTGTGAGAGAAAGCAATGCACCTAATAATACAGAAAGTAATAATATTTTATAAAAAATACTTATTTTCATATTTTTAATATTTGTAAAAAACTAAATTAATATATTAAGGTCGATTATTTTTTATTAAATGATGAATTTTCCGAGAAAATATTTGAATTATATGGGAATAAACGTATTGAAGAATTTCTTGAAAAGAATTTACAAGAGAATTGCTAATTTCATTGAAGTAATTGACAGGCACAATATCTTCATGCTTGCCGCCGGGATTTCCTTTAATATATTTCTTTACTTTATCCCCTTGATTTTAATTGCAATTTATTTTGCAATCAATTTACTGGATGCGCAAATGGTGGATAATACCATTCAAAACTTATTTCTTGAATTTTTACCTGATACAGAAAATACTTATGTGATAATTTATGAAGTGCTCACAGAAATATCTGCAATTCAAAAAGGAAGCGGCACCTCAGGTTTGATTGGTGTGATTACCACACTTTGGTTATCCTCTCTTTTCATTTCAGCCATCAGAAGCGGATTGGATAGAGTTATGGAAGTGAAACAGCATAAAATATTTCTTTTTTACAAACTCAAAGATATACTGCTAACCTTAATTTTTCCATTTTTGATTATACTTTACTCAATATCTATCCCATTTTCTGCAATTCTGATTAATTTCTTCAAAGATTATATTCCATTTATCAAATGGGGCTTTGTAGAGTCATATGCCGATGAAGCAATTGCCATTACTTTTTCGATTCTGCTGTTTTACTTTATGTATAGATTCATTCCTTCACATGCACGCAAAGGGAAATTTTCTCTTTTAGCAGCAATTATAGGTAGTATCCTAGTTTTCATGGCACGTCAAATCTTTAGCTGGTACTTAGTTTCCATGAGCAAATACGGTACTTTTTACGGGACTTATGCTACAATTGTTGCAATAGCATTATGGGTATACTATTTTTCATTTATAATGTTATTTTCTGCAGAAATTGCAAATCTTTTCTTCCCTGATAATGGCGATATCCAAAAAAAAGAGCCTGAAAAAAAAGTTTCACAAATTCTTGAATAGTTAATACAGAAAAATATTTGCACACTTTATTTAATATTTAAATAAAAATTATTAAATTGCTTTTTTCAAATTTTATTCATCGGAGGATTGATGAAAAAACTTTCTATTTTGTTTTTTGCATTTGCAATTTTAACTTCAGTATCCACATCTAAAGCTGAAGATACATTCCATATTTATGGATTTGCGGACACCTATTTTGCAACCGACAATTACTACGTACCACAAGGTTCAGAATATAGCTATATGAGGCCGATAGCAATGAATAATTCAAAAGAAAGTACTTTTGGATTGAATATTGCACAATTGTGTATTCATGGCAATTATGGCGATGCTCGTGGACATGTAGTATTGCATTTTGGGGAAATGGCTTCGATGGCTTCTTCGGCAGGCGGAAATTCTACAATTCAACAAGCTAATGTTGGATTTAGAATTTTTGATAATTTCTGGGTTGATGCAGGTTTATTCACTACTCACATTGGTGACGAAGGTTTCTCGCCTGCACACAATTGGCTTTCTTCATACTCAATCGTAACAATGAATCAACCTTTCTTCCAAAGTGGTGTTAAATTTGGATATGAAGGTGAAAAATTCACTGGTCAAATTCATATCCTGAACAGAAACGGTGATTTCGAAGAAAACAATTGGAACAAAACTTACGGAGTTTACTTGGCATATAAGATACTCGAAAATTTCACTTTATCTTATGGCAATTTACTAGGTAATGAAAATGCTTCAGCACCTAAAAATCCTTATTTTGTCATGCTCCACAATGTTTGCTTCGATTGGGAAGCTATGGAAAATTTTGCAGTAAAAGGCGAAGTTGACTTTGGATCACAGCAATTTAAAGATGCTGATGCAATTGATTCTGATTTAGGAATTGCAGCTCAAGCTCGTTATAAATTCAATGATAAATGCTCAGCGACTCTCCGCTTTGCTATGTTATCAATGACTGAAGATGATGGTAGCGAATCAACTACTAATTCAATGAATCAAATTACTTTGGGTGCTCAATACAAACCAACCAAGAATACATATTTCAAATTGGAAGGTTCTATGTTCTCATCTGATAACGAGAATGCATTTCAACATGTAGATAATGAAACATCTGGTTCAATGATGGAACTTATTCTGAATTTTGGTGTATTTATTAAGTAAGTAGATTGTGTTTTGAATAGATATAAGAATCCCCGGTGTTTGCATCGGGGATTTTTCATTTTTATTTATTCAGATTTATTTCTACTCTACGGTTTTTTGAGCGGTTTTCTTCTGTATCATTCTGCGTCACAGGTTGCGAAGCACCAAAGGATTTTACGATCATTTTTTTATTTACACCCTTTTTGGTAAGATAATCCTTCACTGCATTGGCTCTTTTGTACGCAAGGTCTTTATTGTATGAATCAGTTCCACGATTATCTGTATGACCTGATATTTGGACTGTGATTTCGCCTGCATCCTTTAAGAAGTTTACTAATCTATCCAGTTCAAAGAAACTTTCCGGTTTAAGGTCAAATTTATCAAAATCGAAGAAAAGATTATTAATTGTAATAGCTGTTTTATTCTCCTTCATTTCTTCCAGTGAAGTGAGAGTAATATTGAGTGTTATGCTCGTATCTTTTTTGAATTTAGTCAAATCAATATTACCGGAAGTCGGGTAAAATCCTTTTTTTTCCGCATAGAATCCGTAATTTTTTCCAAGAGGTAATACAATAAAGTAATTGCCTGTTTTAGGATTTGATTTAAGAATTCCCAAATTTTCTCCTGTAGCAAGATTTTGCCATTTAATATCGGCCGCAAGCGGTTTTCCGTCATTCGACAGTATATGCCCCCGAATTGATGCAACTGCTGCAGGTTTATACATGCCAGGCAAAGTAACAGCATACAAATCCAGCCCTCCGTTGCTGTCTTCACGATATCTTGAAGAAAAATATGCAGTATCTCCCGTTAAACCAATTTTATAGCCCCAATCATCATCTGCGGAATTAATATATCTTCCGAGATTAACCGGTTCACTCCATTCTTTCCAAGAAGAATCACTTAATCTGACTGATTTAAATACGTCCATATGACCTAAGCCGGGATGACCATCTGAACTGAAATAAAGAGTCTTTCCATCAGGATGCAAAAATGCTGATCGTTCGGAAAATGGTGTATTCACAGCAGGACCCAAATTAATCGGTTCGCTCCATCCATCTTCTGTTTTCAGAGATACATAAATATCCATATTCCCATTCACTCCACCATGAAAATAAGTTCCATAAGAAACTTGCTCGCCTGATTCATTTGGTCTGTCCGAAGTAAAAAGCAGTGCTTTTCCATCGCTTGTGAGATAACCGGACTCATCCTGGTAAGTGGAATTTATCGGCATTGGATAATGGTATAAATTTCCCCAGCCTTCTTCAGTTGCAGATGCTGAATATATATCAAATAATCCGAAAGTTCCTGCAAAATTTCCGGAAAGGAATAAAGTATTTCCATCCACCGAAACATTATCAATTGTTTCATTTGCTTCTGAATTAATTGGTAGTCCTAACGAAACAGGATTGCTCCATGTCTCTCCCTGATTAGTGGAAATGAAAACATCATTACCACCCATTGAGCCTTGCCTTTGACCGGAAAAAAAGAGATATTTTCCGTCAGGAGTCGGATTCGGATCCCATTCATCCTGACTTGAATTAATATTCTTCGGCAAATGAATAATTGTCACATTGTCTTCTTTTCTGGAAAGAACTTCAATTACTCCATCGAACTTACGTTCAAGAGCAGGATATAAAGGTTTGAAATTTTCAAAAGCTGCAAGTGCTGAATCGAATTGCTGCTCTCGAATGAATTTTTCCGTATATCTCTGAACGGCAATAAATCCGTCTTCTGTGTTCTTAATTCGTATAGCAAGATTATTATATAATTTTCTTCTTTCCTCTTCCGGTGATTGAACAAGTGCTAATCTGATTAAATTTGTTTTTTCCTGTTCAATTTTAATGGAATAATTTGGAAAGAGATTTTCATAAAGGTAAAAGACCTCAAGAGCAACAATATAATTTCTGCTTTGGTAATGTATCCTTGCTATATGGACTACAACGCTATAAGCATCCTGCGAAGGAGCATATTTGCGAATATAAGTATCCCATTCTTTGAAAGTCTCCGGATTTAATGGTTTGGATAAATTTGGTTTTAATTGCTGTGAATAAACATTTACATTAGGAAAGAGTATAAAAAAAGAAATTAAAAGAAAAATAAATTTCAAATGATTCGGTATGGAAAAAAAGTTCATTCTTGCAAAAATTTTTGAGAAAAAAAATTAAAAGTAAATATTATTAAAATATTATTCGTTAAATTTACGAATAAAGAATTATCAAATTGAAAAAATCGTTAAAAATATTAATTTTTATACCTTTTATTCTCTTTGTTTCTGCGTGTCAGACAATAACTACCAGATACGAAGAGCAATCATGTCCGGAGCCTCAAATAGTATGCAGTCCCAAGAAATACACCGGCATCGAAAGGGATACTTCCGAGATGGTCGCAAAAATTCAGGGGTGGCATTATCGAGTTGAGGAAGTTCAACAATTGAATACTTCAGGAAATGAATGGGCAATTTCATTCAATAAATCTACTCCTTATCTCACAATCAGTGATGGAGATAAAAATTCGGTTCTTGTCTGCAAAGCTTTAAACTTTAATAAAATACTTCCCCAGAAAACATTCCAAAATCCTGCATTCGGAAGCTATGGATTTCCGGTTTTCCGAAAGAATAAAGTTTATTACAGCTATGTAGAAGATAAATCCAAACGTACAATTAATGAATTTTTCGACTCTACCGGAAGAGTTCTTGTCCCGATAGAAGAACAGATTGGTCAGGCAGAACTTTATTCCTCAGATTTTAAGATAAATGAAATAAGCAATCCTGAAAGAATCGACATTTACGATAGACAAGTAAGCGATTGGTATTCGCAACCTGCATTCACTTCCGACGGACATATTATGTTTTTCGCAAGTGACAGAAAAGGTTCGCTTGGCGGGGTGGATATTTGGATGGCTTATATCAATAATGGTAAAATGTCAAAACCGATTAATTGCGGGAATTTAGTCAACACTGAATGCGATGAAATCACACCTTTTGTAAGTGAAAATGACAAGAAACTCTATTTTGCAAGCTGTGGTGGAGAAACTTTGGGAGGTTTTGATATTTTCAGCGTTGAAATTTCAGATTTACTCAATGAAAGCAGATTAGCATCTACAGAGGAATTAGAAAAACTGAACTTCTTCACAAAAAGGGAAAATATACGTGGTCCGTTTAATACTAAGTATAATGAAATTTCTCCTTTCGCTGTTGGAGTAAATGATTCCTTATTTTACTATGCATCAAATCAAAATCAAGTTTCTACAAGTACAGATAAAGGTGGATTCGATATTTTCGTGAGATATAAAGTTTATATTGATAATAAACAGGAAAAAGTGAATATTACACAAAATGAAATAAATATACAACCAAAAGAAGAGGTGAAAATCGAAACACCAAAAACTGATTGGTTCTATAAATTGGAAGGTACTGTTTACGAGAAAAAAAATAATAATCCTATAGATAACGCAGAAATAATTGCTGAAGAAAAAATCGGCACAAAGAAAAATTCTGTAAAAACTGATAAGCAAGGAAATTACTCAATTCCTATGATTAGGAATGAAGAATATTTAGTAACGGCAACTGCGAGGGATTTATTCCCTCAAAATGTGAAGATATTTGTAGGGATGGATGATACGACCAAAATTGTTCATCAGAATTTTTATTTACCGGAAATATATACTTTGCGTGTGAATTTCCCGACAGATGTTTATGACCAGCCATATCGCTATGTGCTTGACAGCACAGGTACTGAAAGCAATGTACTTTGGCAGGAAGATATATCTTCTCTTGCAGAAAATATTATTCAAGGGAAGGACAATATTGTGAAAATTATCCTTGTAGGCCATACAGATGATGTTGCAAGTGATGAATATAACCAAAAGTTAGGCGAAAGAAGAGTTAATTTCGTCAAAAATGAACTAATAAAGCAAGGAGTGCCATCTGAGCTTTTAGAAGTACGCTCTGCAGGAGAAAGTGAATTGCTCCCACGATGGCCGAATGAATCAGTTGAAATGAATAGGAAGCGCTGCAGGAGAGTTGTTTTGGAAAAAGTATTGAAATAAGATTTATTAAAAATTATGGAAATCAGAAAAATATGACACCCTTGAAATTTTTGTGGATACTTGTATCCGGTTTTATTTTAATTTGCTTAGTATTGTTTTTCTACATTCAAAATATCGTTAGTAACGGTATGCCTTCGATTTATGAATTAGAAAATCCAAAATTGAATTATGCAACACAGATTTATTCCAGTGACGGACATCTTATTGATAATTTTTTTGTGGAAAGAAGGGTAGATTTGCAATATGAACAAATTCCCGAAAGCATGATAAAAGCGCTCATTGCAACCGAAGACAGAATTTTCTACAAACATTGGGGTGTGCACGTTACCAGGATATTCAAGGCAGCACTCAAAAACATTTTTTCAGGAGGCAGACCTGAAGGTGCTTCTACTATTACAATGCAGCTTGCACGAAATTTGTACCTGAATCAGGACGTAAAATTATCTCGTAAAATTCGTGAAGCATTCACTGCATTGCAAATTGAAAGAAATTATACTAAAGAACAGATTTTACAGCTTTACCTGAATTCTGTTTACTTCGGCAGGGGTGCTTACGGATTGAACATTGCTTCGAAAGTATTCTTCGATAAAACTCCGCAAACTCTCACTATCGGGGAATGTGCCACGCTTGTTGCAATACTGAAAAATCCCCATGGATATGACCCATTCCTTTTCCCTGATAGAAGCTTGCAAAGAAGAAATTTAGTACTAACTTTAATGCTTAAACAGGATTATATAACTCCAGAGCAATTTATAAAGTCAGCAGAAGAACCTTTACTTCCAACTTCCACAAGAGAAGCTAACAGTAAAGGAAGATTTGACAGACTACTTGCACCACATTTTGTAGAAATGATACGCCAGGATTTACGTGAAGATAGCAGATTAATCAATCATGACCTTTATCGTGACGGATTAGTGATAAAAACTACATTGAATTATCAAATTCAAAAATATGCTAACCAGGCTGTCGAAGAGCATATGAAGGAATTTCAGGCATATTTCGATTCAAAATGGAAATGGTCAAAAAATCAGGAATTATTATCAAAATTGATTGAAAAAGCCATTCGTTCAAATTCACGTTATCTCGCAATTAAAGGAGCTGAAAGAGATAAATTAGCAAATACTTTAAGAAATAGTGAAAAATTCATTGATTCGGTGAAAAATGCAGCTACAACAATTCAAGTCGGACTTGTTGTACTTGATGTTAAAACAGGAGATATAGTTGCAATGGTTGGTGCTTCTCCGAAATTCATCAATCAAAATCCTGCAGCCAAATATTCATTGAATCACGTTACACAAATTAAACGTCAGCCGGGTTCTTGTTTTAAACCATTTATTTATGCATCTGCTCTTCAGAAGGGATTGAATCCATTTTCAGAAATAGAATGCGGACCATTTTCAATAGAATTATCTACTGGTGAAATTTGGGCACCATCCGGTTCAGGTTCATGTGAACCCGGAGATACAAGGTCACTCGCATCTGCTTTGGCAGGTTCTATTAATTCAGTTGCAGCTAGATTAATAACACAAGTAACAAATCCTGAAGATGTTGTGAATTTGGCAAAAAGAATGGGAATTACTTCGCCTCTTGGTGCATATCCGGCTTTGGCACTTGGTGCCGGCGGAGATGTTTCACCATTGGAAATGGCACATGCATTCAGTACTTTTCCCGGATTTGGAACAGTTGCCAAAATTCGCTTCCTTCGTGAAGTTGATGACCATTACGGTAATATTTTAATCAAACAGGAAAGAAGACCTGTTATCACCAGAGGAATAATTGCTGATTCCATTGCAAGCGATATGATTTATATGATGCGTGGAGTTATCAATTCCGGTACTGCAACAGTAATAAAACAATATCTGAGCAATGTGGAAGGAGCAGGCAAAACAGGCACAACCAATGACGCCGCAGATGCCTGGTTTACCGGATACACACCTGAATTGGTTTGTGCAGTATGGCTGGGATTTGATGACAAAAGAATTAACTTCGACTGCTTGGGTGGATATGGATACGGAGGTCGCACAGCTGCACCAATTTGGGGCAGATTAATGTCGAAAATTTACCGTGATCCAAATTTACCTTATAAATTGAGGACTTTCAGCTTACGACAAGCTAGATTTGGTATTGCTCCGCAAGGACCAAATTTTCCCCAGGAATAATAAATTAAATAGCATACTTTAAGTAATTTTCTTATATAATTATTATTGCTATATAATGTAAGTTTATTAATTTTGTAATTCTATATTTTTTTAAATCAATTTTTTTAATAGGAAAATGGGTACTTTAACTAACATAAGAAAAATGTCACCATATTTGCTTGCAATTTTTGCTATAGTCTTTATTGGCTTTATGGTATTAAGTGATGCAGATGTAACTAATTTAATAAAACAAGACCAAACATTGCAAAAAGCAGTAATAGGCGAAGTAAATGGCGAAAAAATTCTTTATAAAGATTATGAAGAAAAAGTTCGTACACAAATGGAACAGGAAAAGTCACAAATGCAGGATCCCAATGCAGAAGTTGATGAAACCCGCATTCGTCAGCAAGTTTGGAGCCAGATGGTAGATAATATCATTATCAATCAGGAAGCTGAAAAATTAGGCATAAAAATCACAGCAGAAGAAGTTCGTGACGAAATGATTGACAATCCCCCTGATTACTTGAAACGTTCCTTTACTGATTCGTCTGGCAATTTTATGCGTGATGTTTATTTGGAACTCGTAACGAAACCGGAAAATTATGTTAAGTATCTTGGTGACCCAAGCAAAATTTCCCAAGAAGAAAAAGATGCGGCAGTAAATCGCTTACGTTTGGATTTGAGACAAGTTGAAGAATATGTTATCAAAAACAAATTATTTTCAAGATTACAAAAAACAATCAGTAATTCCAGTTCATTCATTTCTCCATCTTTTGCGGTAGAAAAATATCGTTTGGACAATATGACTGCTGACCTTAAAGCAATCGTTTTCCGTGCAGGTACAGTGAAGCCTGCATCAATAAAAGTTTCTGATGCTGAAATTAAAAATTATTACGAATCACATAAACAATACTACACTCAAGATGCTCAGGTTAAACTGAAATATCTTAATTTTAAAATTCAACCTTCAAAAGAAGATTCTGCACGTTCTGTGAGAAGTATAAACGACATCTCTATGTCTTTAGCTTCTGCTCAGGATGAAATGTCAAAAGACAGTATCTTCGATCTTAAATTAAGTGAATATGGCGGAACAACATCTGAATTTACTCCTGTAAATCAGATTGACCAAAATGCTTTTGCATTTATTAAAGATTTCACAAATGGTCAGATTGCTGGACCTATCAACGCCCAGGAAGGTGTTTCCTTCTACAGACTTGATGAACGCCGTCAGAGTGAAACTCCAACAGTAAAAGCCAGCCACATTTTAATAAAATTCAATGATAATCAAGATAGTGCATTTGCAGTTGCTCAATCACTTTTGGCAAGAGCAAAAAGTGGTTCAGATTTCGCTGAATTGGCTCGTGAATATTCCGAAGATAAAGGTTCCGGAACTCAAGGCGGAGATGTAGGATATTTCGGGAAAGGACAAATGGTGCAGCCTTTCGAAGAAGCTTGCTTTGCTGCAAAAATTGGAGATATTGTCGGACCTGTTGAATCCCAATTTGGTTACCACATAATTAAATTGACAGACAAAATTAATGATGAAATCAAATATAGCAGTATAGTAATTACTCCGAATATTTCTAACGTTACAAAAAATACACTGTACCGTGAAGCATATTCAATTCAAAAACAAGTTGAAGGTGGAGAATCTTTCGATAAAGTTGCTGAAAGATTAGGACAAAAAGTACTCGAATCACCATTTTTCACTAATGAACGTCCTATTTTCAATTCTTGGTATTTGACTAATCAAGCTTTCGAAATGGAAATTGGAACTATGATTGAACCAATAGAAATCAAATTCTATGGTGTGATGGTTGTTCAAATAGCAGATAAAAAATCTGCCGGAATTGCTTCTCTTGAAGATAAAAAAGAAGAAATCAAAGAAATTTTGTTGAAGAAAAAACAAATTGATTATCTCAAAAAACAAGCTCAAGAAATTTACAATAAAGTTAAAAATATCGGCGATTTAGAACAAGCAAAATCCCTACTTCCAAACCTTGAAATCATTTCTGTGCCTGACTTTAAAGGTAATGGAAGCTTGCCGGGTTACCCGAAAGATATCGTTCTGAATCAACAAATTCTCAGCAGCAAGGGTAAAGGCCTTCTTACTCCTATCCGAGGTGAACAAGGTTACTATATCATTCAATTGAATAACATTGTAGTGCCTCAATCAAAAGAAATTCAAGAAAAACTTTCAGAATTTGCAACAAATCTTTCAATGCAAACATCTCAAAATGCTTTTAATATTTGGTATACTAAAGTTAAAAAAGATGCAAAAATTGAAGATTTTCGAGCAAAATACTTCAAAGAGTTCTAATCTCTTATAATTTATGCCAATTAGAATAACCGTCGTGATTTAGGTCAGACGGTTATTTTCTTTTATAATAACATTACCGCAAAATAATATGAATCGGATTCATTTTATTTTTTTGTGTTTTGTAACTTTTACTCATTTTTTGTGTTTTAATAGTTGTAGGTTAAATTACTTTTTCATACTTAGAAATAAATCTCTATAATTTGGTTATTTCGGTAGATATTTTCTAACAAGACTAACTCCCTATAGTTTTAAATACCGAGATAACCATTTTTGGAGATTTCTTTTTATATACCATTTATTTACTAACTTTTTATTATATTTGAATTTTGCAGCAGAGAGGAAATAAAAATGTTAGATGAAAAGCCGCTTTCTCCAGATGATAATCAGGAGGAAGATGCTCCAATTGTAAAGGATTTACGGAGTAAATTCAAATTCCAAATTAAAGCAATATCAGTGCTATTAATAATTACTCTATTCTTTCTGATATTAGCCGTTATCTCATATTCACGTTCAGATATAGAGGAAGCAAATATTGGTTTCTTTGATTTATTCGGTTTGATGAATGACAGACCCGATATAATAGCCTTGCAAGCAACTTCTTACAATTGGCTAGGACTTATTGGTGCCTATCTGGCAAACAAATTAATAAATGGCACATTTGGTTATTCTGTTCTTCTATTGCTTTCTACCGGCATATTACTTTCCTCAAGTTTATTTAAAAATCTCAAATTTTCGGCAAATGCAATTCGCCATTCAAGTTTCATTCTTTTATTAATGCTGCTTATTTCCGGCTTCATTGGAAGTCTGCTCCATTTTTCTTGGTTAAACAATATTCCTTTTGAATGGACAGGCAGCGTAGGCTTTTTCATTTCAAGTATGCTCAATGGAATTTTTGGCAATGTAGGTGCATTCCTTATTCTAATGCTCTTAATTTTCTTCACAGTCTTTTATAAAATGAATTTTAAAATTTCTGAAATAACTAAATATCTATTCAATAGAACTGTTGCAGAAATTAAATCCTCCCGAAATAAATCAGATATGCAAAAAGATGAAATTTTGCAGGATGAAGTCTCATCTGATCCAGAGGGAGATCAATCTCAGACTATTTCTTTTGAAAATTCTGCAGAGGAAAGTCCAAGGACAGGAATACCTTATGAAGTAAAAACATCAAAATCCGATGTGAAATTAAATATTCGCATTAATGAATCGGCAAACATACCGGATCCAATAAATACTCATGTAAGTAATCCTGACGGAAATCCATTCGCAGATTCATTGCAAATTATGAAAGATTCTAAAGGGCAGAATAATCCGGAACATACAGATGCTCAGCAACCTTCTCAAACAGGTTTCCGTCCGACAATAACTAATTTGGATCCTTCGAAAATTGCAACCAGTGATCCAACGTTGAAAAAAGAACTAAGCGCTGAAAAAACAGAAACTCAAAGTTCTGTTCCAGATAAACATGTTGTTCATAGCGTTTTACTGGATGATTCTGAAGAAATTCCAACACATACCAAAAATCCTGAAAGTCATATTGAAAATATAAATGTCGATGTTTTCAAACCAGAGCTTGCCGAAGAGGAAGAACTGGAATCATTGATTTATTCAAAACATTCTCAATTTAAACTGCGTTTCAAACCTCCTCATCTTAATTTGCTTGTACCTTCACCGGAACAAGCAGATGTGGACAAGGAAGAGTTGAAATTAAATGCACAACTTTTACAGGAAAAACTCGAAACATTTAAAATTGAAATTACAAATTTAACAGTAACTCCAGGTCCGGTTGTAACTCAATATGAATTTGTACCAGCACCTGGTATTAAAATCAGCAAAATTGAAGCATTGGAAGATGATTTGGCAATGGCTCTAAAAGCACGTGGTATCCGTATTATTGCACCAATTCCCGGCAGAGGTACAATCGGAGTAGAAGTACCTAATTCAAGACCTCAAATTGTCCATTTCAGAGATATCGTCTCAACCGAAAAATTCCGTAAATCCGAAGCTAGACTTCCGTTGGCTCTTGGTAAAACAATCAACGGTGATATATATATACAGGATTTAACAAAGATGCCGCATCTTATGATTGCAGGTTCTACCGGTTCAGGAAAGTCCGTGGGTATCAATACAATCATTAATTCCTTGCTTTACAAAGTTCCACCTGAAGATTTAAAATTTGTGATTGTTGACCCGAAAAAAGTTGAACTGCCTCAATATGCAGCTTTGATTAAGCACTATATGGCAACCTCTCCTGATGTGGAAGATATTATTGTAAGTGATCCGAAAGATGCTGTTTCCATTTTGGAATCAACCGTACTCGAAATGGAAATTCGTTATGACATTTTACGTGAAGCAATGCAAAGGAATATTGGAGATTTCAACAAAAAACTTCTTGAAGGAACTTTACGAAAAAGTGACAAGATGAAATTTCATAAAATGCCTTATATTGTTGTGATAATAGATGAGTTAGCTGATTTGATGCTGACTGCTTCCAAGGAAATTGAAAGACCAATTGCTCGCCTTGCACAAATGGCACGTGCTGTTGGTATTCACATGGTTGTGGCTACGCAAAGACCATCGGTGGATGTTATCACCGGTGTAATAAAAGCCAATTTCCCTGCACGTATTGCTTATTTAGTTGCACAAAAAGTCGACTCCCGTACAATTTTGGATCAAGGTGGAGCTGACCAGTTGCTAGGAAATGGAGATATGCTTTTCCTTCCTCCGGGAATGCCGAAACCAGTACGTGTACAGAATGCATTTATTTCTACAGAGGAAGTCGAAAGAATTGTTGAATACATCGAATCGCAACCTGGTTATCCTGAACCATATATTCTGCCGTCTTATCAACCGGCATCAGGAGATACATCAGACATTGACCCAATGGACCGTGACCCTCTTTTCGAACAGGCGGCTAAAACTATAATTTCGACCGGTCAGGCATCAGTTTCCAATTTGCAACGAAGATTAAGCATTGGTTATGCACGTGCAGCACGCATTATGGATGAATTGGAAGCAAATGGAATCGTTGGTCCACAAAGAGGAAGCAAACCTCGTGATATAATGCTGGACAGTGAATCACAATTGGAAGCATATTTGTAGGAGTATATCTTGGAAAGTTTCGATTGGATGATTGTCGGGCTAGGCAATCCAGGAAGCAATTATCAAAACAACCGCCATAATGTTGGCTATAGTGTTATTCAGCAAATGATTGCTGAAAACAACCTCGATTTGTTCGAAAAAACAAGACATTATTTAACTGCAAAATATACCAAATTCCGTAAGAAAGCTCTTCTTGTCTTGCCGCTTACTTATATGAACCTGTCAGGTGAAGCAATTATACGTGTTTCAATCCAATATGGGATTAAACCTGAGCATATTATTATAATTTTGGATGAATATAATTTCCCTGTTGGTAAAATTCAAATCAAGTCCGGTGGAAGTGATGGCGGACATAATGGTGTTGCTTCAGTTTTGTCCAAATTGGAAAAAAATACATTTTATCGCCTAAGAATGGGAATCGATCATAATTTCGGTCCCGGAGAATTAGTAGATTATGTACTCTCCG
>Ga0154569_169_pt1 | contig 67058 bp, 51 predicted proteins | sample RifGroF2_FD_115998 | JGI IMG/M metagenome (GOLD analysis project Ga0154569, IMG submission 115998) | Ignavibacteria bacterium GWF2_33_9
TGGTCTTAAATCTTTTTTATCCCAAACAATACGCATACCTTTTCCACCACCACCATCCGAAGCCTTCACAAGAACAGGATAACCAATATCATTTGCGACACTTTCGAATTCATCTAAATTCTTGGAACTTCCTTCCATCCCCGGACAAACAGGAACTCCAACTTCAATCATCTTAATTCTGGATTTAACCTTCGAACCCAAAAGTTCCATAGAATCGACATTTGGACCAATAAAAACTAATTCTGCATCTCTTACCTTTTTGTTGAAATCGGGTTTTTCCGACAAAAATCCATAACCGGGGTGTATTGCATCGCATCCTGTTGCCAGTGCTGCTTCAATGATTTTATCCTGATTCAAATATGATTGATTTGCCTCCGGTGGACCTAATGAAAATGCCTCATCAGCAATTTGAACATGAAGAGAATTTTTGTCAATTTCAGAGTAAACAGCAACCGTCTTTTTCCCCATTTCCTTCAATCCACGTATAACTCTCACTGCAATTTCACTTCGATTGGCAATTAGAACTTTTTTAATTTCTTTCATTTTTGTGATTTTTGGTTTTTCTTAACTTTATTTATGCAAATTATGAAAATGTTAAGGATTGTCAATTAGGATTTTATACATTTCTTGTGGATTATGAATACTTTGAAAATAACTTTTCACATCTTCTTTGAATTTTGTAATATCTTCTTTTGTCCATTCAAACTTAGCTATCCAGGTATTATTGTCAGGATTTTTTGATGCTAATCTTGTAAAAATCAATCTAGCAATATACTTTTCCTGATTAGGGAATAAAAACGAAACTACCATTGCGTAATATTTCATTTGAAATTCATAGTACTTAGCTTTTTCTTCAAATTCTTGCTTGCTGTTAATAATATTACTTTTCCAATCCCAAATTTCATAATCGCCTAATGCTGTTTTAATTAAAACATCTATGATAATTTTAATAAAATCACCTTCAAAAGGCATATATAATTCTACTTCGTGCTCTGCATTCAATAATGATGGTAAATTTTCCTGAATAAATTTACTTTCTGTTACTGATAAAATTTCTGATTTGATTTCCTCAAATATATTTTTACTCAGATTAATCTGCATATTTTCTAGTTCATTGAATAAAACTTCATTCAATACATCAACTTCTATCTGAAAATCATTGTTAATCCAATCAGAGATATTTTGCATGGCAAAATGTATGATTGTTCCTCTATCAACCGGGGAAATTTCAAAATTTGAAGTAAAATTATCTTCCTGTAAACTGTTTGGAAATTGTAAAATATATTTCTGTGCATAATCTTTTTGATGGTGCAAAAAACTTTGAATTTTGGTTGCAGAATTCTGAAAAACAGGAAATGAGTTTTCAATTTCTTCCAGCAATAATTTAGAAATTTTGTAACTTTTGTGAGTAAAGCTATTTGAAGTAACATCTTTCACTTCAGTTATAAAAGGAATTGAATAAGAAAATGCTAATTCTTTTTCTTCATTCTTATGATTAATACTAACTACAGTTTCTTTAGAAAAATACTTGTTCTTAACTAAATTGTAAAATTCTTTTTCATTTAAATTCATTCCCTGTAAAATAATTTTCAACATTCCACTGACATTGGAAATTGTCGATTCAGCGACTTTCTCTTTTCCTCTTTTATCCACTTTGTTGATTTCAGATAAAGAGGAGGTCATGATTAATAAATCTTTTGCCCTTGTTGCTGCAACGTATAATACTCTCTTTTCCTCTTCCTCACCTTTTTCATTCTCAATTTGTTTAGCAATTTCTAAAGTTGGCAAATTGATTTCAAATGGGCCACTGTCCTTACTCAGGTAATTGAACTTATATTGTACCCCGAAATTATCATCAAAATATATTCCATCAGAAGTATTCCCCTTGCTATTAAGATTATACAGAATCACAACAGGAAATTCTAATCCTTTGGATTTATGAATTGTTAATAAATTCACGGCATCTTTTGCTAGTTCAATTTCATCGTCAATATCAGCAGGATGTTCATAAGATTTTTCAATTTCAGTAAGTAAATCCTTATAGCTAGTAATTCCTCTCTGAACAATTCTTTGAATAAATTTTAAAAATTTATTGATGTTTGATTGAATTGTAATTTTCGAAGGATGATTAACAAATGTTTGCATGAAATTTGTTCTCTCAATAATTTCAGCTAACAATACATTTACAGGTATATTAACATAATTTTTCTTATAGTAATTTATAATTTCAAATGCTCTTCGATATTTATATGTGTTATTTTCAATTAAATATTTTTCAAATGTTTCCCAAAGAGATATATTTTTATTTGAATTTCGAATTTTAAAGATTTCCTCATCCGAAAAACCAAAGAAATTTGATTTAAGAATTGATGCTAACCATAAATCATTATTATCATTGAAAAACTTGATGAATGAAATTATATCAATAACTTCCTGTGTTTCAAAGAAATTTTTTGAATCATTTAAGAAATATGGTATATTATAATAATCAAGATTTCTCATTAATTTGTCGACAATATTTCTTTTCCTGACAAGAATACCTATATCAGACATAACGATGCGTTTTTTCTCACCAGTTTTGAAATCCATAATGTAATTTTCTTCATGAACCAAATAGTTTATGTATTTTGCCGTTAAGGCTGCTTCGTCATCATTATCAGATTGTTGTTCTTCTAAACCGTCATTCCCATTATTATATTCTTCATTGTTATTCGCCGGTTCCAGATTAATTAAAAATTGTACATTACCAAATTTCCAGGAATCTTCTTTTATTTCAGGTAATAGAGTGTTTGTCTGAATTTCATTCAGAAATGGATTCTTTCTTGAAAAAATAAAGGGATTGTAACCTATTGAATATTCAAAGTTGCTCTTTTTTAATAAATTACTAAATATTGAATTTACAAATACAGTATTTATTAGATTTAATCTATGACTGATTGTAAGTTCAATTTTTCCAAAATTTTCTGTATCTGATAAAGTTAAATCAATTGGTTGTTTATTCTTTAAATTTAAAGTAACATTTTGTCTAATTTCTTTATTATTAAATAAATGTTTATTCCTTTCAATAATATCAGTTTCTGCTTTATTCATTACCCTCACATCAGCCTTTCTGAATCCATATATGCTCTGCTTTGGATCACCAACAATGAAAAGATTAATAGTATTTGAAAAAATGTTTGATATATTTTTATTCCCAGAAATTAATCTATTTATTATCTCATATTGAATTCCGTCGGTATCCTGAAATTCATCAATGAGAAAGTAAGTGTATTTACTACTTATTTTCTCAGCTATATCTTCATTCTGAAGGATATAGTATACTTTATTCAACATATCATCATAAGTGATATATGAATTTTCATACTTGTAAATCTCCAACCTTTCTTCATACGCAAGATAAAATGACCAAATAAACTGATTTAATTCAAATAAATTATCAATGTAGATTGACTCTTCCATAGATTTAAGAATCTTTTGGAAATTCTCATAAATTTTTGGCTGATATAATTGATTTTTAATTTTAAGATTACCTTTAATTTTTGCTGTATCAATCTTATCCCAAATAGCCTTTAATTCGTCAATAAAATTAATAAAGCTTAAATTGTAAATTTCGTCAAAACCATCTTTGAATCTATTTTCAAGAGCATGAATATCCGAAGAATCGGGATTTATTTCATAAAAATCCGGAAACTTCTTTGTAATTTCAGAAACTAATTCATTAAACATTTTAATCAATTGCAACTGAATTTGTTGATTCATTTTTTCTTCAAAATCTAATGAATCTGCATTTTCAATATTTTCTTTAAAATAATTTCGGATTGTAATATTTGTGAAAATTAAATTTATAATTTTACGAAATTTTTCCTGAGATACAGAATTAAAAAATCTTTTTGCTTTATGTCTAGCTAGATTTTCATTAACAAGAAAATCTTCAAGAGTATCGTTGAAAAATCGAATTTTCATTTCTTCTAACAAATTTTCATCAACAAGATTGAAATTAGGACTTACTTTTGCTTCTACAGCATATTCCTTTAGAATTTCCTGACAAAAGCTATGAATTGTTTGAATTTTTGCAGAAGACATCATTTCCCGATATTCCATTAAATCTTTATATTCCTTGAAAAATGTTTCTTTGGAATAATTATCATGTTTCAAATCATCAATGGCATTATTAATGCTGCTTATAACTCTTTCACGCATTTCAGCAGCAGCTTTTTTGGTAAATGTAATTGCAACAATTTTGTCAATTTCAGAGGGATGCAATTTGTAGATTATTTCCAGATATTTTTCGACCAAAATAGTAGTTTTTCCAGAACCTGCATTAGCAATTACTATTTGGTGTCTATCATTAACAAGTGTTGATAATTGTTCTTTTGTAAATTCCATAAACTAAATTAAATTCATTTAGAAAATCATACAAATTAAGCAAAAATATTTGAATTTATAGGGTAAAAATTGAGAATTGTCAAAAAAAATATAGGGTTGTCTCACGACAGCCCTATACAAGACTTGTTATGGCAAATAGTAAACTATTTGTCCAAAAAAAGTTCTCTACCGAATATAAAGACGTTTTTTCTTCACTAAAGGTTACAATTCCATAAAAAATTACAAATTCCTTATTCATTCACTATAAGGATAAATATTGAATTTGAAATTAAAATCCATTTTTTATCTTACACAACGACGATATCTATTCAGCAACTTTTTATAAAGATTATGTTAACTTGTTACAATGTAACAATGTATCAAGTTCGCAAATTCCTTTATGTAAATTGTTAATTATTAGTAGTTTTTTTTTAGTTCCTTAAAATAATAATATTAATAATCGTACTTATAATTATATAACCAAATATGAGGTTACTCATGAAATATAAATTCAAATTACTATCAGCACTTTTTGCTGTTTCTCTAATTCTCTTTTCTTGCTCACAGAATAACACTTCCCCTGTATCTACAGAGGATTTTTCTAATTCTTATATTGTTGTTTTCAATCAATCAGGTAATCAGATTCAAAGCAACAATTCAGATGCAAGAATTATCGAGCTTTTTGCAAAACACAATATTCAAATGAGTGAACTAAAATTTACTTATTATAACGTATTGAATGGTTTTGCTGCAAATTTAACAAAAGACCAAGTTAAATCTTTGGAAAAAGACAAATCAATAAACTACGTAGAAAAAGACCAAGTTATTACCCTTGGTGATGAAGTAGACATTTACAAAAGGGTTGTTACTCCTCCTACTCCTCCTTCCGGTACCAACTGGGGTGTATCTTATGTAGGAGGACCTCTAGCAAATACTGATGCAGGTGTTGCTTGGATTGTTGATACTGGTATTGATTATACCCATGAAGGTTTGAATGTTAATACTTCTTTAAGTGCAACTTTTGTAACACGTACAAAAAGTGCAAATGATGATAATGGCCATGGAACACATTGTGCAGGTATTGTTGGATATGAAAACACAAGTGATAATATAATCGGTGTTTGCCCGGGAGTTACAGTAATTGCTGTGAAAGTACTTAACAAACTAGGTTCCGGCACATATTCTCAAATAATTGCCGGGATTGATTACGTTGCCGGTAATTTAGTTACAGGTAAATTAAATGCTGTAAATATGAGCTTTGGTGGTGGCATTTCAGAATCCCTTGATGCTGCTGTATATTCATTAGCAAGTAATTCAAATGTAGCTGTATGTATTGCTGCCGGGAACTCCACTGCGAATGCTAATAATTATTCACCTGCAAGAGTTAATGGAAATCGTATTTATACAATTTCAGCACATGATTCTAATGGTGCTTTTGCATATTTCTCAAATTTTGGAAATCCACCAATTGATTTTTCAGCTCCCGGTGTTTCCATTTATTCTTGCTATAAAAACGGAGGCTATGCCACAATGTCCGGTACTTCAATGGCTACACCTCATTGTGTTGGTATCTTATTAGCGACAGGTGGTACAATAAACTATGTTGGTTTTGTAACAGCCGATAAAGATTCAACACCTGATAAAAAAGCTCACTTGTAAAAGAGAACATTTGAATACAAAAAAACCGCTTATTAAAGCGGTTTTTTTTTGTTTTACCTCCATTTTCTCGGTTTTAATGCTTGTGATTTGTAAATACAAATTTTTTTTTGCACACTTTGTACTTTTTTGCTAAAATTTTTGTTTAGTATATATGAACAAATTCAATTAATAAATTTTGGAGTTATTTTATGAAGTTATTTATTCTAATTTTAATCTTTTTATATTCAAATTCTTTGTATGCTCAAACCAGCAGCATGTACGTGAAAATGAAGAATAGCCAAGTTTTCACAATTAATTTGGGAGAAATGCAAAAAATCACTTTTGAAGGGATTGGTGCCTTCAACGAAAAGCTATTTAAAACAAATGATTTGAAAATTTTAGGAAATTACCCAAATCCTTTCACTGAAAAAACCGATATCATTTTTGAATTGAATACCATCAGTCAAGTAAAAATCAACATTTACAATTCTTCAGGAAAACAAATACAATCTCTTAGCTACAGTGATTGCAAACTTGGTGAAAACGTGATTCAATGGGATTGTAAGGATCAAAATAATGAAAAGGTGGCCGTAGGAATATATTTTTACGAAATCCAAACAAAAAATGAATTTCAGTCAAAAAAAATGATATTAGTAAAGTAGGTGCCAATATGAAAAACATTTTTTACATTATTATATTTTGTTTTCTTTTAAGTAATAAATCCTATTCTGAAATTACGCTTCACATACATTCATTCAATGGAAGCGTACAAGACTTTAATGTTTCAGACATTTCTGATATCACCTTTTCTAACGAAAAAGTATCTTCCTTTTTAATTTTATACAACAAAGTTGATAGTCTGAATTTTTATATTGATTTACAGTACATAAAGTCTATAGCATTTGAATCTTCAAATTTACTAATAAATAGTACTGACACAACTCTTTCATTCCAAATAAATCAAATTGACAGTATAGTTGTACTTCCCAAAAAAGAGAAACTTATAACTGTAAATATTTATGATCATTTAGAATGCTTGAAAAATCTGAAAATTAACTCTTATGTTGATTTTTTAAAACCATTCAATTCTCAGGGAAAAGCAAATATATATATCAAATCAGAAAATATACCCCAGTTAGTTTTTGTCACAGATAATTCAGGAAATCTCATAGCGATGAGTTTGATAAAATCTACAGAAACTTCAGTGACAATTGATGTTCTAAGTACAGTCACTGCTTTGGTATACGAAAATGCTAAATTAATGGGGATGAATGATGAAAAAAGTTCTAGTATGGTAGTTGATTATATTATGAGTTTGAATGAAGTTCATTATATAGCTTCATTTCTTGAAGATGATTTCATTAATTGTAAATCATTTATCAATTCTATTGAAAAATTAACGCCAATTCTAAGATTAGCATACCTTAAAACTTATGAATATGCCACCGGAGAAACTCTAGGGAAAATTGAACAAATTGCAAAGAATAATAACAAAATTGCTATTCAAAATGAAACTATTGATGTTTACCCTGCTTATTCCCCGTCTCTAAATGTTTCAACTGAAAAAGATGACTCCGGAAATTATTGGATGAATGTTTCAAATAAACTCCGAAGACATGTCAGCATAAGGGAATCAGGTGTTTCTAATCAAAAATATGAATTGGCTCCCACAAAAAATATTACAGGATTTCAGTTAAGCAATACCTTTGATAATCAATTTCAGACTGAATTATCCATAAAAAGAGAGATTCCTTCAGAACCGCTTCATACAATCGGTATTTCAACAAACAGACCCGGGAATGAGAAATACTTCGAATTATATGAAGATCCTATCCGTTTTGAAGCGATTTCAAGAACTTTGACAAGTTTATGGTTAGCAACAGAAAATGATCTCTTAACAGGTTTAATCCCCTATAAATTGAATGATTATCATTGGAAGAGTTTTTTCAAAATAATAAGTAAAGAAATTGCACTTTATATACAATCGAAAGAAATTCTGACAGTGCTTAATGACGGACTTATGGATACTGTCTTTACAATGCTTTGCCAGAAGATGGAAAGTGATAATTATTTCTGGAAAAAAGTATTTCATCAAGCAAGAATATATGTTCCTTTGGATGTAATTCAGAATATCATCCTTGCTTCAAAAGTATCTCACACAGAAAATGAATTAGGATTTTTATCAGAAGAATTTTCATTCTCTGATGAATACATTAAATTTACAATTGATAATCCGAATCTGGATGTAGAACCACCTAAAGCAGAGTTTTCACCTTATGATTACAGGAAAATAAATGCTAACGCAAATATTCTTATTCCATTGAATATAACTGATAATACTCAATTAAAAAAAGTATTAGTATATATTGATGATAATTTTAATTATCCAATAGCAATTTCAGATATAAATGGAACAATGGAAAAATATACCTCAAACTGGAGTACTTCAGGATTGATTGGTTTGCACTTTATAAATGCTGCAACATATGATGCTAATGAAAATCATGCAAATAACTATAAGATCGCATTAATTTCCGGGAATCCTGATAATAGTTATCTACCTGATTTGAAAATATTATCACCTGAAATAAATGAAATTGACAGTTTAATTAATGCTTCAATAATTGTACAAGCTGAATCAGAGAATAATATTTCCAAAATTGATTTTTACTTAAACGGTGAAAAAATTCAATCAAAAGAATTTTTCATACTTAACAAATTAGTAAAAGATACACTAATCTTCAATTCAACCGGTTACATGAAGGATTCCGTTTCAATAAAAATTATTGCTTATGATTGGAACTTTAAAAAAGTTGAAGTTAATCAGAAATTCAAAGTAATAAATCAATTTTCTAAAACTCCTCCTGTTATACTATGGCAAAAATGTTTTGGAGGTACAAATGATGAATTGTTAAGTTCGATTATTCAAACTCATGATGGAGGATACATCATGGCTGGTTCTACTAATTCTAATGATGTGCAAGTATCGGGAAATAACGGAAAATATGATTTTTGGATTGTAAAAACTGATGCCGAAGGAAAGTTAAAATGGCAAAAATGTGTTGGTGGAAGTAGAGATGATTTTGCAACTTCAATTATAGAAACTAAAGATGGAGACTTCATAGTTGCCGGTTATACCGAATCATTCGACAAAGATATCCCTAAAAATCATGGTGCTATAGATGTTATGGTTGTGAAAATTGCGCCAAACGGAACTGTATTATGGGTAAATACTCTTGGGGGTACATTCATTGATGAAGCACACTCTATAATACAAACAAGTGATGGGGGATTTATTCTTGTTGGTGAAACAAAATCAAACGACCAGGATGTTACAGATAATCGGGGTAATTCAGATTTCTGGGTTGTAAAATTAACAGAAGCAGGAAATATTCAATGGCAAAGATGTTTTGGCGGTAGTCGAGACGACATAGCCTATAGTGTGATTGAAACTAGTTATGGAGGTTATGTTGTTGCAGGTGAAACACAATCGATTGATGGTGATATTTCAGAAAATCATGGAAGTATTGATGCCTGGATTATCAGTTTGGATTACGATGGAACACCACTCGGAGAAAAAAGTATTGGAGGTTCAGAAACTGATAAAATATTTAAAATTGAGGAAACTGCTGATGGAGATTTTTTAATTGCGGGAGAATCACAATCTAGTGATGGAGACATTAAGGCAAATTATGGTGAATCTGACTTCTTCTTCGCAAGATTAAAATATGATGCATCAATTAAATATGGATATGAATTTGGAGGAATTTATTCAGATTATTGTTACGGAATGGAACAATTAAAGTATTCTAATTATTTACTTGCCGGATCAACTGGTTCAAACGAATTTGACGTATCAGGAAATCATGGTAAAAGTGATGTTTGGATTATTAAAATAATGAATGATGGAACAAAACTCTGGCAAAAATGCTTAGGAGGTACTGGAAATGATGTTCTATTCTCAATTGATAATACAAAAGACGCATGCTTAATCCTAGGTGGTCAAACTGATTCCAATAATGGAGATGTGTCTGGAGGTAAAGGAAATAAAGATTATTGGTTAATTAAAATAAAATAGTTTTGTTATAAATCAGACTCATTACAAGTTTTTAACTTTACTAAAACTAGTAATGAGTCTATTTCATTTACCTTTCTAATTACTGCAATCCATCAATTTCATATTGCTTTTAGCTGTTGCATTGCCTGGATCAAGTTGCAGTACTCTTTTGTAATACTTACAAGAATTATCCTTATCCCCCATTCCCTGGTAAGAAACTGCCAAGTATAAGAATGCAAATGAATTATCAGGAAATGCTTCTGTCCATTTTTTTGCAACTCTATTTAATTCATTGTAATCTTTTTTATCCAAATGATAATTTGCAATCTTCGCATAAGCCTGAATAACAGCATTTTGATTTATTGAAGGATAAGAAGCATAAAGTGTAAGTACCCTTTTGTATTGATCTACACCTTCTTTCACATTAGAAAGTTGGATTAATGCATCACCGAGATATACAATTGCAAACACATTGATACTGTCAAGGGCAATTGACTGCTGAAAATAATAAGCCGCTGAGTCAGGTTGACTTGAGAATAGATAATTTGTACCAATAACATATAATACTTTTGAATTAAGTGAATCCTGACATGCTGCGGTTTCTAGTCTCAGTTTCAGCATATTGGTAGATGCTTCATAATCTTTTCTATAACTCAATAAATTTCCTATTGAATACATTAAACCGCAACTATTGTCCTTATCCATATCAATTGCTTTTTTAAATTGATTAATTGCCTCAACAGTATCTGCTGCAAAAAATGCTGCTTGACCGAACTTCCTGTGATCTTCAGCAGTAAAATCAGTTGAAACTTCTAATTTGCGATAAGTATCCATAGCTAGTGGATAATTTTTTACTGCGAGATAGCAATCAGCAAGCTTTTGTGTAGCTGTGGTTCTTATTGAATCAATTTCATTTGCACATTGTATTAATTGGGGAATCGCTTCTTCCCATTTACCAAGATTAAATAATGATTGTGCAAAATACCATCTTCCTAATGAACCATTTGGACGTAATTTAATATATCTGGAAAGTGGAGGTGCAGCGTCAGCAAATCTATCTGAGAAAAACCATATTTTACCTTGTTCGAAGTATGCTTTAGCATTCATAGAGTCGAGCTTAGATACTGTGTTCCATTCTTTCAATGAACGTGTGAAAAGTTCATTAGCCAGGTCTCTGTCTAATTCTCTTGTAGCAAGCCAATAATATGAAGTTGCAAGCTTAAAATGCGCTTCTACTATTGTGGAATCAAGTTCAACAGCTTTTAAGTAATTATCTCTAGCCAATTCATATACTCTTCGTGCATAATAGAAATTACCGGAAGTAACATATATATCTGGATTATTAGGGTCAAGAGCCATAGCCCTGTCAATTTCAATTTCAGCTTCTGTAAGTGAATCTGCTTTTATATAAATTTCAGAAGCTGTCAAATAATTTTGAACTTCTTTCTTATTATCTTTTATTGTTTGATTAATAATTTTCAATGCTTTATTAAAATCATTTACTGAAGCAAGTGTCAAAGCATATTTGCGATTAATTTCCTGATTCTCATCTTCAATATCATATGCCTTAGCATAATATTTTAAAGCATCCTGATATTTTTCCAATTCAAAGTAAACATCTCCGCATGTAGTCAAAAGTTTTAAGTCTTTTGGCTTTTCAGTAGAAACTTGTTGAATCATTTCTTGAGCAGCCTCAAAATCTTTGTTCGTAACTAATCTATAAAATTCGTCAATGGAATTTTGAGCTAATAGTGTCCATGAAGATACAATTAAGGCTACTACAATGATGATAGTTCTGTACATTTTATTCCTCTTTTATTAATACAATCTTTGCATAACTCGGTACAATACCGAAATCTTTAAAATACTTTTGAATATAGGACTCTTTTGAAATGAATGTTGCAAACCAAAGAGCTATATCTTTTTTTTCTTGTTGAAGAAATATTCTATGTTTGATTATAAATGGATATAATCCCTGAACAATATATGCTTGATGAACAGGTTTGGGATTTACATATTCTCCTTTTTCGTTCAAATATCCTAGTGGAATTGGTTTGAATCGTAAGTCTCCAAGAATGTGACTTAAATATGCTATCCCAATTGCATTTGGATGCGATTCAACATAATCCTTAACTGAATCAAGAGACGAAAAAGTTTTAATTATTCTTTGAGTTTTAGAATCTTTTAAAACCATTTCTTTGAAATTTGCATATACAGATGTATTTAATTCTGGCAAAACAAATTCAGGATTATAATTAAGATTTAATCCAAATTGTGATTGTGTTTTATAATCAATTAAGTATTTGCACAAATTTGACACGTTTAAAGTATCAATCGGTACATTTTTATTCACAAAGAAAATTAAAGCATCTTCTGCCATCTCCCATGGATCAGGTAATTGAACATTAAATGCATTTTTCAATGAATCTTCGTCTTTCAAATAATTCCTTGACTGTAACAGTACTTTTGCTTTTCCATTTAATAATAAGGCCATTCCTTCTCTCGAAGAAACAGAGACAAAGTTTGATTTAATATCCGGAAAAGCTCTTTGGTAGAGTTTAAATACAGTGTCAATCATTGGAGTTAGAGTATTATCATAATAAACAGTTAATTCCCCTGAATTCCATGCTTCATACTCACTTTGTTGATTTTTACTTCCACAGGAAATTAAAAAAATCAATGAAAATATAAATATAACAGATTTCATTTTACTCTCTCATATACTTAATCTTCGTCATTTTTTTCTTTTAAGTTCTGATATCTTTGGCTTGCTGAACGATAAGAGAAAATTCTATAAACTCCGAACAGCACCATTATAGCTCCAAATGCTCTAACCATTGTATTATCGCCTCTTGAAAGATTAAAATAATCGAAAAAAATCAAAATCCCAAAGACAATAATTATTATTCTGATTCCGTAATTTAAAATTTTATTAAACATTTTGTAAACTATTTAATTTGCAACTTTATAGAAAAGCTAAATTATCAAAAAATTATCTAACATTTTATATGTCAACTCAATTTTTCTGAATTTCTTAATTTTTCAGTTTAAACTTAATTGGAATACTTACCCAAACCATTAAAGCAACTCCATTTTGTAATGCAGGTTTGAATTTGCCGTATTTTTTAATTGCATCCAATGCTGCTTGATTCAATAATTGATTTTCTGTATCTTCAACAAACATCTTTCTGACAGAACCATCAACATCAATTAAAACCTTAATGTAAACTAAACCTTCAATTCCAGCTTTACGTGCTAATTCAGGATATTTAACTAATGATGCAAGTTTAAAATAATCAATTCCCGGTTCTTTTTCGTAATAAACTTCTTCATTTGGATCCGGTTCCACAGGTGCTGTAACATTTGTTTTAACATTCTCATTTTCTTTTGAAGTACCTTGGTTATTGCTTGGTCCAAAACCTGCTTCATCTGTTCCATTCGGAGAAGTAAATCCAATATGTGCTACATCTGCAAAATCATCTTTATTAGGAATAATTTCTGCATCAGGTATTGGGACAGGAGTTCCTGCTTTACCTTTCATAAAAGGATTATGTGTGATTTCCTTAGGAACTTTAATTACGATTGTTTCTGGTTTATCAGGAGCAATTGGCTGCAAAACAACAGTTGGACCAGAAAAAACAAGTGGAGCATCCAATGATTTCAGTTCAGGCAAAGTACTGAAAATAATGACGAACAATAAGCTGGTTAATGCACTTAAGACAGCAAAACTATAGAAAGTATTTTTGCGAATTTGTGACTTTAGCTCAAACGCTCCATAATGACTTTTATAATCATTAATATAAATCGTTGTTGTATTCATCTTCCCCTCCCGAAAATTTAATGTGTATAAGAACTCATTTTATAATTAAGACACAGGAAGATATCAGAAAGTTACATCAATCTAATTTATTTAGTTATTTTCAAAAAAAAAGGGATAGATGGTCAAGAATCTATCCCTCAATATTATAAAAAAAGAACTAACGCAATTTGAATTGTATTGGAATTGAAATCCAACACATAATTGGTTCTTGATTTTGAATTGCAGGTTTAAATTTACCGTATGCCTTAATTGCATCAATTGCAGCAGAATTCAACAGTTCATTTTCGGAATCCTCGATAAAGTATTTACGAACTGTTCCATCTTTATCAACTAAAACACGTAAAACAACACGTCCTTCAATATTGGCACGTCTTGCCAAATCCGGATATTTTACCAAACCCTGTAATCTTGTATAATCCACACCAGGTTCCTTTTCAACAGGAATGAATTCATCTGGTTCAGGTTCCTTTTCCTTAACCTTAACGTCAACTTTAGTGTTAGCATTAAAGTCAATATTACTGGAAAAACCACCCAAATCAAGTCCTGTCCCACCTTCTGCTGAAGCACGAGATTGAATATCAATTGTTGCAAATTCCTGCATGTCAGGAGTAATCTGAGCATCAGGTACAGGTATTGGAGTACCTGCACGAGCAGCAGGACCATTATTGATTATTTGTTCAACTGGTGGTGGTGGTGCATCTGTGGCTTCCTCCTGTGGAGGAAGGTCAACGATATCTAATTTAGCTATTGGAGCTAATTTCTTAACTTTTGGACCAGATGATGTAATTTCTGCATAAACAAAATATAAAAGGAATAAAAGTATAAATAATGCTGCAGTGATAAGAAAACCACGATAAGTATATTTACGTATTAAAACTTTTAATTCCTTTGCACCATAGTCAGGTAACATATCCAAAGGTTGAGTAATAGTTTCAGTCATCTTACAACTCCTTTATCTGATTCAATTGATCTTCCAAAAGTGGAGCAATTGTAAAACGACGTTTTCTTTCTTTTGGCTTACCTGTTTCAGGGTCAATATCTTTACTTAATTTATCCACAATCACAGCTTCAGCCTGATTGAGAGCATCAAGTATAGATACAATTTCTCCATATGGTGCTTCAGTAGAAACATAAAGTCCGACAATTAATTTATTTTCCAATTCAGGTTTAAGATTTTCTCTAATAGAGATTTCTTTCACCTTTTTAACCATTTCTTTACTTTCAATTTTTTCTGGCTCATCCTGACCCATAGCAAAGAATAATTCACCATCGTCACGAACAAAGAAGGATAAAAGTTCAGATGCTTTCACTTCAACTTGTTCAGTAATTTCCGGTGGAATAGACATTTCCATAACCTGTGGTGCAGCCATTGTTGTTGTTAACATAAAGAATGTTAGTAACAAAAATGTAATATCCACTAGTGGAGTCATATCTATTCTAAAGCCAACTCTTTTTTTGACCTTTCTTTTACTATTGCCACGTTTGGGTTTTGCACCCAAACTTAAGCCTTCGCCGCCTCCGGACATAATTTATCTCCTTTAAATGAGAAAATAATAGTTAAAACTACATACCTTCTTTTTCGGTAACAAAGTTAAATACTGTTGCTTTATTCTTTCGTAAAATGTTCATAGCATCATCAATCCATTTGAACCTTAATCTTCTATCAGCATCGATTGCAAATTTAGTATTTGCACGAACTAATCTTGTGTTCTGGACTAATTGATTGAGCACTTCAACTGAAACTTTAAGCTGAGGTGAAGATCTCTGTTCTTCGTTCAATCCTTCGATTGAATTCCACACTTTCTCTCTGTCAGTTTCATTAGAAAGTTCGTAATAGTAATTTGTATCCAATGTCACAGAATCAATGGCAACTTTAATCACAGCCAAATCATTCTGAGGTATTGTAGTAGTGTCAGGTGTTACTTTTGGTCTCTGAATAGTAAACTTCTGCTGGGATTCTGCATCACTTTTGAACTTGGCAGTAAACATAAAAAATGTTAAAAGCAAGAAAGTGATATCCACCAACGGTGTCATATCTATTGTAAAACCAACTCTTTTCTTTTTTACCTTAGGCACGTTATCTCCCTAAGTTATTATTTCTTAATACGAATTGTGAATATCTGCATTACGTTGAGGATAGCTTCATCAATCATATATGTGAAGTTATCAACCTTAGTTGTAAAGAAATTGAAGGCAACTATTGAAAGAATAGCACCTATCAAACCACCTGCTGTATTATATAGCGCTTCAGAGATACCTATTGACAACTGAACAGCTGATACAGTACCACTAACAGCCAACGCCTGGAAAGCACGAATCATACCAAGTGTTGTTCCTAATAATCCCACCATTGTTGCAATAGAAGCAACTGTTGAAAGAACAACCAGGTTCTTTTCGAGCAATGGTGTTTCTAAGTTCATTGCTTCATCAATTGAGCGTTGAACTTCGGCTAATTTCTTTTCTCCCATAAATTCGGGATCATTTTCAATTGTTTTAAAGCGATCAATTGCTGAACGAAGAATGTTAGCAACACTTCCACGTTGACTGTCGCATTTTTCGATTGCAGAAGTTAAATCGCCATTTTGTAAATCCTTCACAACATTTGAAATGAAAGTTTCAGGATTGTTTTTACCTTTAGCTTTATTGATTGAAAGAAATCTTTCGAAAATAAAGCATATTGAAATAATAATCAAGGACATCAGTAAACCTACAAGAGGACCACCTGTATATACTGTACCAAGAATATTACCCGGTTTAGGTTCATGTTTCAACATTGGATCCAGAAAGTTATCAGGATTACCCAATACAAGATAAAAGATTGCGTAACCAACAACTAAAGAAGCTGCAATTACAATAATATTAACGTAGTTTTTCATTTAAACCTCGTTTATAAGTTATTAATTATTAATTAGATAAACTATTTATCGCCTTTTCTAAACTCTCTGCAATTTCGAAAACCAAAGTTAATTTTGTTATGATGAAAATGTTTTCAATTGATTTACTTATATTGCAAAGAATAACCTCACCTTCACGTTTTGCAAAATTTGCGTGACTTGCTATTAATATACCTAACGCAGTAGAGTTCACATAAGTTACATCTGCTAAGTTAATTATTAATTTTTTTTCGTTTTTTTCAGCAATATCGTTTAAAGTATGCTTGAGCAGGTCTGTTTCTTCACCACCAATAAACTTTCCGCTTAAATGTATGATAGTCCCGCCAATTTGTTTTTCAACTTTAACCCTCGACATTTCTAATTCTCCTTTATTTAGAATTTCAAAACTAACAATTTTTTATAAATTATAAGTTATAAATCAATAAAATTCTTACCGTATACTATTTAATTATTCACAATTTCAAGCTTCATTCTTTCTTAAGATTATGATTCTGTCAAGATCAGCAAAATCTTTCAAAATTATTACATTGTATGAAGGATTTTTGAATAATTTAAGTAGTTTATCTGTATTACGACCGTCAATTTCCAAAAGCATCACACTCCCCTCTTTCATTTTTAATATAGTTTCTGAAAATTTCTTGTAAAATGTCAATCCATCCATATTATCTGTTAAGGATATTTTAGGTTCAAAATTTAGGATTGATTTTTCCAAAAACAGCATCTTATCTAAAGGTATATATGGCGGATTTGATACGATTACATCAAAATTTCCATAATCTAATTCATCTAATAAAAAATCATTTTTAATTAGTTCAACATTTCCAGAAGTATATTGTTCTAAATTCTCTTTGGCAAGTAAAAGTGTATCGTCATTAATATCGGTAGCCAATATCCTGCTTTCAGGTAATTCCATAGCTAAAGAAATTGCAATACAACCTGTACCGGTACCAATTTCCAAGATATTTAACTTATTACCAAGTTCTTTACATATCTTAAGAGTTTTTTCAACAAGAATTTCAGTTTCAGGACGTGGAATTAAGGCTCTTGAATCGCATTTGAATTTCCTTCCGTAAAAAGTAGTTTCACCAAATATATACTGCAGAGGTTCAAATTTTAATCTACGGTTTACATATTTCTTTAAAATATCCAATTGAGAATCATTCAATGGTCTATCGAACTGTAAATACAATTCCATTCTTGAGCATGACAAAATATGTGAAAGCATAAGTTCGATTGTTAATCTTGGAGATTCTATTCCTTTGTTATGGAAATAGTCTTGTCCCCATCTTATTAAATCAATCAAGGTTCTGAGTCTTTCTTTTGCCAAAATTTACACAATTGTTAAAAGTCGTAACAAAAAATTTTACAAATTTATACAAACTTTATTTAATTGATTATGAATTATTGTTTTTGTTGAAAAGTTTGTGGATAATATAATAAATTGACTGTAAAATTTCAGGAAAAGACACTATTACATGTTTATAATTTTGGAAAGTAAGTTGAAAGAAAAAAACCCTCCAATTGGAGGGTTTTTAAATTTGTTTAAAAATTATTTTTTCTTAGCAGCTGCTTTCTTTTTTGGTTTATGAGCTGCAACTAATTCGTGTAATGCTTTGCCTGCTTTGAATTTTGGAACTATTTTAGCAGGAATAGTAATTTCAGCACCAGTTTTTGGACTTCTTCCTTTTCTTGCTTGACGATGTGAAACAGTGAAAGTACCGAATCCAACCAAAGTAATTGAACCATGTTGTCCTAATTCTGTAGAGATAGCTGCCAAAGTAGCTTTAATCGCTTTTTCAGCATCAACTTTTTTCATTTCTGCAGATTCTGCAACTGCGTTAATTAAGTCATTTTTGTTTAAGCCCATAATTCCTCCTTTATTGATTACTCTAGGGCTAGAGTTAAAAAAAATATAAATTATTTTTCAATAGAATTTTACTTCAAATCGATTAACTAATAGCAATTTAAGTAAATTTTCTTTATTAAACAAAAAATTTGGAATTTTTTTTTACTTTTTTATCAACATTTCTAAATAATTATCATATTTTGTTGAAAATTGGTCACTATTCTCCACTTTACATAATTCTGCACTTGTTTTGCCAAGTTTTTTTTGGTTTAATTAACAAGATATAATTTGTACAAAACGACATTTCAAAGACTATTAAGGTCGATTTTTGTGGGAATTGACAATTGTCACTTCTTATCAATTTTACGTAACTTATTTGTAATTATATAGTTGCTGAAATATATTCAATTTATATTTACTTTCACTTATTACAAAATTACAATTTATAACATTCATATTTCTCAATGGATTAAAAATCATAAATACTGAATACTCACTTCTGTACAAGCTTTTCACGGATAGTAAATCTGATAGGGCTTATTAGAATGATAAAAAGAAATTTTTTATTTGAATTTTAATTTTTTGAAAATATTATTTCTTGAAATTATTCAAATATTTGAAGTTTTTGCTTTATTTCATTATTATCGGGACTTAATTTTAAAGCTCTCTCGTAATAATATTTTGCTTTATCTTGATTTGATATTTCAAGATAATATGCACCCAAATGTGCATTAATTTCCCAATTAAATGCATCTTTTTCTAAAGCTTTAAATTGGTACTTTTCTGCTGAGTCATAATTCTTAAGTAAAAATTGAATCCAACCATATGTATCAAGGTATGAAGCATTTTCTGGTTCAGTGGTAATCGCAATTTTCGAAAGCAATAAAGCTTCTTCCAATCTATCAGGAAAAATACTTAAAAAATATGCATAATTATTATTTGCTGATGGATCATTTTCATTAATAAGCAATGCCTTTCTATAATATTTTTCTGCTGAATCTAGTTTATTTACTTTTTGAAACACATCTGCAAGAATTAATGTCCTATCTACTTCCCAGGGATTTGCTTCCTGAAATTCAACAAAATATTCCAAAGATTTTTCAAAATCTTTTTCTCTATAATAAAATGCTCCAATTGATTGAAGGTAATTATCATTTTTCGGATATTTCTTTGAAAAATCCTCTAATGTCTTAATTTCAGACACTTTGTCACCAATTTGCTGGTAAAAATAAGAAACAAATAATGGATGCACCGAATTAGTATCGTTTAATTCTAATGTCTTTCCTGAATAATAATGCACCAAATTTGTGTCAGCAATTTTGGTAGCCAAACTTGCCCCAAGATAAAATACATTTGCATTTTCTGTTTTTATGTTCTTTTCATATTTATAATTTATTAAATATTTTTCGGAAATTTTTGAAAAATTTTCAATATGTTTGTCCATGTTAATTAAGTTTGAAAATATCCCTGAATAAAAAGATTCAATTATAATTTCATCTTTATTTTCAATTATCTCGTAAAGACTGTCCAGTTTCCTGAAATAATTATTATGACATATATAATATACACAATACTGCACGTTATCAGGTGTTGAATTCTTGGCTATTAAATCAAATAGCTCTGGATAAAATTTTTCTGGATAGATTTCGCTAAGTAAATTAAAATAGCGGAAAGTAATTTCCTGATTTTCAACTCGATTTAAATAGATCTTATATAATTCTAAGGCTCTTTTATCTTTTTTATATGCTAAAAGTTCGGCAAGGGCAATTATATTTTTACTGTTAGGATCAAGTTCATAGCTTCTTTCAACTACTTTTAGAGCAGCATCATCATCACCTGCATACAAGAAAATCGAATAAAGTATCTCTAAGGTTCTCATGTTTTCTGGATCTAAATCGTAAGCATTTATAGCTGCATCCAGTGCATTGTAAATATTATTCACTTTAATATTCGCTTCAGAGAGTGACAGATATATTGAAGCAGATTTTTCGAATTTCAATGCATTTTCGAAATTATTTATTGCTTGACCGAAATTTTCATTTGTCATCTCAACCAATCCACGGATATAATAATCCTGGGCTATGGATGATGTATCTACTTGTGGATCTTTCCGATAATCATTGAGTTTTTGTTTTAAATATTCACTCAAACTATTTTTTTTACTTATTAGTTCTTTTGAATTAACCTGATTTCTAATTTCATTAGTAGATGAACAACTTGATATAAATGAAGCAGAATAAAGCAGTATAACAAATAGAAATATATTTATAAAGAATTTCATTTTTCCCTTTCTTGACTTAACTAATTTGAAAATGTTAATTTTGTAATTTGTAAAAATAACTATTTTTAGAGAATTTACTTATTCAGGTATGAACAAACTATTTATTAGTGTTATCATTGTAACAAGGAATCGTGAAGACGGATTACGAAAAACATTAAATAATTTCCTTAATCAGAATTACGTTAATTGCGAATTTATAGTTATTGATAATTATTCTGAAGGAATTAACTGGACTGAGTTTCGACAAGACTTCCCTAATGTGAAATTTATTTTGTTAAAAGAAAATCATAGTATGCACGCTTTTGATTTCGGACTTAAGGAAGCAAAAGGGGAAATAATCTGGAGAACTGATGATGATTCTAATCCAGTTGATTTGAATACATTTGAAAAAGTAAATATAATATTTCAAAAATTCTTTGACATTGATATTATTGCAACTGAAATTCAAGAACCATTATTTGATAATGTAATTACTCCCTGGTACCCTTTCAAAGTAAATAGAAATAATGTACCTGAAAATGGATACAAATCCAACACATTTTATGGGGCAGGTGCTGCAATCAGAAAAAAAGTTTTCGACAAAATTGGAACATTTTGGGGATTTGGATATGAAGAATTAGATTTTTCCACAAGAGCAATTTTGGCAGGTTTTCACATAAGATATTTTCCAAACATTGTTACAGACCATTATAGTTCAAGAGAAAATAGAAATGAACATCAAAGATTGATTGTAATGGCAATGCAGCAAATTCATTATCATTCAAAATATTTTAATTTTCCAAGAGCTTTTTCACGTCTGATTCTTATAATCATGTCACAAAATCTCGAAGCATTGACCAGAAAAAGTAATCCGAAAATTTTTTGGAAATTAAACATTAGCATAATAAAAGTTTTCTTAAAAACAAGAAAAAATGAAAGAATAAAAGTTTCATCAGAAATGCTACAAGAGATAACTCTCGGTGAAAATTTCTTTTTGAGCACAATGCGCTATTTTAAAATACGAATCAACAGAATGCTTAAAAAAATAATTGATTAATCAGATTAATTTGCTTTGATTTTTGAATTTAATGGTCCCCGTAAGCCACGATAACTGGTTAACCTTGCTTCAACAAATCCGATTGGAATCTTAGTTGCAACTTTTACAGGCATTTTTCTATCATCATCTGTAAGCCAAATATAAATCGAACCGTCACTTTGGAATAAACCACCTTGATTCACTAATGGCTCAATTAAAATACAATTAAACTTGCCTGCTTCAACTTCGCAAGTTTGTTTACCATGTACTTTCACTCCTAATGTATAGGTTGTATCCTTAAAAAAGTTTTTCAAATAAAGTACGTGTCCATTTTTAAACTTGTTTAATTCAAGTGTTCTTACGTAATAAAATGCAGAAATAATATCATGTACATATTCTGGTATATCGTATATATTTTTCTTGACATAAGCTTTGTGATTAACTTGGTCGAATTCAGCTCTTGAATCTCTTTTATAATTACCTTCTCTTACTTTTTGTCTGAATTCCCATGAAAAAATACCGCCAATATCAATTATGGAGATAAATGCATCTCTTACTTTGTACAGAAAATCAAGGCTTTCAAGAGATTTTACTTCGAATTTTACTACATAAGATTTTCTGCCGGATTTAATTACAGGATTTTTATCAATTTTCAAATAACCTGTTCCAGCTACAATGAATTTGTAACCTACATTATATTCAAGGTTTTCACCAAAACCGAAAGCTTCATTTTTAACAAATCTGAATTTATAATCTTTTGCATCAATTACATCTGATGATGTTGAATCTGATAATTCAATGTCTTCTTCCTGAGAAATCAAAACGAATGAAAAAGTTATAAAAATTATTAAAAAAAGAAGTATTAACTTTTGAAAAGAAAAATATTTTTTAATTTTTTTCATATTGTGTTTTTTAATCAAAAAACGAAAAAAAATACTTTACATTGAGTAAATCAATGAAAAGTATTAAAATTGTTGTCTAAAATTATTAATTATCGGAACCGTAATCTCTTAATCGATATCCAACACCACGTATACTTTGCATTAATTGTTTGCTTTTCTTATAGTCAATTTTTAACCTTAGTCTCTTGACGTAAACATCAATAATGTTGGAATCAGGATCGAAATTGTGCTTCCAGACATGTTGAGTGATAGTAGAGCGACTAAGAATTCGATTTTTATTACGCATAAAATATTCCAAAAGTGAATATTCTTTTGTTGTTAGTTCAATTTCCTTCCCATCCCTTATTGCCAGATGAGACACAGTATCCAGAACTAAATCACCGCATTTCAATTTCGTAGTTTTATCTGGTAAAGTTCTACGTAAAATTGACCGTAAACGTGCTGATAATTCTTCCATGGCAAATGGTTTACCCAGAAAATCATCTGCTCCCAAATCAAGCCCTCTTACTCTATCGTCTACGTCATCTCTGGAACTAATCAAGATCAATGGAGTCATTACCCCGGCTTCACGCATTTCACGTAATACTGAAAAACCGTCTTTCCCCGGTAATATTACATCTAAAACGATAGCATCAAAAATGCTGTTCATAACATAATCAATTGCTTGATTGCCATTGTCAGACAATTCGACAATAAATCTGTCTTGTTCTAATCCATGTTGAATAAAACTGCCAATTTTAGGGTCATCTTCGACAACTAGTATACGCATATCATTTATAATTAATTATTTTTCTTTCAATGTAAATACAAATTCATAAATATATGAATTTTCCCAAATTCAATATTCAATTTATCAAGTAATGCTTTTTTGTATTTATTTATTACGAATTAATAAATTATTCATAATTCATTCATTAACGAATGTAAATTTATGAAAATATTTTTAAATAACAAATGAATACAAAATAATATTTTAATATTGATTTTTGATTTTCAATATTTTTTTAAGTTTAGTTTACAATATCATTATTTCTTTAATTGATTTTTGTTAATTTTACATTTTTATAAGAATTAAACTTTGGTATTATAATGAAAGCAGTAAGATTACTAATTATTTTCACTTTATTTTCAACAATTAATCTTTTTGCTCAGGTAGTTCAGTACAAGGGTCCTAAGGATAATACTCAAGCTTGGCAGGACCATTATTCAGTAGCTCCAAGTACAAATAATTGTACTGAGGGTGCTTTACTTGATTCTGAAAAATTGACAATATTGAATTATATTAACTTTATAAGAAGTTTGCATAATTTATTACCTGTGCAATATGATTTGGGAGGAGATGAAGCTGCTCAGAAAGCTTCGTTGATTCAAGCAGCAAATGCATTCTTAACCCATACACCCTCATCTGGTGCTTCATGTTATAGCCAAATTGGATATTACGGCTCCGAAAATTCAAACTTGTTTCTTTATACTATGTCGCAAGAATCAGATGTTGCTTCCAAAGAATCTGTAACAGGTTGGATGAAAGATAACAATTCTGCTAATGCTGTTGATAGATGTGGGCACAGAAGAGCAATAATAAATCCTTTTGTTACCTCAATTTCTTTCGGTAGAGTTGATGGTCCTTCCATTTCCGGAAGTTGGTGCATCGGCATGGCTTTGAAATATATGGACAATGTTGACGGAAATATCCAAAGCAGACCGGTTGATTTTGTTGCATATCCACATAATTCCTATCCTCCCGATATTGTGGACAAAAATTGGTATTTATCCTTCTCGCCAATTTACGATTATACTAAATGGAGTGGAAATACAAACATTGATTATTCCAATGCTCAAATTAATGTAAAAACTGAATCAGGTACGCCCATGAATGTTCATTCACTAATATGGGATTTTGAAGGTTGGGGTGCTATCCATAATAATATTAGGTGGAAAGTTGATAATTTGCAGGATGAAGTAAAATATATAGTAAATATTAACGGAATCTCCGTTAATGGACAAGCTAAAAATTATGAGTATTGGTTTAAACTAACGAATAATGTATTCAATCAGATTCCACAAATCCCACTTCTGACAAATCCTGCAAATGAAGCTACAAATCGTTCGTTGAATCTTGGTTTTTCATGGTCAATTTCTGAATTTACGTATCAATATCAATTTCAGTTAGCACTTGATAATGCTTTTTCCAATATTGTTTCTGACCAAATGGTTGTTGGAAACGGGATTGTTGTAAAGAATCTTTCTCCTCAAACAACATACTACTGGAGAGTGAGAGCAATTAATGATAATGGTTCGAGTGCATGGTCTGATGTAAATACTTTTACTACTGCTGCACCAACACCAGATAAACCAACACTTGCTTCTCCTCCGGATGGTACTCAAGATATACCAACAACTGCAAAGTTAACATGGCAAAATATCCCCGGTGCTGAAAAATATGAATTACAGGTAGCATACAAGAGTGATTTCAGTGGTTTTTCACTTATTTATAATAATAAAGAAATACAGGATACCAGTTTCACTTTACCTAGCGGCAAATTAGACAACTTTATCACATATTATTGGAGAGTTGCTTCTATTGCAAATGAACAAAAAAGTGCTTGGTCTTCGGTCTGGTCATTTAAAACTAAAGATAAGCCTCCTGTTCCTGCAACTGCAATGCTTTCTCAGCCGGCAAATAATGCTGAAAATATTGAATATAATCCATTGATTGATTGGGAAGATGCTGCTGATGCTACTTCATATAGAATACAAATTGCAAAGAACTTTGATTTCGGTGATGAAAATTTAGTGGTCAATAAATCAGTTGAAGAAAGTCAATATCAAGTTATGTCCGGTGAACTTGAATCACTAACAACATATTACTGGAGAATCCAATCAGCAAATGAAAGTGGATATGCAGAATGGTCGCAGACCTGGAACTTTAATACATCTGATTTTTCAGATGTAAATGAAAATGATGTTCCTGTTAATTCTTTCATGATATCTCCCAATCCGGTTAATGATATAGCAACTATAATTTGCAAATATGTGCCTATTAATGGATTCAAGTTTGAAGTTTATGATTTATTTGGAAATCTTGTAGTAAAATTAAGTGAGAATTTAATATTTAACAATACATTTAATTTCAACACTGCAAAATTGCCAATTGGAACTTATTATTGTAAAATTTTCTCAGACAATAAATTCACGGTTGTTAAATTCGAAAAATTATAAATTTTTCCCATTTTCTAATTAACCCAAAAAGGCTGCAAGTTGCAGCCTTTATTTATTGTATAAAATACTATGAGTGATCAAGTGCAATCCGAACAAATAGAGAAGTGCCAATTTTCAAAGCCGACTCTACTGGATTCAATTTTGGATTATGTAAAGGGAAAATTTCCTGATTCTTTTCTGTGACACCCAGAAACCAAAATGTTGATGGTTTGGTCTGAGAATAATATGCAAAATCTTCAGCCCACATTTTAGGTTCAGCATCAATCACATTTTCCTCCCCAATCAATTCAGCAGCATATGATTTTATAAATTTGGTTGTATTTTCATCATTCTTCAATGGCGGATATCCTTCCACTATATCCAAATCTATTACACAGCCGTAAGATGCAACTATTGACGGAGCATGTTCTCTGATAAGTGATTTAATCTTATTTCTTAAATCCTGATTGTATGTTCGGATAGTACCAAGTAATTTGGAAGTATCCGGTAATATGTTTGTAACATTCCCGGCCTGAATTGATGTAATTGATATCACTGCCGCTTCAAGTGGATTTTTAAATTTTACAAGTAAATTCTGACAATACTGAATGAATTCTATCGAAGCAAGAATTACATCATTTCCTAAATGAGGTTGAGCAGCATGTGAACTTTTCCCATTTATTGTAATGTGTAATTCGTCAGTTGAAGCCATTATTGGACCATTGCATACAGCGAGTTTTCCTAATTCAAGTTCAGGATTAATATGCTGACCGAAGAATGCTTGTATATTGTATTTATCAAGAATCCCGCTTTCCAGAATTAATTTTGCTCCACCCGGAAGCATTTCCTCTGCAGGTTGAAAAATCAATACAACACGAGTTTTAAGTGACTTTTCATATTTTTTAAGAATCTTTGCTGCACCCAAAAGCATTGCTGTATGCATATCGTGTCCACAAGCATGCATTATTCCTGTATTCAGGGAACTAAATTTAAGAGTTGTTTCCTCCGAAATTGGCAAAGCATCAATATCTGCCCGTAATCCTATGGATGTTTCCCCTTGTCCTAGTACTCCAATAACACCAATATATTCTTCAGAATTGAAAATAGGAGATTTTAAAGCTGTATGATTTGTTATACCAACTTCATCAAGTTTTTGTTGTATAAATTTCGTTGTATTGAATTCTTGAAAGGAAAGTTCAGGATTTTGATGGATTTTTCTTCGAATTGCAACAATCTCTTCGAAAATTATATTTACTTCATTTTGTATATCAATATTTAACATAAATCCTCAATTTTAAAATATGCTTCACCAATTTTTATTGCATCACCTTTTAGATAAAATCCTTCAATTTTATCGTTACTGCTAATAATTTCTACTTCCAATTCACTTTTACTTGTTGGAATTATTTTAACTTTCTTATTCGTATTATTTTGCAGATAATTCAAAAGTGCAGCTGCTACTGCTCCTGTACCACAAGCACCTGTTTCATTTTCAACTCCTTTTTCATAGGTTCTTAAAAAGATTGTTGATTTATCGATTATTTTAAAAATGCTTACATTTGTTCCGTTGGGAAATGAATCTAGATCATATCTTATTTGAGGTGCAAAATCTATTAGTGGGTAAAAATCGTATTCAAAATTTTCAGAAAATGGAACATGTTCATAATTAAAAATTAGGTGCAAAGTTCCGACATCAGCAAACATGCCGTGGAGTTGTTTACCTCCGAATGGAACTAACTTCGGGATTTCAATCAAATTTTGCTTAGGAAATTTCACTTTTATTAAGTTATTTTCCAAATTAGCAAAGTATATTATTCCTGCTAATTCAAAAGGAATCATGTCATTTTCATTCTGAAGAATTAATATGTTATTATTCAAAGCAAATCTGACTGCAGAACGTGCACCGTTGCCACACATCATTCCATGTGAACCATCAGGATTAAAGAATTTTACATCAAATGCGTTAATTTCACTACTATCCATGACAATTAAGCCTTCAGTTCTAATTGTAAAAGGATTCGATTTCGTGCAACATATTTGTGCAATTTCTGAAAACTTTTTTGGGTTAATCTTATATTTTCTATTATCGATTATAGAAAATAAATTCCCTGCCCCTGAATAATATTCTATTTTTAATTCACTCATAATATTTTTTTACTTAAAAAATCTGATGCAGCCTGATGTATCAATCCATTTGTCGCAAGGATTGACTTATCGTAGACTGAATATTTCGACATATCATATTGTGTCACATTACCACCTGCTTCACGTATCAAAAGAACTCCTGCGGCAACATCCCAAGGATTAAGTTCAAGTTCCCAAAATCCGTCAAAGCGACCGGCTGCAACATAAGCCAAATCCAATGCTGCTGAACCGAGTCTTCGAATTGGGATTCCTTGCTGTACAACATTGATGAATAATTCTGCACTTCTCGAATTTTTAGAAGTAGCTTTGTAAGGAAATCCCGTTACTAAAAATGCTGATTTCAAGTCTTGAATGTCGGTTACTTGAATTTTAGTCCGATTCAAATAGGCACCGCCATCTTTAGTTGCAGTAAACAATTCATTCAAAAGCGGTTGGTATATAACCCCAACAACAATTTCGTTTGCAATTTCTGCAGCAATACTTACTGAAAAAATTGGAATATTATGTGCAAAATTAACAGTTCCATCAAGAGGATCAACAATCCATTTGATATTGCCGGAATTTCCGGAATGTAATTCTCCGCTTTCTTCTGCTAAGAATGTTGAATCAGGAAATGCTGCTTTTAATGTTTCAATTATTATATTTTCTGATTTAATATCATATTCAGTAACTAAGTTATGCAAACCTTCTTTACTGTTAATTGTAAAAGCTGTACCGTAGCCTATTTTCAACAATTCACCTGCTTTAATTGCTGCATCCTGAGCAACTCTAAGAATTTCTTTATACATTTTCCTTCAAAATACTTATTTACAAAAATACAATTATTATTTTTTTTCATTGCTAAAAATCAATATTTTTGTAAAATTTGGTAATTTGGTAGTTTATGAATTTTGAATATTAATTATATATATAAAATGACCAGAAAATTTTCGATTATATTTATCATAATTTTGTCCTTTTCAAATTTATTTGCTCAAATAGATTATTCTAAACTTACAGGCATATCTAAAATGAAATTGGATACATTAGCTTTGCATAATGCAATGCAGGTTTCCAAAAATACAAATTTACTACAAGAAAAAGAAATTAATCCTGATGAATATAAAGTTGGTCCTGGGGATATGTTCGAATTTTCAGTAACTATTTCTGAACCTACCTTACTCAATATTAAAGTTTCCCCAGACGGACAATTACTTATTCCCGGAGTTGGAACAATTATAACTAAGAATAAAACATTAACAGAAGTTTACAAAATTGCTTTTGAAAGGATTGCAAAAGTATTTAAAACAACCAATGTTGGATTTGTTCTTTCAAAAGTCAGGGAATTTAAAGTTATTGTCAGTGGTTCTGTTTCGAAATCTCTTTCGGTCCCATCTTCCCCTTTAGACAGAGTTAATGAAGTAATCGAACGAGCAGGTGGATTAAAATTCGAGGCATCGTTAAGAAATATTACATTAATTCGTGGAGATACAGTTCTGCACGTAGATTTACTTAAGTTTTTCCTTGTTGGTGATAAAGAAGCTAATCCTACAGTTGAAGGTGGCGACCAAATTATAATTCCACCTAGCAGTGAAAAACAACAAATTTCCATTTTTGGTGAAGTAGGATATCCAAATGAATTTGAATTTGTTGAAGGAGATTCACTTTCGACATTAATTAGGTTTGCACAGGGATTTCTTGCTTCGGCTTATCTAGATTCTGTAGAAATTAATAGATTCGATACCGATGGAAAATTATTACAACGAAATTTTTTAAATCTTACTAGTTGGGAAAATATTTTGGAAATACGTGGGAATTTGAAGGGTGATTTTCCTTTAGAAATTGGAGATAGAGTTTACGTTAGAATATTACCTAACTGGAATAAAGAGCATTATGTGATTATCAAAGGAGAAGTAAAATTTCCAGGAAAATATGCTATTGTCGAAAATAAAGACAGACTTTACGATTTATTTACACGATGTGGTGGATTTACTGATGAAGCTTCAATTTCGGATATTGAGTTTATCCGACAACAAGAAGCAGAGAAGAAAGACTATGAAATGGAACGTCTTTATAAGACTCCTTACCCTGAAATGTCTGAATTCGAACAAAGATATTTCCAGTCAAGGGTTCGTGAAAAAAGAGGAGCCATGGCAATGGATTTCCAAAAGGTAGTTGATGAACCAAATTCTGATCAAAATATCACTTTATATAACAAAGACTCCTTGATTGTACCAACTAAGAAAAATTATATAAATGTTCAAGGACGAGTAAATAATCCCGGAAATATCGTTTTTCAAGAAGGTTTAACTTACATGGACTATATTAATCAAGCCGGTGGTTTTGGTTATAGAGCGGATGAAAGTGAAACTTTCATTGCAAAAGCAAAAGGTGAAATTTTCCTTGCTGAAGATAATAAATACAAACTTGAACCTGGTGATGTGATACTAGTTCCACCAAAGGAAGAACTTTCGTTTACAGAAATATTCACTCAAACTGTAGCTACAACTGCTCAACTTCTGACTATTGTTGGTGTTGTCTATTCATTAATTAAAAAATAATAAATCAATTTAGAAAATGTTAGAAATTTCAGATATATCTTTTCATAATGCTTTGAATTTAGTAATAAAATTCAGAAAGCAAGTAATAAGGATTACTATAGTAGTATTCTTGGTAGGGATAATTTATGCAGTAATAACACCTCACCAATATGTTGCATCCGGTTCGATAATGCCTCCAAAACAAAATAATAATAATATGAACTTATCAGCTATGATGCAGGCTTTAGGTGGTAGTATGGGAGGTTTAAGTTCACTTGCAGGAGATATGGGACAAAGTAATCTATCTTTAGTTTATAGTGAAGTCCTGAAAAGCAATAGTGTAATAAATTATGTAATTGATACCTTGAATCTATATAACTCGGAATTTTATAAAAAACTGCCACGGCATAAACTTATTAAAGAATTAAGAGATAATATTGATATTCTTGTTGATAAAAGCGGAATAATTTATGTATCAACAACAGTTAATACTAATTTATTACCTGATAAATCTCAAAGAAAAAGAGCTGCAAAACTAGCTGCAGCAATATCAAATGCCGAAATTGCCGGTTTAGATTTTGTTATTCGAAACAGGAATAATTCAGTCTCAGCAAAAACAAAAGATTTTATTGGAACTGAAATTGACAACTATCAAAGACTTTTAGATTCAATACAAACTACATTACAGGATTTCAGACAAAACAATAAAATTCTAGAACTTGAAGAACAAACAAAAGCAATTGTGCTTCAAGCAAACACTATTGCAACTGAATTAGCAAAAGCAGAAGTCGAATTAAGTATTGGAAAGAGCCTTTATTCTGAAAATTCCCAAAATTACAGAATGTTGAAAAACAGTTACGATATGCTAAAATCACAATACAATAAAATCCAAAGTGGTGGTATTACTCAAAATGACAAATTTTCAATACCATTGAATGAATTCCCAAGTTTAATTAAAGAATACACAAATTTAATGCGTGACCAAAAATTATACGAAGAAATCTTAATATATTTGCGTACAAATTATTATCAGGAAGCAATTCAGGAAAAGAGAGATATTCCTCAAGTTGATATATTAGATTGGGCAATGATTCCCGCTGAAAAGAATGCTCCTATTTATAAAATTTTACTCATTGTTTTTGCCATGTTAGACATTGCTATTATATTTGTTTTTCTTCTTTATAAGTCAAGTAAAATAAAATTGAATTCTGCTAGTCAAGAGTGAATATAACATATAGCTATTTATTATGATTTTAAAGAAGGATCTGGACGTAAAACTAATGTATGACGAAGAGGATTCGTTTGGTATTTCTTTAAATAATGATTTCGAATTTTTCCGTAATCTTCTGGAAAAATATAATCCTGAAGCTAATTTTAAGTTTCTCAAAAAGGCTTTTGCTATTTGTGCATTTTATCATAAAAATGATTACCGGAAATCTGGTAAGAAATACTATACTCACCCACTTTGGGTTGCAATAATTTTAATTAAAGAATTCCAGATTTACGATGAAATATATCTGGCAGCTGCATTTCTACATGATACAATCGAAGACACAGCAAACAAAAGGGATAGATTAGTTAAAGAGGCAATTTCTGAAAAAATGGGAAATGATTACCTTGGAGTAATTGTTGACGCACTAACCAAAATTTCCCATGAAAGATTAATAATTGAAAATGAAGGATTTCGTAATCAGTTAATCCAAAGATATACTAATGAAAAAGTTGATGAATTACTTAAAAACAAGCAAATTCAAAAATGTTTTACGCATCGTAAATTGTTCCAGACATTTGTTAAAGATCAAAACATTATTGTAATCAAACTCGCAGACAGACTTCATAATATGCGTACACTTCATTATAAAGAGTTAGGAGATGAATATAAGTACCGGGATAGGATGAGGGAATATGCTGAAGAAACACTTGAATTTTATGTCCGATTTGCTAATAGATTAGGTTTTAGCTCAATTGCAGGAGAATTACAGAATTTATCCTTTTACTTTAGTTCAAATAAAGAGGTTTACTCGCAAATCCGTGAATTAATTGAAAGTAAAGAAAAATTTATTTTGGATAGGATTGGAATTTTCGAAAAAGATATTCGTGAAGCATTTGCAGATTCAGAATTCAAAGGTATCTCAACTACAATTTTTCATAGGAAAGAGTACGAAATATATTCTTTAACTAATCAATTTCAAAATCCTGATGCTCTTCCTGATTTTGTACACTGCATTGTTTCCATACCCGTGTCAGATTATAAAGATTTAAGAAAAGCTACATCCAAAATTATTCAACAATTTGGCCATTCAAATATTTCAAATTATCAGGAAGGTAAGCAAATATTGGGTGAATTTGAATTTAATACTATTCAAATTAAACTTAAGAAAAACTCAGGGGATTCACTTGATGTTACAATTATGTCTACAAATGATAGTGACATATTAGATAATATTACTGAAGTTCCAATCAAAGAGAAACGTTTGAAAAAGAAAGTTTCAGGTATAAGTGACGAACACCTTGAACTTTGGTCAGATTGGATGGAATATGTAATATTAGAAAAGGGTGAAAAGGCTATCAAGGATATTTGGAACTCTCTGGATAAAAATCTTTTTGATGATAAAATCGTTTGCTTTTCAATCGACAAACAAGAAATACAATTACCACAAGGAGCAACAGTTCTTGATTTTGCATTCGCAATATCGAAAGATATCGGATTATCTTTCAGCAAAGCAAGAATTTCTGAACAGGTTTTTGATTTTGATTATAAATTATATGGTAATGAAACAATTCAGATTTTAACATCAAAAATTCAACAACCAATCCCAGAATGGCAGTATTTTATTTCAGATTATCGTGCACTGGGGTATTTTTACAATTATCTTAAATCGAAAAATTTGTTGAATAATGATTTTGCAAATGAGTTGTTAACTCAAAACCATATTCAGCATATTTCAGCAGAGAATAAACTTTCTATGAATTTAGAAAAAGGATTCTTTGCCAAATTGATGATTAAGGGTAATGACCGGAAACATTTGCTTAATGATATTACAAATGCTATTGGAGATTCGGAGATTAGAAAATCAACAATTCAAAGAAGCGATCTATCCAGCGAATTCGAAGGAATCTTTGAAGTTAATTTTAGAAACTTGGTAACATTTAATAAAGTTGTATTGAAACTTTTAGATGTAAGAAATGTAAAATCAACTGAGCTTATTGATATTTGGTCAAAAAATATTTCTTAATTACTTCTTCGCTTACACAAAGAATCAAAATCGCAATACTTGCATGCTTTCGGAATATCATCTGATAAAGGAAAGTTACCACCTAATATTTTTTCTTTTATCACAAACACTTCACTAACAGAATTTTCTATTGCTTTTTCAGTTGATAAATTCTTTAATACTTGTGAAGTTGCATTTTTCTTTATTCCAAACAATTCCCTGATTGAATCATCTTCTAATAAAACAAAATTCAAATTTGAATTAGAATTGTCGTAGGTCCTAACTATTACATTATATGCTCCAAATAAAGGTGTAACTAATACTCCCTTTTCACGAAATTCATCCATGAGTAATTTTAGATAAATTGGCATTTGGAATGATTTCTTTTTTGAAGTTATTGAATTATTAACTTCGACAGAACCTTTTGAATATTTATAATCTATCACGCCAAGAGTATTATTTTCCCCATCTGAACGAATTATTGCTTTATCTACTTTCATAAGAAAATTCATTGTATCTTCTGTTCCCCCTTCTTCATTCTTCAATTCCAGCTTTCTCATGAGTGTATATTCGAAAGCATAAGGATAAAATTCCCAAAATGGTGCTGCTCTTCTTAATTCTTCATTCAGCCAATAAAGGAAGAAATTTTGATTTATATCTTTACTCAAAAAATCATCGAATTCCAAATGAATAAATGGATGATCAAAAATTGGATTTTTAAGTTCTTCTTCAATAATTTCCAGTAATAATTTCTCATATTTGTCTCTTCTAACTGGTTCTAATCTTACAACTGTAACCGGATAGTCTCCCCCATCTTCCTTTTTCAAATTCAAAGTGAATGTTTCATCTAAATCAGAAAGTAATCTAATGTAAAATTTATAGAATAAATTATGTGCAAAATTCCCTTTTTCAAATTGAGCCAAACTTTCTTCAATTTTTTCAGGAGCTTCAAAAGAAAGAATTTTCTTAACGTAATATTGATATGGACATGATGCATATTTTTCAATATCCGAAATAGAAAAATATTTCCTGTGAAATTCATCTACAAATTCATCTGTTAATTCAATTTTAGAATTTATAGTTTCTTTCGAATCAATTTTTCTTAGATATTCCACTTCATCCTGATTTAACCTTGATTTATATTCAATCAATTTGTAAGATAATTCGGAAATATTTTCAATTATTTTGTTACTTAAAGTAAGTTCTAAAATTTCACTTTGTTTGGTTAAAGAATTCATCCACGAAAATTCTTCAATAATTTGTTCTTCTTCTCCTAAATTGCTATCAGAATAAAAAGTTTTTGTACTTTTCAAATTTGATATTTTGAATAAATTTTCCACAAAAGGTGATGGTGAGAGGTTTTCACTATTTTTCTTTGAATTGAAAAACAAATATATTAACTGTGTATCCTCAGGAAAAATATGATTTGAACTTGATAAAAACTGATAGAAACTTATCCTTTCACTTCTTATATGTCTTAGCCGAGACTCCTTTAATTCTCTACCAATTATTTTTTCACCACTGTAAATTGAAGGAAATACGCCATCATTCAGACCACATAGAATTTTTACTTTATAACTAATCATTCGGATTTGTTCAATTGAAGTGATTTGTACACCATAATTATTTTTTTCAGGAATTTGAAATCTTTCTTGTGAAACTGCTATTTTTAAGCGCATTAGCCATTCATTTAGAGTAAAATTTTTATCTCCAAATCTCATATCGAAAGTTAAAGAAATTTCATCAAGTAAAAGTAAAAATTTACTGATAGCCTGATTTTCTTTTTCAAGTTCCTCTATTCCAAAGTAATAATCATAAACAGTATCTAATTTCATTAAAGAAATAAATTCTTTCTGTTTAGAGAGTACGGCATCTTTGACTTTATATTCACTGATAATTTTATAAATAAATTCCTTGAAGCGCTTTGAAGAAAATTCCTCATGTATTTGAGGGAATTTCTGTTGTATTATTTGAAAATCCTCAATATATTTTTCAAGTTTTGTTTTTAAAAGAGAATATTTCTTTTTATCGTGGTAGTCCAGCTCCTCGAGTAATTTATTACTAACAAATGAAAGATAATTCTTTGCTTTATTAATAATGTATTTACTATTATGTTTATAATAAAATTTACTGATTCTTAATTGATTAGTAATTTCCAAGATATTGTTCAAATCTAATTCTGAATCAATTTTCACGAATTGACTAGATAAAACATTAATTATCATTTCAATATCAAATTCAGCCTTCAATTGAATGAGATTGACAAGTATATTAATAATATTTGCACTCATTAAATTGATACGGTCTGATATATTTACCGGAATCCGTTCTCTTTTGAAAATATCTCTAAAAGCATTTGCATAATCATTTGCATCTTTACTTACAATAGCTATTTCATTTAATTTGATATTTTTTTCAAGATTCAGGTACTTTACCAATTTTGCTATTGATTTTACTTCTTGGTCAATATTTGTTGTTTGAACAATTTTAATATAATCTTCAAAATTTTTATTTATCTTTTCTGAGTTATAATTGAAAAGAAATTTTCTTAGGAAATAACTATCTGTATCATTATTTTTCTGTTCAAAATCATCGAATAATTCATCATCTGAATATATATTGAATCCTACTTCATCTAATTTATTAATTGTTTCCTGAAAATTTCCGAATAATGGTCCATTTGCATCTGAATAATCCAATGAAATTGAAAATGGAAATTTGCTTTTTGAAAAATGAGAAATAAACTCAAACTCCGGCATTTTTAACTCACTAAATCCTATAGTTATAATTTCTGTATTTAAACCAAATCTTGAAGTGATTATATTGTCTCTTACTTCAGAAGTCTTTTCATTTGAAAATAGTATATTTACTAATTCATAGATTTTTGGTATATCAAATAAACCGTCAGTTAATAATTTCTCGTATTCTAGTATCAGACTTATTGTATCGGCATTTTTCCTTTCATCAATTATTTCATATTGTTTCTCGAATTCACTCTCCTTGTCATGTAATATATTGGAAGAATTGAATCCATCTTCTCTCAAACCGTAAATAAGTTCAGATAATTTCTTAATAACTTCAAGTTTTACTTTTATATTTGAAAATTTATAGTATTGTAAATCTGCCTTTTGGTAAGCTTCTTCGGTTAATACAACCCTCGATGCTTCAGAAATTAAAATATAATTTTTCCTTGAATTTTGCTTGAAAAAATTTGGATAATTTTGTGTTATTGTTTTATTTTTAGATACTTCATCAAAAATTTCTTCAATAAAATTTTGCAGATTATATATGTGTAATTTTCTTAAAGGTTTATGATGAATCTCGAAATATTTTTGTAATATTTGCTGCTTTAAATACCTTGCTACTCTGTTTGTAGGAACAATTAATACAATTTCGGTAATTTTGCCATTTTGAATAAAATGGTCAATTATCTCTGCTGAATTTTTGTAATTTCGGGAACGATATAATTCGCTTTCGGTAAATTTCTGGTTATATATCAAATAAGACATCTAATAATCTCTGGAAAAAGTAAAATTTAAAACTTGTGTGAAAAGTTCCTTATAATGATTTTCTTCAAATATCTTCAAACTAGATTTAATTGACTGAAAATAATATGAAATTTCTTTTTTTATTATATCAAAAACACCATTTTTGTGAAGAGCTTCAATCATTTTAATTACATCACTTCCCTGCAAACCATTCTCTGCATAAAATTTATTCAATAAATTTATGTCCGGTGTATCATTGAACATTTCTTTAGCCTTCAGAATAATTAATGTCTTTTTTCCTTCTACTAAGTCTTTTCCAATTGCTTTACCGAATTTTTCATTATCAGCTGTCAAATCCAACAAGTCATCCTGCAATTGAAATCCCAGTCCCAAATTATACCCGACACTGCTTAATGCAGATAGTTGATCTTCATTTGCACCTCCAATTTGACCTCCAGCAACAATTGCTTTTTCCAATAATTTTGCAGTTTTTTTGTCAATCATTTTAAAGTAATCTACGGGTATTATATCTTTTTTATCTTCAAAATCCATATCATACCCTTGACCTTCGCATACTTCAACAAAACTATCATTGAAAGTTTGTATTACTTTAGAATGAATATCGTTAGGCAATGATTCTGAGATTTTTCTGTATGCAAGGGCAAGCAGCAAATCCCCTGCAAGAATTGCAATCGCTTCATTCCATTTTTTATGGACTGTTGCTCTTCCTCTTCTTGTTGGAGATTGATCCATGATATCATCGTGAATCAAGGTGAAATTATGTAGTAATTCGAAAGCCACGGCTGGTTTTATGGCATTTTCAATTTCATTACTTACCATACCGCAGGCAAGAATTGACAGCAATGGTCTCAATCTCTTCCCTTTCGAAAACATAATATATTTGATAGGTTCATATAGATTAGCAGGTTCCTCTTGTGGAAAACTGTTCAATATTTCATTTTCAATTTTCTTTGAAATCTCTTCCAAAGTGTATACTTTTAGTTCCATAACTATACCTTAATAAAATTCTTTCCTGGTAATTGTTTTATTAATCCTTTAAATTCCAAATTTAAAAGGGTAACCAAAACCTGAGGTATTTCTAAATCAGCCATATCTGCGATTATATCCACTTGCTTCGGTTCATGATCCAAAATTTTATATAATTTTAATTCATTTGCATTTTCAAGTTGAATTGCTTCATTTGCTAAAGGTAACTCTTTCAGTTTCCAACCAAAATCAATTAAAATTTGTTCCGGTGAAGTGCAAAGTATAGATTGATTATTTTTTATCAATTCATTACAACCTTTGCTCTTTTCTGAATTAATATTCCCCGGAATAGCATACACCTCTCTGTTCTGGTCAAAAGCAAATTTTGCTGTTATTAATGTTCCACTTTTAATTCCGGATTCTATAATTAAAGTTGCTTGACTAAATCCACTTATTATTCTATTCCGAACTGGGAAATACCCTATCTGAGCTGGTGTTCCACAAGGATATTCCGAGATAATTCCTCCACCATTTTCTACAATTCTTGATGCAATTTTTTCTGAAAAAGCAGAGGAAATCATATCAACTCCATGAGCCACAATTGCAAATGTTTTCCCTTTCATCTCGCAAACTTTTCGATGTGAAATTGTATCAATTCCATTAGCTAAACCCGATACAATCCCAATATTATTGTTTACAAAATATTCAACAAATTTTTCAGTTATTAATTTCCCATACATAGTGTTATGGCGAGTTCCAACAATGGATATCAAGTTCAAATCCCTGTCAGGCAAATTCCCTCTCACAAATAATAACAGTGGTGGAGAAGTAATATTTTTTAGCAATTCAGGAAAATTCTCATCCCATATTGTAACAATTTTAATATTCTTCTTCTCACAATTTTCCAGGAGTTCCTGAACCTTTAATTCGACATTATCAAGAGGTTCATTTTTTTCAATTTCAAAGGAATTATATGATAATTCACCTTGCTTTGCATTAAAAAAATGTTCATATCCTTGATATTTATCTAGAATTTGAATTATTTTACTATGATTGATTTTTTTATTAAAATATAATCTAAAAAAACTTAAACTATCCCATTTATTTGGTAATTTCATAAAAAGATTGAATTGTAAAATCTAAAAAAAATAATTTAATAAAAAAATACATTTTATTAATGAAAATTCTTATTTTTGTCTTCTTAATTGGCGCATTCGTCTAGTGGTTAGGACGCTGGCCTCTCACGCCGGTAACAGGGATTCGAATTCCCTATGCGCTACTATCATTAATTTTCATCAGAATTAGGAATGGAATAATCTATATAAATTCCATTTACTTTTATCCAATTAATAGCAGCTTTGTATATTTTAGATTTGCTCAATATTGATTCATTTCCGAACAAAATTAGATTCTCTTTCGCTCTGGTGAGGGCTACATTTAGTTTTCTATCAATTATTCTCTCATCAATCAAAGTTTCATTTAAGAGATTTGACAAAAGGAAATCGTAATTAGTAGCAAAGGATATTAAAATTATATCCCTTTCAGATCCTTGGAATCTTTCAACAGTATCGACGGTGATAGTGTTTCTTAACTCAAGAGGAATTTTATCTATTATCGAACGGCATTGCAATCTATATGGAGCAATTACTCCGACAGTTTTCTCAGAAAATTTTTTCTGATTATTCTTATAAATAAAATCAATTATTCTGGAGATAAAATTTGCTTCCCACGTATGATACTTATTTTCATTTTGCAAAGGAGTATTAATAAAAACTACTCTCTTACAAAAAATTGAGTCGAATTCTGATTTATAAATAAAATACGGAGAGACATCATTAGTTTGCCACTCCATGTTGAAGGATTGCAGTGTTTCATTATAAACAAGGAAGTTTGATAATTGCTGGATTTCCTCATGCATTCGCCCCTGATTAATCAAAGTACCGAAGGAACATTTCCAGTCATTAATTTTAGCTATTCTTATTAATCTCGAAAAAAGTGAATCAGTAAAACTATTTAAAGAAATCTTCTTTTGTAGTATATTATCCGAATGATTTTCAATTTGTACAATTGCGGGTAATTGTTTTTCATCACCAATGAGAACAAATTTGGGAGCTTTTATGATAATACCAATTAATTGAGTTTCCAGTACCTGACTCGCTTCATCAACTATTATTAAGTCGAAATTCACCAGATCGAATATTTCAGTATTTAAATGTATTGAAGTCACTGTAGAAACAAAAAATCTAGTATTCTTAATTTCTTTTTTAAGTCCTGAAAGAGTAAGTTCATTTGAAAGTGCAGGAATACTCCTTTCGTAATAATTCTCCAGTTCTTTTCCTGATATACGAATAAACGGAAAATTTACCTGAATTTTGTCCAGGGTTGAGCAGATTTCATCAACGGCTCGATTCGTGTATGCACAAATTAGAACTTTGGATTCTGTTGAATTGAAATAATAATCAATCAAGGCTCTAAGTATCCTGGAAGTTTTTCCGGTACCGGGTGGCCCTTGCAACAGATAATACTCATTAGATTGAATAATTTTGTTTACAATCCTTGTCTGATATTCATTCAAATAATCAAAATTAATTTCCTCCTTTTCTGTTGAAGTTGGTTCCATAAATCCAAAAACCAAATCTCTTCTTTCTCTTTCAGCATCGAAGAATGAAAATAAAGAAGTAGTTTGTTTTTTTATCAAAGAGTTCGACCTATCAACCTCTAATGCCCATTTATAATATCTTTTCAGTATATTTGCATCGAGGTCTTTATTCATAATACTGAAAACAATTTCTTCAGAATTAATTTCTTTGATGAATCCCTTCAAAATGTAAAATTGAGTTGGATTGTCAATATGCTCCATTGGATAAATAAGACAGGAATCACCTTTTCGGAAGAAATGAACAATGTTTTCGTTTTCTAAGATTAACTTTAAATGCAAGAAATCAAAATCTGAATCTGATGCAATCCTTAAATTTGGAATTATTGAAAAATTTTCAAGTTTATCTTCAAAAGTATCATTCCAAAGATTAGATTGACAGTTAGAGGAATCGCTTATTTTAGCATTATAATCCTCTTTTAGAATAAATTCCAATGCAGTCTTATAGTAATGTCTTTCTATATAGGATAGGTTATTAAATCTTTGCAAGAACTTTGTCTTCTGTGAATTAATTAATTTATCACTTACTTCTTCAAATACAATTATGTCAATTAATGATTGTTTGTTAGTTAACAAATGGGATAATTTAATATATATTTTATTCCTGGTTTCTAAAAAAATTGATTTGAATTCTTTTACATTTGATACATTGCGAAATCCGTTTGTACTGTCTGATGAATAAAATATTGAACTTGATCCGGTTCGATTTTCATAAATTGAATCGAGTAAAAGATTATAACCATTTGCTTGTGCTGTATGAGAAGGCCAAGTGTTTGTTATTTTGGTTTTGTGTTTAGATGGAAATCGAACTTGACTTGAAGGTGGTTTCCCCGATTTTAATTCAATAATATCTTTTCTGTTCTGATCTTCCGGAAATTCTATTAGTAAATCCAATCTCCCCTGCAATCCATAGAATGAGGAAAGGAATGATGGTTCAATTAATGAAAGTCCTTTCGGGAATTTCAACAAATTTTGACTGATTGAATTGTATTGTTGCTGTAAATTGTAGGTTAACTCAATAGAATTTTGCTTATTAAATAATGGCAATAATTTTAATGGTCTGATTTTAATAGCTTTTCTGAAAGAAGTCTCAAAATCAATATTAGGATTTAAAATTAATTCATCAAAGATTGTATTGACTAATGTTCCCTGAATTAGTGGAATTGATGAAATATTATCCTCAAATAATTTTAGAAAATACTTCGATATATAAGGACCATAAGGGGTTATACATTCGGAAATTTCAGTTATATCGAATAAAAAATCAGGTTGACATATTACTAGAGTTTCATCAGTAACTATAAAAGCATTTTTATCAATATTGTGAATTTTCAGGTTTTCAAAATTTAAATTTGTATTTATCTCTAAATCAAACAAGTATTCATTTCCTTCATTCAACAGAACAAAAAATTCTCCAATTTCTTGATTAGTACATACAAGTATTTTATCTTTAGTAGCTTTTCGTGAAATTCTTTTATTAATTAAAATTCCACTGATTTTATTAATTCTTAGAATTAAATTCTTACTTACTTCAACTGCTTGTTTAGGATTTACTTCAAAATTAATTTGGTGAAATTCACGTACAAATAATTCTTCATTTTCTAAATTATAGAGATATTCTTTGTTAAACTTGATTTTGCTTAATATAAATTTGGATATTTGTAATATATTTTCAAAAATTTGTTCATACTCAGCCTTAGAAATTCTCTTTTTTGCTTTAATTTTCTTTTTTATCTGATAAAGAACTTTCAAAAAGGATGAATTAGAAAACTTGATATTATATTTGTCTATAATAAATACCCAGCGGGCAAAATTAGTTGGGAAAGTTTGTTTGCTAAGGCTTGAAACATATTTTAGGAAATCAAAAAAAAGATTAATTACCTCGTAAATATTCTGAGAATAATTAATCTTTTTATCAATGTTTTTTTGTTCAAATATATTTTGAAGATTTCCTAAGTACTTTTCAAGAAAAAAAAACTTAAAGGAATCAGTCATCTGGAGCAATATCTTTAATGTTTAATTGAGGTAATTTAATACTACCTTGTCCTATTCCATCAATAGTATAAACAATGCTGAAAGGCTTTCCATTCGTAACTATACCGGCTTTTGCTGAAAGAAGAGGTGCTATAGCATCAATCACAAAATTGCTCTGCATTGCACGGAATTTGAAAGTATTATTGCCAATAAACTTTATTCCATTAATTGATTTTACACCCCGAGCAACAAATAATGGTCTGTCATTAGAATAACCAAATGGTGCCAGTAAATTTAATGAGTTGAGTAAAACAGGAGAAAGTTCATTAAACGGTAAAACTCCGTCTACTTTGATTTCTGGTTGCAACATTTCCTCAGTAATTTGAGAACTTGCAATTTCATCAATTCTTTTACGAAATTCAGGAACATCATCAACTTTCAAAGTAAGTCCAGCTGCATGACGATGCCCACCAAATTCGACTAAATAATGTGCATTTTTCTTAAGCGCTGAATAAATATCAAAATTATTAATACTCCTTGCACTTCCTTTTGCCATTCCATCGATAGTAGTGAGCAAAATTGTTGGAACTTTATATCTGTCAACAAGTCTTGAAGCAACTATACCAATAACTCCGGCATGCCAGGAACTATTGTGTAATACTAATGAACGATGTTTGCCAAAGCGTAACATATCTTCTGCTAAAGGTATCGCTTCATCAAATACTTGCTGGTCAAGCAAACGCCTTTTTCGATTTTCATCTTCGAGTTCCTGTGCAATACGGAAAGACATATTAACATCTTTTTGCAAAAGCATATCAACTGAACGGTTTGCATCACCCAAACGTCCTGCTGCATTTATTAAAGGCGCCATTGCATAAACGATATTTGTAGATAGTACTTCCCCTTTTTCAAGTCCAGTGCAGTATAATAAACCTCTAATTCCCGGACGTGGTTTATCGTTAATTTGCTTCACACCGTAATGAACAAATACTCGATTTTCATCAACTAACGGAACCATATCCGATATTGAAGCAATGGCAACTAAATCCAGGTAACTATAAACCATATCACCCAAATTCAATTTTTCGCCAATACCTTGAATCAATTTGAATACTACGCCACTCGCCGATAAACTTTTGTAAGGATAATTATCACCCGGTAATAAAGGATCCAATATACTATGAGCAATCGGAACTATTTCATTTGGTTCGTGGTGATCACATATAATTAATTCAAGTCCGTGCTTTTTTGCATATTGAGCAGGAAGGAAAGCAGTTATACCAACATCAACGGTGATTATTAAGGAAACACCTGCAGCTTTTGCTTTGTTGATGCTAACTTCAGAAAGGCCAAACCCTTCGGTAAATCTATCGGGAATATAATATAATGCACGACAACCAATGCTTCGTAGAAAGTCTACAAGCATTGCAACGCTAGATGTACCGTCTGCATCGTAATCGCCATGTACCCATATTAGTTCGTGAGCTTGTTTAGCAAGTAAGATTCTATCGACAGTTTTTTCCATATTTAACATTAAATATGGGTCGTGTAAATCCTTGAGTGATGGATTAAGAAACTTTTTTGCACTGTCAAAATCACTAAAACCTCTTGCTAAGAGCACCTTTACTAGGCTCTTGGGAACACTTAATTTCTTTGCTAAGTTTTGTACGGTAACATCATCGAAATTTTCACTTATCCTCCAATTGAAGGTCAATTTAAATCCAGTTTACATTAATTGTTACAAAAATACAAATTATTTGGAAATTATCAATATAAGTGTTGAATTTTTTTCACAATTATTGAATTTTTTACACATTTTTTTTAGAATTTGTTACCTTTTTTTTATTTTTGAAAAAAAGGTTAATATGAAGATTCTAATTGCTTCCAATAATCAACATAAAATTCTAGAAATAAGTAAGATTTTTCAGAATATCGAATTTAAGGATATCGAAATTTCTTACCCAAAAAAAATATCAGATCTAAATATTCAAGTGGAAGAAACAGGTGATACTTTCGAAATCAATGCAGAAATAAAATCTCTAGCATTTTTTATTTTTTACAATTTACCCACTTTAAGTGATGATTCCGGATTATGTGTTGATGCCTTGAATGGTGCGCCCGGTGTTCATTCAGCTAGATTTGCAGGTGAAGATTCCAATGATAAAATGAATAGAGAAAAACTTATTGCCGAATTAGAGAAACTTAGTCTAAATGAATCACCGGCTCATTTTACTTGTTCTCTATGTTTTTTTGATGGGGAAAATATTTTACGTTCAACAGGGAAATGTTTTGGTAAAATAATTACTGAAGAAAGAGGATTGAATGGCTTTGGTTATGATTCAATGTTTATTCCAAATGGATTTGACCAAACATTTGCAGAAATGGAAGAAAACTTAAAAAATCAAATTTCCCACAGAGCAAACGCTCTTTCAAATTTTTTACCTATTTTTGCAAATTATTATAGTCGTTTAAAAATTTAATTAATAAATAATAAATAATAGTGAATTTTAATAAAAAACAAGTCCTCAAAAATACGATTACTACTCTTATTGTAGTTGTTTCCATTTATTTAGCATTTAGAGGGATAAATCTCCAAGTATTATGGAAATACATAATTGAGGCAAACTATATTTATATAATAGCACCCATACCCATTATGGTATTGTCACACTGGGTAAGAGCAGTTAGGTGGAGAACAATTCTTAAGCCGATTCATAAACATTCAAGTTTATATAATTTATTTTCTGCAGTTAGTATTGGATATGCGGTCAATAATCTTTTACCACGTGGTGGTGAAATTGTTAGACCTTATGTTTTTTCCAAGAATGAGAATATTTCATTTTCTAGCACATTTGCTACAATTATTCTGGAAAGATTACTAGATGTACTCACACTTTTAATTCTTTTCGGATTTACTTTTATACTTTATAGTGATAAAATTCTTGCACTTTTACCTAGTTCAATTGACATTACAAAAATAACATATTTGGTTGTAATCTTTTTAATTGCAGTGATTTTTGCTTTTTATCCTCCATTCATAAAATTTGTATTAAATAAACTCATTAAACCTTTTTCGGAAAAACTATTTAACAGAATAAATGAAATATTTTCAAAGTTTCTAAAGGGTTTTGCAATTATTAAGGAACCAAAGCTGTATGCAACACTTGCTTTTCAATCGATTTTAATTTGGTTATTATATTCTCTACCATTATTTATTATGTTTTACGCATTTGATTTTTCATCAAAAGGAATGAATTTTTTAGATGCCATTTTATTGTTGTTTGCATCAGGAATCAGTTTTTCAATAGCACCAACTCCAGGATCAATTGGTGTTTTTCATTGGATGGTTAAAATAATATTGGTGAAGTTTTATGGAGTTAGCGGTGAACAAGCTCTTGCCTTTGCTACTGTAAATCATGGTGTGAATTATTTGCTGCAATTATTCCTAGGCGGCTATTTTATTGTTGTCAATAAATCATGGAAAACAGTTCTTAATTTTTCTTTATCCAAACAAAAACCCGCAGAGTCTGAATAAAAAAAAAGTCCCGTTTTTCGGGACTTTTTTTACCAAGAAATAATTAATTAGAATAATTCTGAAATTGCGTGGAAGTTATTATGCAATTCTACCACTTTATTTTTCAATTTATCATCTGTTTTGTAAGCCTTGCTCAATCCTTCGAGATATTCTTTTAAATCATTTAAGGAATTGTTCAATTTTATAATTTTTGCTGATAATTGTTCATTTCTAGATTGATCTTTAATTTTGATTTTCTGCATAGTTGGCATAAAGTCAATAATTTCATTCACATCTCTTTTCATATTGGTAAGATTCAATGCAGGGAAATCCTTATGCCATAATTGCGAAACTAATTTATGCAAAGATTCAACTTCATTAACTCCTGTGTCTTTTTCTGTTGCACAGTGGTCTGTTGTTTCATGTTTTGTGCAACAAGGTTTTTTTGTATCTTCAGCTTTCAAAGTTACTGAAAAAACAAAGAAAATTGCTATTAGAAGTAGCCAGTAATTTTTTGGTTGTTTTGTAATCATTTTATTTCCCATTTGGTTAAAAAAACAGTTTGAAGTATATTAGAAATTTATATTGTTTACAATAATAATTATTTCTTTGCGTTCCAATTTCTATGAAATTAAAGAAGAATAAAATATCATTCAAATTTTACTCCATAATATTGATTTTCTCAATATTAAGTTCTTCTTTTGGTTTCACTTTTTATTATCATCATTGCAAAACCTCAGGTAAGAGTACTGTTTCATTTGTCTCCAATCAAATCGTGAATCATGTTCACAATGCTGTGGAAACAATGCCTTGCTGTTCTCCCGAATCACATAAGAAAATTTCATATGATATTCAGAATGAACTAAAGTTAAATAAAGATTGCTGTACTCAGGATGAGGATAGTTACTCACTATCTGAATTTAATTTTGCAGAAAAATCATTTAATTTAATAGTATCTACGAAAGCTTATATTTTTGCAAAAGAAAGTATTGAAAACTCAAAAGTCGTTGAAAGTTTAGAAAAATACTATAAGTACTACAAAAACAAAATTGTCAAACCTTTCACATCTCTTTTGAGATTGATTTCGCAAGTCTATTCTTCAAATAGCGAAGATAACACTCCTACTTCCTAATTAATTTTATCACAAAATGATGTTTTTCTATATTGCTTAATCGCAATATTACTTTACAATATTTATTTACAATTAATTACGGAGACGTATAAAATGAAAATCAAGATCATATTTCTAATATTTATAATTATTATATCGCTTAATCATGCATTTTCAAAAGAAATAAAAGGATTAGTAAGCGGCAAAACGGGTGATAATAAATTAGTCCCTTTACCAAATGCGAATTTACAAATTTTAGGAACCAACAAGGGTACTTTAGCAAATAAAGATGGAGAATTCACATTAGATATGCAAGGTAACGACAAAGTTATTATTAGTTACGTTGGATACAAAAAAGATACTATTGAAGTTGAAAACAATAATAAATTTTTCAATATTGTTCTTTTACCCGAATTAGTATTTGATGAAGTACTTGTAGAAGATTTCAAACCGGAGTCATCTATTGACCATTCAGAAATGGTAAAATCCGAAGTTATTACTTCTCGTGGACTTCAGAAAGCAGCTTGTTGCAATCTTTCTGAAAGTTTTCAAACAAATCCATCAGTTGATGTTACTTTCACAGATGCAATTACAGGTGCAAAGCAAATTCAGTTACTTGGACTGAATCAAACATACACACAGCTATTAACTGAAAAAGTTCCAAACTTGCAGGGCTTAGCATCAGGTTTTGGCTTAGGATATGTTCCAGGACCTTGGATGAATTCAATTTATATTTCCAAAGGTGCTGCTTCAGTATCTACAGGATATGAATCTATCACCGGTCAAATTAACGTTGACTATAAATATCCTGAACAAACTGACAAATTATATGTAAACCTATATTCAAACGATGTACAAAGAATTGAAAGCAGTTTAATAACAAAATATAATCTATCTGATAAACTCCAAAGTGCTGTATTTTTGCATGCAAATACTATGAGAAAATTAGTTGACGAAAATTCTGATGGATTTGCTGATATTCCCAAAAATGACCAGATTGCAGGATTGGTTAGATTAAATTATGATGGTGATATTTACGAATCTAAAACTATATTTCAAACAACTTATGATTCCAAGCAAGCCGGTCAAATCGATTATCTAAAAGGATCTGATGATTTTTGGGGTGCAGATATAGATGTCTTAAGAAATCAAATTATTACTAAAAATGGATTCATTTTCCCAGGTGAACGCTTCAAAAGTTTTGGTACAATCTTTGCATTTACTAATCATCAACAGAAATCAATGTTTGGTGCTCGAAATTATGATGCAGAACAAAACGCTTTGAATATTAATTTTATTTGGCAATCAACTTTCGATAAACCCGATTTAACAGAAGAAGAGCATAATGAAGCACATTCTGAAGATGAAGAATGGGAAAAATCTGCAAAACATAGTTATAATACCGGTATTAGTTTTAATAATAACAACTATTTGCAAAATTTCGACAATACCTTGTATAATTTTCATGAAACAGTACCGGGTTTATTTTTTGAATATACTTATTCCGGTATCAAAGATTTAGTTTTAACTGCCGGAGTTAGAAGTGATTGGCATAATTTATACGGTACATTGATTACACCTCGATTCCACTTGAAATACAAATTAGATGAATTCAATACAGTTAGGGCTTCAATGGGTAAGGGTTATCATAATCCTTTACCTTTTGCAGAAAATATGAATGTACTTTCTTCTTCCCGCAATATAATATTCGACGAAAAACTCAAATCTGAAGAGGCTTGGAATTATGGTATAAATACAACGCATGATTTAAATCTATTAGGATTTTACGTTGTATTAAATACTGAATATTATCGCACAAATTTTGTAAATCAAACTATTGTAGATTTAGAAAAAACTCCCGGAGAAGTTCATTTCTACAATCTAAAGGGTAATTCGTATTCCAATAGTTTTCAAATTGATGCAAACATTGAATTCTTCCCGGGATTGAATTTTATGGCTGCTTACAGATTAAATGATGTGAAAATCACAATTAATGATGAATTGCTGCAGAAACCTTTGATAAGTAAAGATAAATTCTTTTTGAACCTCTCCTATGCATTAGGAAGAAATAATTGGAATTTCGATTTTACTACAGAATATAATGGTGGTGGAAGATTACCAAACACTAGCAATTATCCGGCAGAATATCAATTGGGAGAATCGTTCCCATCATTTGTATTATTTCACGGACAAATTACAAAAAGATTCAAATGGATTGAATTATACGTAGGTGGAGAGAACTTGGGTAACTTTACTCAAAAATTTCCTATACTTGCTGCAAACGATGTTGCCAGCCCTTACTTTGACTCTTCTTTGATTTGGGGACCTATTCACGGACGGAAAATCTATTTTGGAACAAGATTAATTATTAACTAAAAAAAATCATGGAGTATAAAATGAAATACATATTAAGTTTAATGAGCATGTTAATCGCATTCTCATTTATCGCTATTCAGCCTGCTTTTGCAGTTGAAAAAGTTACTGAGACTACTATAAAAACAACAGCACAATGTGAAATGTGTAAATCCAGAATCGAAAAGAATTTGAACAAGGTTGACGGAATATTGAAAGCAGATCTGGATTTAACTACAAAAAAAGTGACTGTGAAATTTGACGAAACTAAAGTAAGCAAAGTTGAAATCAGAAACATTATCAGTAAAATTGGATATGATGCTGATGATGTACAGAAAGATATGCGAGCTTACAAGAAGCTTCCCAAATGTTGCCAGTAATTAGATAAACAAAAAGGCTATCATTTTGATAGCCTTTTTTATAATAAAATCTCAAATCTTTATCTTGAATTTTCGTAATTTAGTATCCAAAAATTAATAAAGATTTCAATATATGAAAAAATACATTATATATCCCCTCCTATTTATTTTCTTTACTTTTTTTGTTAAAGTAAATGCAATGCAGGATTCATTAATTGTAAAACTCAATAAAAGTTCTAAAATAAATTTGGACAAAAATATAATAAAACAATTTTCATTGCGAAATTTAATAAGACCGCAACTTCTGGCAAGTATAAACAATTCAAAAGAGAATAATCAAACTCTTTCTAACTCGTGTTCTAATCTATCAAGAATTTTCATTTTAAAATATCAGAGTGATATCCCGAAGAAAAAGATTATAGACTATCTGCAAAGCACCAAACAATTCGAATATGTTGAAGAAATTCCTGAACGACACTTGTTCCTAATTCCCAATGATTCCCTTTTTTCAGAACAATACTATTTTGATTTACTCCAAATCTCTGAGGCATGGGATTCCATTAAGGTAAAAACACAAATTATTGTAGGAGTGGTTGATACCGGAGTTGATTATGACCATCCTGACTTAAATGCTAATATTTGGAATAATCCTGGTGAAACAGGTTTGGACAAGTATGGAGAAGATAAAAGATTCAATAATATTGATGATGATGAAAATGGATTTATAGATGATTGGCATGGGTGGGATTTCGTATCAGATTCATTAGGTGAAGATAATGACCCTTTTCCCGGACACGGCCACGGAACACATGTTTCTGGTACAATTGCAGCAGTTATTAATAATACGATAGGTGTTGCCGGAATGTGCGATTCTATTAAGATATTACCTATAAAGGCAGCACAAGACAGTCCATTTTCAACTTCTGTAGAAAATACCTATGAAGGGATTTTATATGCTGCAAAAATGGGTGCCAAAGTAATAAATTGTTCTTGGGGCGGCTCTTCAAAATCAATTGCAGAACAGGAAGTAATTAAAACTGCTATTGAACTAGGTACAATAATTTGTGCTGCAGCCGGAAATAGCGGAATAGACGGTGCATTCTATCCTGCTGCTTATGACGGAGTGATTTCGGTAGCTGCTACAGACCAAGTTGATGAAAAAGCATCATTCTCGAATTACAATACCTCAGTTGATGTATCAGCTCCGGGTGTTGATATTCGTTCGACAACTCCATGGAATACATATTCATCTTGGAATGGAACTTCAATGGCTTCTCCAATTGCCTCCGGAGTTACGGCAATGATTAGAATGGTGCATCCTGAATATACTCCAATTCAGGCAGGAGAGCACCTTAAAGCAACTGCGACTTCGGTTGATTCTATCAATCCGTTCTTCAAGGGAAAACTCGGCAGAGGTCGTGTAAATGCTTTACAAGCAGTAATTACTTCATTCCCTAAAAGTCTTATTGTAAGAAATATGAAAATAACTAATGAACTTAATTCGAATCGCTTCATTAGTTCAATGAAATGCAATATTTCAGTTTCAATTGAAAATGTTTTATCTAATATTAATGATTTAAAAATTAAAGTAGAATGTGTTGAAAATCCTGAAACTGAATTCATACCTAATATAATAAATTATGGTGCTTTTGATTCAAATCTAAAAACAGAACTGCAAAACTGTTTTGAATTTTATTTGCCTGTAATTTCAATGCCTGATTATCAGTTTACTGTAAATTTATATTTCTACGATGCTGATACTTTGTTGAATCAAACATCAAGTTCCATTATTATCAATCCGTCTTTTTTGGATTTTAAAAATAATAAAATTTCAACAACTTTCAATAGCCGTGGGAATATTGCTTTCAACGATTATCCCGAAAATACACAAGGAATTGGATTCAAATACCTCAATTCAGACAATCTGCTTTACGAAGGTTCCCTGATGATTTGCCGTGACACCTTACTTTCAGATGTTGCAAGAAGTGGTATACAAGATGTACAAAATCAAGGTTTTCAAATATCGAAGCAATTGGAATATTTGCCAATAATGAATCCTACTTTATTAGAAGGATCTACAGATCTTGAAGAAAATATGTTTTTACTCCAAAAGATTGGTTTAAAAGTACATCAGACCATTTATCAAAATAAATTTCCGGATAATACCATTTACTCAATATATGATATTATTAACCTAGATGATGTTATTAAAGATAGTGTTTATTTGGGTTTGTATTTTGATTGGGATATTGGTATTTCCGGATTAGAAAATCAAACATACTGGGATCATGAACATCAGGCAGCAATTGTTTACAATGCATTAGTAGATTCACTGCCAAAAATTGCAATTACAATGCTTTCTAATCATAAAAATAATTATTGGGCAATAGATAATGATGGTACCAGTGAGGATAATCCCGGAGTTTGGGACGGTTTTCTTGATAATGAAAAAATCAGATTATTAAAATCAGGCATTGGAAGAGATACTTCAGGAACTACCGATGTTTCCGTTGTACTCTCCGCAGGACCAATATTCTTAGATCGTCTTGATACTGCGAGAGTTACTTTTGCTCTGACTGCAGATGATACTATTGAAAATTTGAATAAATCAATAATTAATTCCCGAACATTCTCTGCTGAAGCAAATTTGGATAATTCAGATATAAATAAACCTGTTTCAAAATCAATCATTAAATCAATTTATCCTAATCCAGTTAGAAATAATGAAACTCCAAAGATGATTTTTGAAATCAAGAAAGATGGCTTTATTCAAATTGCTTTGTTTGATTTATTTGGCAGGAAAGTAAGAACATTAATTTCCGGAAATTACGATGCAGGAAGATATATTTATACACTTGATTACCTGAATTTGCCAATAGGTGCTTATTTTATCAGATTAGAAAATAAGAGTGCAACAACCACTTATCCAATTATAATTTACTAACAAAAAAAGGCTGCACTGAATAGAGCAACCCTTTGAATAAGACAATTGCAAATTAGTTTATTTTGCAGCAGCCATAATTGCATCGACAAATCTCTTGTAAACTACAGCATATTGTCCTGAAAGTTTAGCTCTATTCATAAATATCAAAGTATTTTGAGCTAAATCTGCGGGGTAATCAATTACAACTGTATCAGCACCAGTTTTCTTTTGAGCTGACATATCTTTCAAAACGTCTGTAATATGTTTATCAACAGCCATAAATGCATCAACTTCTTCACCTTTAATTTCAACACTTTTTAATGTTTGGCTAACAAATACCAAATCACCAAGAACAATTGATGGTTTTAAAATTTTCACATCTTGTTTCTGATTGTTTTGTGCAAAAGTTAAAACGGGCACTAGTGCAAAAAGTAATAAAAATAATGCTTTTTTCATAATAAGAAACCTCTTATAAGTTTAAATAAAAAGAAAATTTATGCAAATTTAATGATGAATTGTACATTGATAATCCATAGTCAAAATTAACGTATTCAGTTCTAATTCCAATACCACTGCTAAATCCTGAAAAACCTTTATCCAATTCATTGGTAATTACTGTGCGAATATGGTTATCAAATCCCAATCTTAATTGAACATAATTGCCAATGCTGAATTCACCACCAACAGAAAAACTTTTGAACTTTTGAAAAAATGTATCAGTTTTATCTGCTAAATGATTAAATGAAGCATTGAATAATAAGGGCATACCCTTTAATTGATGATTAAAACCAATTCTTAAATCAATTGGTAAAGGTTCAAAATCTCCATTAAAAGTTGTCACTTGACTTCCCACATTCAATAATGAAAGTCCAAGATTAGTCCTGCCATCCTGCAATTTATAAAATAAACCAAAATCACAGGCAAAAGCTGATGAAGAATATTTTTCAACATTTGCAAAAATATACTTTACACCCACACCATAATTGATATTAGAGTCTATCTGATTAGCATAGTGCATTCCTAAAGTTAAATCATTTGCAGAAAAGGTACCTGAAATATCACCACTACTATTCGCATAATCAAATGAACCAAAATTAGTGTACATTGCATTAACGGCGATTTTACCACCTTCCCATTCAAAAGGTAATTTGTAAACAACATTACCGGAATTGATGTCCAGAGCATGCTTGAAATATGTAATGGAAAAATTATTATCCGTAGTTGAGTATAAAGTAGCAGGATTATAATATATTGAAGAAATATCATTTTCAATTGTCACAAAACTTCCTGCCAATCCGGCAGCTCTTGCACTACCTGCAAAACGAAGGAAATTGAAAACATTCGATGCTTCCACATTATAGGAAGATAAAACTAATAAAATTAAAAAATAAACCGGTTTATATTTCATTATTGAGAAATTTTTGTTTGAGTTTATTTATATCACTCATAAATACTTCAGGAACTCTCACTGCTTTTTTTGTATCTACTTTCATAAAAAGATGAGTCGTATGCCCTGAAGCTATTAAATCATATGCCCTGAAGACGTTATAATCAAATCTTAATTTTGCATTAATCGAATTTAATTTTAATATCGCTTCAATTTCCAAAATATCATCATAAGTTGCTGCATTAAAATATCTAACATAAGATTCCACAAGTGGTAATTGGTAACCTGATTCTTCTAATTTTGAGTAAACAAGACCAAATGAACGCATTAATTCTGTTCTGCCGACTTCAAAAAATGCTAGGTAATTTCCATTATAGACAAATCCCATTCTATCAGTATCTACGTATCTGACCCTGATGGGATAACGGTTTTTAATAATAATTCCTTCTTCAGTATTTATGATTTCTTTACTTTCTTTTAGAAAATGTTCTTTCATCTATTTGTTATCTTTTGGTAAACTGTTTAATATTTCAGTAATTCTTTCAAATTGTTCTTTGGAAGCAAAATCTATTTCAATAGTACCTGAATCTTCTGTTCGAGCTCTTATAGTAACTTTAGTGCCAAAATGATGTCGAAGTCTATCTTCTTCTTTCGAAAGAAACACCTTCAATTTTTCCTGTAATTCTGTTTTTTCCTTCTTCCCGGGTTGAATGAAATGATTATCTTCAAATAGAAGTTTTCCCTGCTGGACATCTTTCACTATTCTTTCCACCTGACGAACAGAAAGGGTTTTGTCGATTATTTCCTTTTCCAAAACCATTATCTGTTCTTTAACAGAAAGACCGAGTAGTGCTCTTGCATGCCCCATAGAAATCAAACCTATGCGAATATCTTCCTGTACTTTTTCTGGTAATTTGAGCAGTCTTATTAAATTCGTTACAGTCGAACGATCTTTGCCGATTCTATCGGAAACCTGTTCCTGCGTGTAATGATATTCTTCAATTAATCTTTGATAACTGTATGCAAGTTCTATTGGATTAAGATCAACTCGCTGAACATTTTCGATAATTGCCATTTCAATTAACTTAACATCCTTTTCGACCTTAATAATCAATGCTGGAATTTTCTTTAATCCGGCTATTTTAGAAGCTCTTACCCTTCTTTCACCGGAAATCAATTGATATTTATCTCCAACTTTTCGCACGGTAATAGCCATAATTATACCGTGATTTTTGATTGATTCTGCTAATTCATTTAAAGAGGTCTCATCAAAATCTATTCTTGGATTAAACTTATTTAAATCAATTTTATTTATATCAATAAAATCAAATAAATCAGTATTAGCAGTAGTTTCGGAATCTATATTCTTGATTTCAATTTTTGGAAGCAATGCTCCCAATCCTTTTCCTAATCCAAATTTTACTTTTTGAGGTGATTTTGATGCCATTTTCTACCCTTTTTTTATAAATTCTTGATTATTTTTATAAATTTCATTTGCAAGTGATAAATAATTATGAGCTCCTGTAGATGTAGCATCATACTCAATCACAGGCATATTGAAACTTGGTGCTTCCGCCAACCTTACATTTCGTGAGATAATTGTTTGAAATACCTTTTTTTCAAAGTGTCTGCGAACTTCATCAATTACAGAATTTGAAATCCGCAATCTACTATCATACATCGTCATTAACACTCCTTCCAAATCAAGTTTTGGATTGAAGTTGAGTTTTATCAGTTCGATTGTGTTAAGAAGTTGTCCTAATCCTTCCAATGCATAATATTCACATTGTACAGGTATCAGCACAGAATCAGCAGCACAAAGACCATTAACAGTTAGTAATCCTAATGAAGGTGGAGAATCAACAATGATGAATGAATAATCATCTTTTATCTGATTTAATACTTTTTTTAGTCTTGTTTCTCTTTTTTCCTGATTTACTAGCTCTATTTCCGCACCTACCAAATTTATTGATGCCGGAAGTATTGACAAATTCGGATATTTAGTCTCTACAACCACATCATGAAAGTCGGCTTGTTCAACGAGCAAATCATAAACTGTATTTTCTAAATTTTTTGTATCAATACCTAAACCTGAAGATGAATTAGATTGCGGATCTATATCAACGAGCAATGTTTTTTGCCCTAAAATTCCTAATGAAGCACATAAATTGATGGAAGTCGTTGTCTTACCAACTCCACCTTTTTGATTTGCAATTGTAATTATTTTTCCCATATTCCTATAATAAAATTTAAAATTGATATTTGTTGAAGAAGTAAAAAAATGCAGTAAGTATTACTGAATGGTTAATTCTGCCATCTTCAATCATTTTTTTCACTTCTTCTACCTCAGTAGGAACTACACGAATCTCTTCATTTAAGTCAAAGCTTTGAGAACCCGTTGGTTCCAATCCAAACCAGGCAAATGAATAACATTTGTTATTCAAAAATGCAGGATTTGGTAAAGATACTCCGGTTTGTATTAATTTTTCATCACTCTTATAACCTGTTTCTTCAAGACATTCTCTGTATGCAGCATCAATTGGCAATTCATCTTCTTCTATTAATCCACCTGGTATTTCAAGTGTAATCGAGTCTGTCCCCTGTCGATATTGTTCGATTAAAAGGATTTTATTATCCTTGGTTAAAGGTACGACATTTGCCCAGTTTAAGGATGATAAAACCACGAAATCTGACTCTCTTTCCCAGACAGGATGTCTTCTTCGAACTATTTTTGCCTTGAATATTTTCAAGTCAATTAATTCTTTTATCGAAACAGTATCCCACTTTGGTATCATTAGCAAAAATTGTAAATTTCAAAATTAACAAAGAATAGTCAATTATAAATTATATAATTATAATTTCTATGATTTATATTAATTATACTAAACAAATTAGTTAAAAACTATCATTAAATTTTGATTTATAAGATTTACTCGTGTTTTTTTTGTTTGTATGAAGAACATGAATTTTATTATTAATAATTTCTTTTTGTCTTCTCTTTTTCACAAGGTCTCTTTCAACAAATACTTTTTTGTCTGAAAGTGGATTAAATCCGGTATAATACATTAGTGTCGAATATGTTGAAGGTGTAGGAGTGAAAATTTGCACCTGCTCCGGATTTATCCTTAATTCGTCTCTCAAAAAATTAGAAAGTTCTTTCATTTCTCCTTCGCTACAACCCGGATGAGCAGCGATGAAATAGTATGTAAGAAATTGCTTTTTACCGATTTTTTTGCTTAATTCATCAAATTTCTTTTTAAATTCGATAAGATAAGTTTCATTTTTGCCCATTATATCTAAAACATTGTTGTTTGTATGTTCAGGAGCAATTTTCATTTGACCTGAAACATGGTGTTGCACTATATCATAAAGGTATCTTTCACCGTTTTTCTTATCTTCGACAATTAAATCATATCTAATACCTGAACTTACAAATACTTTTTTGATTCCATTTATTTTTCTAATTTTTTCGAGCAACTCTGTTTGTGAATTATGATTATTAATCAATGCTTTGCACACAGTTGGATACACACATCTTTTATCAGGACAAAGTTCCTTGTCATTTCTTACTTTACAGCCGCTATCAAACATATTTGCAGTTGGACCACCAATATCGGAAATATATCCCTTGAAGTCCTTTTGCTTTGTAATTTCTTTTGCATCTTCAAGAATTGAATCAATGCTCCTGCTCACAATTCTTCTACCTTGATGTACTGCTATTGAACAGAAATTACATTCGCCATAGCAACCTCTATGTGAAGTAATCGAAAACTGAATTGTTTCAAGCGCTTTAATCTTACCCTGTTCTTTATAAAATGGATGTGCATCTCTTTTAAAGGGCAAACTATAAATTTTGTCTAATTCTTCACTTGAAGGCAAAAATTGAGGTGGATTTTGTACTAGATAACGATTATCATATTTCTGTAATAGCCCTTTAGCATTGAAGGCATCATTATTTTTGTAAAATGTTTCAAACATTTCAGCAAATTTCACTTTATCTTTGCTTGCTTCATCAAATGAAGGTATTTCGATATAATCTTTTGGTAGATTTTCAGAAGCAGTATAGCAAAGTCCACGAATATCTTTCCAGTTTTCATTTTTGCTAATTTTATCAGCAATTTCAATAATTGTTTTTTCTCCCATTCCATAAACAAGAGCATCGGCTTTTGCATCGAAAAGCACACTACGTCTAATTTTATCAGACCAATAATCATAATGTGCAATTCTTCTCAAACTTGCTTCAATACCGCCTAATATTATTGGGACAGTATTCTTAAATAACCTACGAATCAAATTTGTATAAATAATTGTTGCTCTATCCGGTCTTCGATTGTTTTCTCCACCGGGAGTTAAGTCATCACTTCGTTTTTTCTTCTTCAAAGCAGTATAATTTGCAACCATCGAATCAACACATCCTGCTGTTACTCCCCAAAACAAACGGGGTTCTCCCAGTTTCATTATATCATCATTTTCCAAGTCAGGTTGAGAAATAATTCCTACTTTCCAACCTTGTGATTCGAGAACTCTTCCAATTACTGCAGCTCCATCGTAATAGCTGTCAATATACACATCTCCTGTTACGATGATAACATCTAATTTTTGCCATCCTAATTTATTTATATCTTGTTTTGTTGTTGGTAAAAACATTAAATATTGAACTTTTAAAAAAATAAGTTTTTAAAATTATGTATTTTCTACCTAAAATATAATAAAAAGTGTAAATTTTCGATTAATTTGTAACAATTATTACTTTTAATTGTTTAAGTTTATAAATTATACAAAATCAATTTGCTGATGAAATATTTAATATACATTTTAGTTTTCTTTGGATTTTTATTACCTACCCACGCACAATATTGGGAGGAGATTAAGAATTTACCTTCTGCATACAAGGATGGTTATTTTTTAGATATATATTTTCTTCCATCCAATACAAATTATGTCTGGGCTTGTGGATTTAGTGGTTATGTTGTTCGTTCAACGAATTACGGTGCAACCTGGAATGGCACAAAAATTCCTAATGCTGACCACATGGAAAATGTGCAATTTCTAAATACAAACGTAGGATATGTCTCTGGTGTAGATGGTATATATAAAAGCACTGACGGTGGAGTAAATTTCTTTGATGTTACTCCAACAGATTCATCAGGCAGAGGCTTTTGGGGAAGTTATTTTACTGATGCGAATAATGGTGTATTGCTTGGTGGTGGCTGTGATGGATTGCAAAGATTTTATAAAACTACAGATGGAGGTAATTCCTGGACATTGTTCCAAACTGCAATTGTTTCTTCAGGATTAACTGACTGTATCTTATATACAGACGGAACAGGATATGCAGTCAGCAGTGGTTATTTATGGTATACTTCTAATGCAGGAACTACTTGGGCAATAATTCAATCCACCGGCTTGAAAATTTGGGAAGAAGAAATTTCTATATTTGGAAATTCTTTTCTTTTACCTATGGCAGGAACTGACTGTCAAGGTGGAGGTCCTAATTCAGGTGGAATGAATTTTTCAACTGATGGTGGAGTAAATTGGAACAAATATAATGTCCCTTATGCATTATTCGGTGCTGCTTTAACGAGCACTACTTCCGGATGGGCTTGCGGATATTCTAGGCAAATTTATCATACTTCAGATGCAGGATTGAATTGGGAATTGCAAAACTGTGGAATTCCCGAAGGAATTGCTTTGGATGATATTACATTTTTATCTCCAACTGACGGCTGGGTTTGCGGACAAGGAATATACAAATTAGCACCAACCAAATTTTTAACAAATAAGGATTCAATTGGTTTCGGTAATATTTGTTTTATGGAAACTAGAAGAGATTCAGTTAAAATTGCGAATTTATCTTTCAAAATGGCAGATCTAAAAGTTAGTCTGATTAATAACTTTGATAATGCTTTTTCAATAATTTCACCAACTACTTATTTATCCCAAATAAATGAATGTGACTCTGTCGGAATTATTATTCAATTTGCTCCGACTGTTAATAAAGATTACACTGCTAAATTAAGAATTGAAACCATGTCCGGTGATGGAGTTACTTCTTTTATAAAAGAAATACCTTTAACCGGAACTGGCAGCAAATCTACAATTTATGCTGAAAATAAGATGTTGATATTCGATAGTATACCGTGTAATAAACCTCAAATAGTTAGCTTGAAATGGTATTCAGATGGATACAACGAGCAATTATTAAGTGCAACTGAATTATTAGATGATAAAAATCAAATAACACTGCAAACTAATTTACCGGACTGGGTAACAAAACTTGGCACAACAACACAATTTCAGTTGCTTTTATTAGATACAGGGTGGGTTTCTCAGAATTATAAATTCTTAATGTCACCTTGTCAAAGAGATACTATTATTAAGATTTCTGCATATGGAGTATCCCCTATTATTAATACAATTGATAGTTTGCACTTTGTGTCGCATTGTTCAGGAATAATCATTGATACGATTCCTGTTTGGAATACAGGCAATGCAACTCTAACAATAATCAATTCATCAATTGTCGGAAATCCGCCTGAAGTTAAAATTCTCGGATGGACTTCTCAGAAAACTGAGCCGGTTTCAATTCCTATTAATTCAAGTGACTCCGTAATTGTTCAATTCAATCCCCAAACCTTAAATTTAACAAGTTATTATCTTCGATTGGAAAATGATGATATGACTCTGAAAAGAGGAAATAAAAATCCAATGAACATTCTACTTGTGGGGAAAAAGGAAAGTGAATTAGTTACTATCAAAGATTCAGTAATTGATTTTGGTAAAATATGTATCAATTCAACCAAAGATTCAATTTTGACATTTGATAATCTAGGAAATATCGCCGCAATGATGAAGATGGAAAATGATATACAGGAGCCGTTTTCTATGAATGTCCCCTGGAATTTCAGTATCGAGCCAAAAGATAAAGCACTTTTGACTTTGAAATTTGCACCCAAAACTTCTGGTCAGTTCAATGATTCACTGATTTTCAAGACCGGAGATTGCAATTATTTGAAATTGTATATTTCAGGTATTGGAATTGAAAGTAATTTCACTGTCACTCCAAATTCATTCTCTGCCACTATTAAAAGCGGGACATCGAAGGATTTTAATATTGTTTTAAAGAATACTGGAAATGATGATTTAAAAATTACAAATTATAGACTTGTACCTGCAACATCCGATTTCAATTTTACCTTGGCTCCTTCATTAACTCAAACTCTTAATATTGGTCAGCAAATGAACTTTGTTTTAACTGCAATTTCAAATACAAATGCATTTTATAAAGGTCAAATTTGCTTTGATGCCGAAGGTTTATGCCCTGTTTCGATGTGTGTCCCTGTGGAATTAATAAGTATCAATCGATATATGACAATGAAAGACTCAATAAATTTTGGTAACTTTGAGTGTTCAGCTTTGATGATTGATACAATTTGGGTGAAAAATTCCGGAGCTGTTGCTGATACTATTACATCCATCTCACTTGATGATGAGACTTATTTCAAAATATTAGGAACGACAATTTCACCAAATACAATTCCGGAGGGTGATTCTCTGGGAATAATTATTAAGTTTGAAACATCGATTGAGGGTGTGTTCACAGCTCAATTAAATGTTCAAACATTAAACCCTGATGGCCAAACTTTGACTACCAAACTAAGAGGTGAATTCAAAAAAACAGATTTCTCAATTTCTAAATTATCAATTGATTTTGGTCAATTTGAAATGTGCGATTTAGAAAAAATAATCAATTTTGATATTCAAAATAATGGAACTTTAGATGATGATTTAATTGTTTACGATATATCAATTCCAACAGGATATACATCAGATTTCAACTCTCCGGAACACTTTGCAGGAAATGATTCAAAGCAATTTTCGGTTATTTTCACACCTGGAAAAATCACAAATGCCGGTATATTTAATGGGCATCTTTATTTTTATTCTCAAACCTGTCATGACACTTTGAAGTTGGATTTTCAAGCAGAAATAATTGACCCAAAACTTACATACAGTTCATCCGCAATTGATTTTGGAAGTGTATGGATTGGTGATGTAAAAATTGACTCGTTACTGGTTTCTAATTATACAAATACAACCAGAAAGATAGAATCATTAATTCCACTCTCACTACAGTATTTCAAAATGATTACTAATTTGCCAATTATCGTCCCCCCTAATTCGAGTATACCATTGTACTTTAGCTTTTCTCCAACTATTGATGGAACTTTCACAGATAAAATTTCATTTATTGAATCTTCAATTTGTAAAGACACACTTGATTTTACACTGAAAGGAACAACTCCTAAGGAAATTTATGAAACAACTGTGAACGTAGGGAATTATAAATCAAAACCTGGTGATTCAGTATATATAGATGTTTTCTTAAGTTCAAAAATTGAGAGACTGGAACCTGATTCTATTAATGTGCAACTTTCATTTGATAAATACCTGATTTATCCTGTAAAAACTTATTTAGTTGATAAAAATGGAAATTTAAATAATCTCAAATTTGACTACAAATCCGGTGTTATTTCTTTCACATTAAATTCTACAGAGGCATTGCAGGCAGTCTCAAAGGGAGATACCATAATTAGAATCAGATCCTATGTTCTCGCATCAAGCCCTTATTTTACACCTATTATTCTTGATAATTTTAATATTGCTACAAATAAAAATGTTTCAATAATTAAAATTGACGGTTCTTTGGAAATTGATCCTCTTTGCAGTCCCGAGGTTGAGCATCACTTGATTACAATAGCGTCGTCTAATATTCAGATTTTGGCTCAACCGATTGGCACTAATACTGCTGAAATTAAATTTGAATATATTGAGGCAAATCAGGTCCTGGAAATTTACGATATCTTAGGAAACTTATCTGGTATTATCCCATTAGAAAAAGGTTCATACACTAAAGAAATTAGTTTTGATAATTACACTAACGGAATTTATTATTTATACTTGAAACCTTTAAATCAAGCCCCACAAAAACTGTTAAAGAATAATTAGTATGTATAAATTTTTAGAGAAATTATTTAATAAAGATAAGCAAATAATTATTCAAACAGATGATTTTGAGAAATTGCAGGAAGCTAAGAACCTTATCAATTCTGAGATTAAGCATTTCATCAATTCTCATAATGGTAAAATTTATTTGCTTGGAGTTAGAGAAAATAACGTTTATATTCAACTGAAAGGCTCTTGTTCAAACTGTCCGGCTATTGAGATTACATTAAGAGGTTTTATTGAAAAAAAAATGCGTGAAAATCTCGCATGGTTTAATATTTTAATAAAAATATAAATATCAATTTTCGTAATTTTGTTTTATTTTAAACATTGAAATGATAAAAATTAATAAACTAATTCAGATTTTCATACTGATATTCTTAATGATTTCGCTTAGCTCCTGCTCGAAAACTGATATCAATTTTAAACCTGCCGTAAAGACTAATATTTCCGAAAATCCGGTCAATGGAGATAAACAAACTAAGAAATATTTTCCCAAAATTCTTAAAAAATTCCCACATAATCCATCTTCATATACTCAAGGTTTAATTTTTCATAATGGAGATTTATATGAAGGAACAGGGCAATATGGCTCTAGCAAACTAATGAAAATAAACCTTAAAACTGGTTATCCACTGAAATCTTTAGATTTGTTACCCGTATATTTTGGTGAGGGTATTACAATTTTTAATAATAAGATTTACCAGCTAACCTGGCAGAGTAATAAAGGTTTCATTTATGATATTAATTCATTAAAAAAAATTGGAGAATTTACTTATCCCACAGAGGGTTGGGGTATTACAAATGACTCAACATCTTTGATAGTAAGTGACGGAAGTAATTTTCTTAATTTTTATGATCCAATTAACTTCTCTGTTATTAAAACTATTATGGTTGTCAGAAAAGATGATACCCCTGTTTATAATTTGAATGAACTTGAATTTATCAATGGGATGGTCTTTGCAAATGTATATATGACTAATGAAATAATAGTAATTAATCCCAATACAGGAGTTATCGAAGCTTCAATTGATGTATCTGAGTTAAGGTATCATTTGGATGATATTGCTGATGCTGAAGTTGCAAACGGAATAGCATATAATGATAAGACCAATACTTATTTTTTAACAGGTAAGTACTGGTCTAACTTATTTGAAGTAAAATTAATCGAAGAATAAATTATTCGTATAATAAATTATTCTCCAATAAAAAGAGGAGATACCGCAATATCTCCAAAAATGAAAATAGGTATTTCTGGAAAATCATCATTATCAGTCAATATCTGAATTTTCCCTTTTACAATTCCACTTTTTTCCGGTTTAAAAGATACCTCCAGATTATATGTGCCGCCTTTAGAAATTTTCTGTCCGTTTCTTAATTTAATTTGCAGATTATTAGGAGAAAATGTTCCTAACCGTAATGTTACATCATTATCTGAATCATTATGAATGGTTAGCATTTGATTACGTGTTTCACCTACTTGCACATCAGTAAATGAAAAGAATGAGCTTGGGGTAACGTATAAATCTCTTTTGATATCAGCTTTTAATTTCAACTGTATCTGATTATTATCGGGATCATTTGAAAATATATTAATTATTTTTTCAATTTCACCACTATAATTAGCCACAGTTAAAGTAACCATAAGGCTGGTTGCCTCGCCGGGGGCAAGCAAATCCTTCCTTAAAGGGGCATTCGTACAACCACAGGTAGGTTTTACGTTTGTGATGTGCAAAGTATCTGTACCTGTATTAGATATCATGATTTCAGCATTTAATGGACTATCCTTGGGTTTTACAATACCCCAATTATATTCTAATCCATCAGGAAAACTAATTTGTGGCTTTGCGAAAATTAATTCCGGTAAAAAAAATGTAAATATAAATAAGGTTATAAGCTTAATATTCATTATAATTTTAATTATTTTAATAATTATGAAAAAACGAAAAATCTGTAGGAATATTGATTAGTATAATATAGTAAAATCATAAAAAATCCCGTTAACCTAAGCTAACGGGATTCATTTTCATATTTAACTTACTATTATCGTATAATCTTGCCTGGAACTTTTGAAGGATATTTATATCCATCGTGACAATCTGAACATATTGGTGGTTTATCAAATCTTGAATTTTGATGACAATCGGTACAACTTAAATCAATATGTATTTCATCAAGTTTTATTCCGGTTTTTGTATGATCAAATTTTCCATCCTTAAAGTTATTATGACAAGAAGTACAATTACTATTTAATCCTTTAAAAGAACTTGATTTGTGGCATTTATTACATTTTAGATTAAAATGGTTCCCACTTAAATCAAAACCTGTGTTCTTGTAATGATTAAATTCTTCTTCAGGTTTGTCAGAGTGACATTTTGAACAAACAGTTGTTATATGACAATTGATACACGGTTGATGATGTTGTTCGAAAGATTTATGTGTTTTCTTCTTTTTCGTAACACTCTCAGAATATTGCTTATGGTTAACATCATGACAAGAAATACAATTATCATCTTTATGACAAGTTTGGCAAGCAATCGAAAATCTTTCAGTATGTTCATTGTGATAAAATGTTACGTATTTACCACCTGGTTGTTTCGTTTGATAAACAATCTTCTTAGGTTCAGTTAAAGGAGGATGTTTATAATTTTCAAATTTCTTGATTTTTTCTCTTTTAACTTTGTCTTGTTCATCTTTTTTGGTTATGTGGCATTGCTGACAATCTGTCGTCCTATCCCATTGCCTATGGCAATTAAGACACTGCCTGTGATAAGCTGCTTCCAAATCAGGAGTGAATATATCTTTACGTTTCCTAGTAGTATTATGGCAAGTTTTGCATTTTACAACAGGGCCAGTAGTATTATAATGATGACATCCTTCACATCCGATTGAAAAAGATGACATTTGAGCATGAACTTCATGAGAAAAAGTAACTTCACCATAATCTCCTTCTACATCATTCATATGTACTAATTTGGGTCCTTCGCTAGGTTGATGGTAAACGGTGATAATTGAACTTCTAGGACAATTTGCAAGGCATGGATCGTTTTTAGTAGGGTAATCACAAGCATGACATGTCTTACAATTAACAGGCATCATCGTATTACTATAATGCTTATCAGTGGTTATCTCGGTTTCCACAATCTTTGATTCTGTTTCTACGACTTCTGTAGTTTTATAATCTGCTTTACTTTTGTCTACTTGCTTTCCTTCAGTTGAAAGATAAATGATTAGACTTAGAAGAGCTAATATTAAAATAACATTAAATATTTTTTTCATTTCATACCTCCTTTTCAGCTTTTTCTGGTAAACTAATTACAGGAAAAATAATTACAAAAGCACGGTAAATCATAACCATCAAAGCGATACAGCCCGGAGTAACAGAAATTTCTCCAAAAGAAGGGAA
>Ga0154569_177_pt1 | contig 55851 bp, 43 predicted proteins | sample RifGroF2_FD_115998 | JGI IMG/M metagenome (GOLD analysis project Ga0154569, IMG submission 115998) | Ignavibacteria bacterium GWF2_33_9
AACCACGAAGTGGTTCAAGAAGAGTAACCACGGGTAAAAACCTGCGGGGAGTAATCCCAGCAGAATAACCCCTAGCCACCTCAAAGAGAGGGAACGAATAATTCCCCTCCTTTGGAGGGGTGGATCCCGATGAAATCGGGAGACGGGGGGATGTATTTATTTACAAATATTAAACAGCCCTGGATTCTTCGCTTTGCTCAGAATGACAGCCAAATCAAAGTCCCTCTCTTTTAGGAGAGGGATTTAGGGAGAGGTGAGAACAAAATCCCCCTAGCCCCTTGTCAAAAAACAGGTGGGAAAATACAAAGATTTCGGGAGAGTCAGGAATGACAGCCAGAAACCCCCCTAACAACCTTTCACATTCAATAATAAATAGAAACAAATAATTAAAAAAAATCGTATTAATACGTAATTCAAACTTAAAATGAGAAATATATGAAGAACAAATTATTTACTGCATTAACAATTGTAATTTTAACTGTTTTATCTTTACCTTCTGGTGCCTCAGCACAGGAAAAAGTACTATTCGGAGGTTCGTTGCAAAGTGGTGGATATGGTGGTCCCTCCTTAAGTTTCGGACAAATTAATGACGAAATAGGTTTATTCGTAGGTGGAAAAGGTGCATGGGTAATAAATCACACATTTGCTATTGGCATCGGGGGTGAAGGACTTGTTTCTAACCATAAAGTTAAAGGGTATTCCCAGGAAGTTGTATCCTTTTTGAATTATCCTGAAACTACTTATATAGATTCATCTTGGTATCTTTCGGACTTTGGATACGGAGGAGTTTATCTGGAATATATATATAATTCCAATGAATTAGTTCATCTTACAGGTACTATTCTTATTGGTGGTGGACATCTGGCTTACAATCCTGAACCTATATCCATGAATCAAAATCATTATCCGCATTATGATTCAGAATATCTGTCTTACGATCGTAAATCTTCTAATTTTTTCGTAATAGAACCTGCGTTAAATGCTGAAATTAATGTTGCAAAATGGTTTCGGTTTGATGCTGGACTTGGCTATAGATTAGTTTCATCTGTTGATATGCCGAACACAACAAGCGAACAATTGTCAGGATTATACGGTAAAATTACGTTCAAATTCGGTAAATTCTAGTTTCATTTTTTAACAGCGGGAAAAATACATTTTCAAGTTTTCTTACACTTTGAATAAAAAAAAGAGGCGGGGTAACCCCACCTCTTCAAGTGTAAATACTATTGTATTAAAAGTTTTTAAGTTCTGTCATTGTGAATAATGGGGTTAGGCTAATTCCTGCTTCTGCAAGAGCTTCGGGACCGCCTTGTTCTCGGTCAATTACGCAGATTGCATCTTCAACAATAGCACCTCTATTTCTTAATTCACCAACACTTATAATAATTTGTCCACCGCTTGTTACGACATCTTCCACAATAAGTAATTTATTTCCTGCAATGTTCATACCCTCAGCAATTTTGCAAGTGCCGTATTCTTTCGCTTTTTTGCGAACGAGTACCATTGGGATACCGGTACGCAAAGAAATTGCCGTTGCAATCGGGATACCTCCCATTTCCAAAGCGGCAAGGGCATCATATTTGCTAAAATCATAATGTGCTGCAAATTCATCAGCTATAGCCGCAAGCAGTTCCGGACGTCCTTCGAATTGATATTTATCGAAGTATTCATTACTAATCTTACCTGAACGCAACAAAAACTCACCTGTAATATAAGCAGCATCATAAACTGATTTGCAAAGTTCTTCTCTTTTCATATTTTATTTAGTCTCAATTTGTTCATGTTCTATCACATTAATCGGCAAATCCGCATAAATGTATGTTGCAACAGCTATTGCAGCAATACATTTGTTGAAAGTCATCGGATCCACCTTTTCCGGGGTGTCTGCCGGTCCGTGATGATACCAGAAATATTCATCTGCAAAATCATTTGTAGAGAGTGACATCCCTGTAATTCCCAGACGCATCATTGGTCCGATATCCACTCCTCCTCCTCCTTTACGCAAAATCATATCTTTATCTATTCTTTTGAGCAGCGGTTCTATTCCCTTCAGAATTTCGAAATAGGTAGAATCGCCATTGAAACCTATCGCACTTGGAGTGAAAACACCTGAATCAAATTCTAATACTGCAACATGTGGTTCATTTTTATGCAATTCAGCATATTTTTCCCCTCCACGAGTACCATTTTCTTCGTTCACCCAAAAAACAGAGCGTAAAGTTCTGCGTGGGGCAATACCCATTTCTTTCAGTACCTTAAGAACTTGCCATCCGGCAATACAGCCGCTTGCATCATCATGTGCACCTGAGCTCAAATCCCAACTATCTGAATGTCCGCCAAGTGCCAAAATTTCATTTGGGATTGCAGTGCCTGTCAATTCGGAATATACATTATAGGACAAAGTATCTTCCAAGGTTTGGCAGGTCAAGTGCAGGTGCAATTTAGGAATTACTCCTCTATCCTGCAACCTTTGCATCAACATTGCATCTTCGTGAGTGATTGCGGCATGTGGGATTTTTGGGATAGTATCGTCATATCCCATAACACCGGTATGTAATTTATCGAAGCTAACGGGGCTTACTGAACGAACCAAACTAGCAACCGCACCATATTTTGCAGCAGCTATTGCTCCACGGAAACGGTATTGCACAGCTTGACCATAATTAAGGAACTTCACATTATAAACAACTATTTTTCCTTTTGCAAAAATGGCATTTTTGTCGAGGTCATCAAAATCCTTCACAACCAAAACTTCTGCATCAATTCCATTTTCAGGAGTTGCTACGCTGCGTCCCAATGCTGAAATTTTAATATTTTTCGATTTTGGAAAAAGTAATTCACATTCTTCTTTGCCACGTTTCCAATTTGGTACCATCACTTCTTCTAGAGTTGGATTTGCCAATCCATCTTTTTTCATTTCGTTGTATGACCACTGTAAAGAGTGATTTAGCGATTCCGAACCCGAAAATCGAGTGCCGAACATATCGCACATGTAAGCCATCCTGTCCCAGGCGGAACTATCCGACATTACTTTCGCAATAATTTTGTCGGCTACTGCGGAATAATGATTGTAAACATAAGCAGAATCGATAACTTCTGCCTTAGAAGAAAAAATGCTTAATATTAATACAATCAGTAAATAATTTATCTTTTTCATTTTATTGCTGTGGTAACTTGGTATAATCTATTTCTGAACCCAAAACGCTATGTGGAATAAGATAAACAGCAAGCATGATTACCAAAGCAATGAAAGCCCACCAGCGTCTATCCGGATGTTTACGGATTTGCCAAACAGCAAGCAGCCAGCCAAGTACGCCTGCAAGTGTTTTATTATCAGTCAAATCATGACCGAAGGGCCAGCCTGTCCAAAATGCACCGAATGCATAATATTGAACTAAAGGACCAAGGATTAAACCGCCGATTGTAATGAAAATTAATGTCCAAAATGATTGCTTATATACTTTACTGCCTTTGAAGAGTGCTTCCAGACCTGTACGCATACCGATTACAAGTGAGAAGAACATAAAGAAAATATGCGGAACCAACACAAAAGAGGGTACTTTACCTTTGAATCGCAGTACGACAGGCTTGTCGGTAAGTGCAACAGCTTGATTATCTGCTCCGGCAATTGCAATTTTATATTCAACCTTACCGGCAGCAGGCTGTTCGGGAATATCGGCATAAAGAGCGCCATCACGGTAAGTCATAACTTTGGTAGTCCATTCATCATAACTTTTGTAACGTTTCAAAGTGATGTAACCTGTGTAAGATTCATCAGGTACATTAATCTTAATCAAATCTATGCCGTCAGTATCTGTACTTCTGGATAATTTGAATTTAATTTCCTGATTGCCGATTGTTATTTTTCCTCTTTGCGGATAAGTTGGGCCGGTCAAGCGCTGATACACGGCTAATGAACCCATTAACAGAAAGGCCAAAATCCACAAAATGATTGATGTTGATTTTTTCATTTATATCCTTTTATTATAATTTTACAATTTTAAAGTTTGCAAATTATAAAAAAAATTAGTTATGGCAAACTTTTCACAAACTATCAAAAGGATTTTTTCTGATTATTTATTTGCAATGTTATGAAAAATTATTATTACCAAATTTGAAGCTCAATTGACCTTGCACATACCTATAAAAGCAATCACAATTATCAATTATCTGACTAACTTATCTAATTTTGTATAATTAACTAAATACAAATTTTGAAAATTTAACAGGCTTATTATAATGAAGAAAATACTCGTATATCTTGCAGCAATCATTTTATTCAATGTTTTTGCACTGCAGGCAGAAGAAGGAATGTGGACTTATGATAATTTACCGACTGAAGCATTGCAGAAAAATTATGGATTTACTCCTTCTGCAAGTTGGCTTGAACATTTGCGACTTTCCAGCGTGATGGTTAATGCGGGAGGTTCAGCTTCCTTTGTTTCTCAGGATGGACTTGTGATGACAAATCATCATGTGGGAGTGGGGTATATTCAAAAGATTTCTGACGACAAGAATGATTATGTGAAAGATGGTTTTTACGCAAAAGAACAAAAAGACGAAAAGCCGTGTTATAATGCAGTGATGAGTGTGCTGGTAAATATGGAAAATGTAACCGAAAGAATTCATAAAGCGATACCTCAGAACGCAACGGCACAAAAAGCTGCAGAAATAAGAAAAGAAGAAATTCGGAAAATCGAAAAAGAATATTTTGACAAAAATAAATTGAAAACAGATGTAGTGAAATTTTACAATGGCGGAGAATACTGGGTGTATCAGTATAAACAGTATTTCGATATTCGTCTTGTTTTCGCTCCGGAGCAAAAAATTGCATATTTCGGAGGGGATAACGACAATTTCACTTATCCACGCCACGATTTGGATATTTGTTTTTTCCGTGTTTACGAAAATGATAAGCCTGCCAAAATCGAAAATTATCTAAAATGGAATGCAAACGGACCAACAGCAGAAGAATTGGTATTCATTAGCGGCCATCCTGCCGGAACCGACAGATTGAAAACACTGGCGCAACTTGAATATAATCGTGACGTTATGATACCTATGCGTCTGGCAACAATTGATTTACAACTTAATATTCTGAAACGATTTGCAGAAAGAGGTATAGAGCAGGCACGTCAAGCAAAAATCAAACTCTTTTACCTCGAAAACAGCAAAAAATCTCTGACCGGTCAATTGAAAGGTTTGAAGGATAATGAATTGATGGCAATTAAGATTCAAAACGAAGAAGAATTTTTGACGAAGATGAAAACGAATTCTGTTTGGGTTGAAAAATATATGGATTCATACGAAAAAATTAAATCAACACTCGCAACGAGAAAAGAAGGACAAATCCAAAATTATTACAAGAATTTTTCATCTGAAATTTTTCATAAAGCACTTGGAATAGTTCGCTACGTTACGGAAATTCAAAAACCTGAAGCAGAAAGATTGCCCGGATATGCAGATGCAGATTTGAAGCATGTGAAAGAAGGACTCACTTCCGGTGCACCAATTTACAAAGAAATGGATGAAGAACTATCTTTTGCTGATATTAAGATGGGACTTTCCAGAGTCGGAGTTTTTGATAAATTCTGGAAAACTGCACTGGAAGGAATGGAACCAAGGGATTTTCTGAATAATTTATTTGCAAATACTAACCTGGAAAATCCTCAGGCAAGACGTGCACTATTATCCGGTGGACTCGATGCAATTAATAATTCCAAAGATGCAATGATTAAATTAGCACTTAAACTTGACCCGATAATGCGAGATATAGATAAAGAAAACCGTGAAGATTTCAATGACATTATTAGTAAAGCTGAAGAAAAACTTGCAGAAGCACGGTTCGAAATGTTTGGTAAATCCAAATATCCTGATGCGAATTTTACACTCCGCTTAACTTATGGTACTGTAACAGGATATCCGTACAACGGAACTATAGCTCCGCCATTCACAACAATGTATGGACTTTTTAATGAGTCATTAGCTTTCGGGGAAAAGGGAGATTATAAATTGCCCAAGAAATATTGGGATAATTTGAAAAATATAGATTTGTCCACTCCGATGAATTTCGTATCAACCTGCGACATAATAGGAGGAAATTCCGGTTCACCTTGTGTGAATAAAAACGGCGAATTAGTTGGAATAGTATTCGACGGTAATATTGAATCACTCCCGGGCAAATTCGTTTATGATATTCGTAATAATCGTGCAGTAAATGTTGATTCAAAATATATTTTGGAAGTATTGGGCAAGATATACGGAGCAACACGTTTAGTGAAAGAAATAACTGGAAAATAAAAGTACTTTTTATGTAAATAAACTATTAAACAAAATTTTATGAAAAAATACAAAATTGGCTGGTTACCCGGAGATGGGGTTGGAGTGGACGTTTTGGACGCTTCGAAAATTATTTTGGATAAGTTGAATTTAGATGCCGAATATATTCATGGAGATATCGGCTGGGAATTTTGGTGCAAAGAAGGTGATGCCTTACCGAAAAGAACACTTGATTTGCTGTCAAACTGTGATGCCGCACTTTTCGGGGCGATTACTTCCAAGCCTGTGAAAGATGCTGAAAACGAGTTAGTACCTGAACTGCGAGGCAAAGGACTAATTTACCGCTCTCCCATCGTGAGAATGAGGCAGCTTTTCGATTTATATAACTGCATGCGTCCATGCAAAGCATATGCGGGTAATCCATTGAATTACAAGGAAGATATTGATATGGTTATCTTCCGTGAAAATACTGAAGATTTATATTCTGGGGTGGAATTCCATCCAGTTCCCGAAGAATTGAAAGATTTGCTCACGAAACTTTCCCCAAATTTCAAACATTTCAGCAGCTTAAGCGCTGATGAATTTGCAATTTCCTGCAAAGTGAACACGAAAAAAGGTTCTGAAAAAATCATTCGTGCAGGATTTGAATTTGCTCGAAAACATAATCGCAAAAAAGTGACAATAGTGCATAAAGCTAATGTAGTGCGTGCTGCTGATGGACTTTTTCTGGAAAAAGCAAAGGAAATAGCCAAGGAATATCCCGAGATTATTTATGACGAAGCTAATGTTGATGCAATGACAATGTGGCTGATCAAGAATCCGTACAATTATGATGTATTGATTGCTCCTAATTTATACGGTGATATCATTTCCGATTTAGCTGCTCAATTGGTTGGGGGATTAGGATTTGCCTGTTCAGGAAATATCGGTGATAAACTTGGAGTTTTCGAGCCGAGTCATGGCTCCGCACCAAAATATGCCGGACAATATAAAGTAAATCCGATTGCCACATTTCTGAGCGTTAAGATGATGCTGGATTATTTAGGAGAAACTGAAAAGGCGGCAGTTCTAGAAAAAGCTGTAGCAAAAGTGATAGCCGAAGGAAAAATTCGCACTTATGATATGGGAGGTAATTCTTCCACACTTGATCTTGCAAATGCTGTTGCTGAATATATTTAAATTATAGTTTTTTTTAGAAAATTATTTGATAAATTTAAAATAAAGTGAAGTAATAATCTTCTGTGTTTATTGCTTCACTAACAATTGGAGATACTATACAATATTATTATACTTTGTAATAAATTTTAAACTTAAGTGTTTATTTAATTTACTTTAAGAGTGAAATATGTATAGTATGTTCAAAAATAATCAAAAAAAGAACTTTCTACAAAGTAAAATCATGCAAATTGCTGCAATGATGCTTATTTTGCCATTTACATCTGCATTTTCCGCAACTCAAACTGAAAGTGCAAAATTTGAAGTTATTGAATCTAATTCAAATTATATCCTGATAGACTATACTGCACCTGAAGCAAATTATAAAACAATATTCGGTGAAGGCGGTCAAATATTCGAAATGCCTTCAATCTCGGGTGCTTATCCGGATGAACAAAAACCGGGTATGCCCAATAAGTTTATACTAACAGCAAATATTTCGGTTCCTGGACCAAATAAATTCAAAGTTGAATATGTAACTGTTTCTTCAATACTGACTCATTCAGGAATTATGAGTCCATCACCTTATTTGGAAAATGCAGATGAAGTAGCAGTTGAAAAATATAAAATGAATTCAGCTGATTATTCAGCACCTGCCGAAGATTTTGTGAATGTTTCTTATGCAGGAATTGCCGGCAGCAGACATATTGCAAAAATTACAATTGCCGCTGCAACTTGGGATGGTGTGAAACAAAAGATTTTGCAGCCACTTAAAATCAGAATAAAAGTATCTTTCGAAAATAATGGCAGCAATTTGGTTTATTCAAATGAAACAGATCGGTTAGCTAAACTCACCACACTGAATTATGATCAAACCAAAAACTTCACCATTCCTAGAACATCAGTAAACCAGTCCTTCAAAAAATTAACGCAAAATCAAATTCAGGAAAACTCCAATAATTGGGTGAAAATTGAAGTTACTGAAGATGGAATCTATAAAATTGATGCAGCACAATTAAATGCGATTGGTGCAGCAATTTCATTGCAGGATGTGAACACAATACAGCTTTTCGGGAATGGGGGAGTAGAACTTGACGAAAAAGTTTCTTCAGCTCCATCGAATTATATGAAAGAACAGGAAATCCAGGTGAAAACTAAGTCTGATGGATCTTTGGATTATATTTTGTTTTTTGGTGCCGGAACAACAGGTTTCAATAAAGTCGGCAGCAAAATTCGCAGATATAATAATTCTTTTTCCAATTCAAATTACTATATGCTTACCTGGGGAAAAACACAAGGTAAACGTGTAAATCCTAAAGAAGTAACAGGTAACACTAAAAAGGCTCCCGACACTTATTATCATAGAACTTGTTTTGAAGAAGAAATTAATAATCCTTTCACAAAAGCATGCGGCCGTACATGGTTTGGTCGTTCAATTTTCTCATCTCCATTTGTAGATATGCTCCATAATCTGGATCGTTCTCAACCTGTATTGATGAGATTTTCCCTAGCACACCGTTCAGGGACACAAGGTAATTTTATTATATCTGAGAACAATAAACAAATCGATACACTTAGTTTGTATGGTGTTTCACTCAATAGTTATCAGCATTCATACAGATCATTTATTGATATTGAGATTCCTTCAACAGATATCCCTTCAGATAATAGAAGTATAATCAAATTAGATTATACCAATCCGAGCAGTCCTACATCTTCTACTGGATTTTTGGATTATTATGAAATTCACTATCCTAGAAGTTTTTATGCTATCGATAATGAATTGGAATTTATTGCTGATACTACTTTAAAGGGACTGACTGAATTCACAATTAATGGATTTGCGGGTGATTTAGTCGGATTCGATATTTCAGAAATATCAAATCCAAAAATGATTTACAATTCTTCACAAACAAACAGCATATTCATGATTCGTGCAGATTTGGATTCATTTAAACTAAATCAATTTTATATTGCAGGAAAAACTAAATCGCCAAAGTTGGAAAAAGTTATTTTCAAAAATATTTTGGAAGATGACGGCTCTAATGCAATTTTAATCACAAATCAAGGATTGCTCAATTCTGCCGGGAAATTCAAAGAATATCGTGAATCCAAGAGCAATCTGAAAATTAAAATTGTTACAGTTTCTGAAATATATGATGAATGGAATGCTGGTACTCCGGATATAACTGCAATAAGAGATTATATTGCTTATGCTTATGCAAATTGGGAAAATAAACCTGAGCACTTAATTATTTGGGGAGACGGTCATTTCGATTATCGTTCAATTCAATTTAAAACTATCAATCCTGTTCCGGCTTATGAGACACAAGATGAATGGATATATACATTTTCGGAAACAGGAAGCGAAGATATTTGCACAGATGACTTTTTTGCATGCGTAGCAGGAAATGACCTGATGCCCGAATTATCGTCCGGAAGAATTACAATCAATACTGATGAAGAAGGTTTGGATATAGTGAACAAGATTAAACACTACGAAAATAATTCATCGGATGATGACTGGAGAATTCGTGTATTTCTCACGGCTGATGATGCAGAAGGTGAATACAATGATGGAAATACACATGTAAGATATTCAGAGGATCTTTTCAGGGATCATATGCCTAGTGAAGTGATTACAGACAGGCTTTATCTAGTGGAATATCCATCGGAAAATGTACCAGGCGGCAAACGTAAACCACTGGCATCTGAAGCAATGGTATCTTATCTGAACACAACCGGTGGAGTTCTTTGGAATTGGATAGGACACGGCAATCCAAGAGTGCTTTCGCACGAATGGTGGTTCAATCGTGATGTGAATGTGGCACAAATGTCTAATTACGATAAATTACCATTTTTCACAGCTGCCACTTGCGATTTTGGAAGATTTGACGATCCTGACACAAAATCAGGCGCTGAAGAACTTTTCCTGAACAACACAGGAGGAGTGATTGGATTACTTTCCGCAACAAGAGTTGTTTATGGCGGGCAGAATGCTCAATTCAACAATGCACTTTACGATTTGATATTCAGTCATTATCAATATGGCAGCCAAATGACAATCGGACAAATTATTGCTGCTTTGAAACAATCATATTATAAAGATAATGACAGGAAATTTTTCTTGCTTGGCGATCCGACAATGACTTTGCTTATTCCGAATTATGAAACTCATATTGACAAAATAAACAATCAAAATTTAGATGAAATAAACGGAGTAATGCACCTTAAAGCAATGGAAAAAACTGACATTGAAGGTAGTGTGATTAATCCGGCAACTAAAAAAACAGATGAGTCATTTAATGGAATTGCATATATCAGTGTTTTCGATGGAGATATTGCAATTAGCATGTGGGACCAGGCAGATTCTCCATCTAAATTCAATTTCCAGAAATTCGGCGGTGCACTCAACAGGCTTGCGGTGCAAGTAGAAAACGGTCGTTTCTCCGGCAGTTTCGTTATTCCAAAAGACATTAGCTTTTCCGATAGTGCTGGCAGAATTTATGCATATTGTATTTCAGACGCTGATTTGAACGGAAAGAAAAAATATTCTCTGGGTACATCACGCAAATTTATCGTGGATGAAGTTTCTACAACGTCTATTATTGATGCTACACCTCCAACAATTGATATTTTCCTTGATTCAAGAAGATTCCATAGCGGAGATGTTGTTTCTAATAATCCATTGCTGATTGTAGATTTATATGACGAGAACGGCATTAATATGACAGGCTTAGGTGTTGGGCATTTAGTAGAAGCATGGATTGACGATAATCCAAATTCTATTAATCTCACAAATGAATTAAAAACTTCCTTTGAAAAGCCAAACTATTCCTTGATTGAAAAAATACTATATGGTATTGCACCAGGTCACCATACATTGAAATTACGTGCTTGGGATGTATTTAATAATTATTCGATTGCATCGGTTGATTTTGTTACTTTGAAACCCGGAAAAAGCGGAATTATCAATAATGCATATTGCATACCTAATCCATTCAATGATTACGGCACGAAAATTGAGTTCACTCATACACTGGAACCACCTGTTAGTGCAGAAATTACAATTTACAATATTTACGGTCAAAAAGTGAGAGTTCTGAATAACAAAATGACTGATTACAGTATTGGAGAAATTCATTGGGATGCAAGGGACGAAAATGGTATTGCAGTTCCACAAGGTGCATATTATTTCAGGATTAATTTGGAAAATTCTGCAGGGAATACTGTTGAATCATCAGATTTGATAGGTATCGTTGTTAAATAAATTGGAAATTATTAAAAAGAAGAAGAAGTTCTTAATATAAAATTAATAATTTGTTAAAATCATTTGAAAAATATTTGTAATTTTGTTAAATTAAAATATTAAAATCAAAATTTGTTTCAGAAAAAGGTATGATTATTGATAAATACTTACTACTTGGATAATATATTACATACGGAGAAAAAGATGAAAACATTAAAATGGATGTTAATGTTAAGTTTGGTTTTTGTGTGCTTAATAACTTTCAGTCAGCAAAGTTTATACGCACAGGCAGGTGGATCGTCAGTTCCATTCCTGCTTATTTCCCCTGACGCCAGAACAAGCGGTATGGGTGAAGCAGGTACTGCAATGACTAATGACATTAATGCTGTTTACTGGAATTCTGCAGGATTGGCTTTTTTGGACTATTTTCCAAAAATTAATGAATATGATGAATATGAAGAAGAAAAGCCATTTCGCCAAGTAGCACTTTCCTTTTCACCATGGCTTCCACAATTCAATGCTGATTTGTTCTATAGTTATGGTGCAGTAGGTCAATATTTTGAAAAATTGCAAGGTACAGTTGCTTTGAATTTCATTTTTATGAATTTGGGAGAATTCACTAGAACCTGGGACAATGGAGATGTTTTGGGTAAATTCATTTCAAATGAATTTGCTTTGAGTTTAGCTTACGGAACAATCGTTGCACCGGATTTAGGTGTTGGAGCACAATTACGTTATATTCAATCGAATCTGACACCAACTTCGTTTAGTCAGCAAGATGCAGGCACAGGACGTAGTATTGCCTTCGACCTTGGAATACTTTGGAGACCAAAAGAATTACCTTATATTGACGATAGATTATCATTGGGATTCAATTTAAAAAATGTGGGTCCAAAGATTACATATATTAAGGAAGCAGATCCTCTACCAACAACTTTGAATCTTGGAATTGGCATGAAAGCTTATCAGGATGAATTCCATAAACTTGTTTTTTCTGCTGATTTCAACAAACTACTCGTAAAACGTGATTCTGTAGATAGTGACCCTGTTCCAAAGTCATTCATTACTGCTTGGGAAAATCCCGGTGCAGTAATTGCATTTGGTACTGAATATACTTACGAAGATGTTATTGCTCTTAGAGCCGGTTATTTCCACGAACCTTCCGTGCTTGGTGACCGTCAGTACTGGAATTTTGGTGCAGGTGTAAAATACAGTATTTTCACATTAGACTTTAGCTTTATCAATACAATTGAAGCTAATCACCCATTGGCAAATACAATGAGATTTTCCATGTTGATTGACTGGAAATAGTCACGAAGATAAACAAAAAAAAAGACGCTTATTAGCGTCTTTTTTTTTGTAAATAACTCTGATTAAATTTATCAATTCTTTTTTCTTGTCCAATAAGTTGATCTTCCAATAAGTGAGATCCCAACATACCCCCTAATTTTAAGTACATCTTGTTTTTCAAATTCCATATAGCAATTATAGGTCTTTCCATTTTTCGGATCATAAATCTTGCCGTCTTTCCATTCATTATCACCATCAAATTTGAACCATTTTAAGATTACCAATCCAATCAATAGTCTATCACGCAGCTTTTCGTCAGGATTGAAATCATCTTTTTTGTAATCACCACGGCGCATAGGCTCTTTCAGCCATATCAGTTTGCCGTAAAAAAGACCTTCATGTTTGTAAATTTCGATTAAAGATTCATTGTTTTCAGAATACCATTGACCTAAAATATCGTCTTCCTTTTCTGCAAAAACGGTAGTTGCCTGAGTCAAAAACAATGCAATAATAAAACTCATGAAAAATAAGGTGGTTTTCATAAAAACTCCTTGTTATTTAAAGAATTAAGAAAATTATTTTCTAATAATCAATAATTTGAATAATCAACTACAAAATTAAAAAAAAATATTCAATAAAATATATCTGATTAAAAAAAAACTCCGGAATTACCGGAGTTTTGTGATTAACTTCAATTTAAGAAATCTTTATTTCAAACATTATTTATTTCAAACAGTATTTATTCAACCAGTTTTCAACTTCATTGAACCAAATGAAATATTCCTGTGCATGTGCAATGAAGTGAGTTTCGTTCGGGAAGTAAATCAATTCCGAAGGAATTCCTTTTTGTTGAGCAGCAGTAAAGGCTTCCAAACTTTGAGTGTAAGGTACTCGGAAATCACGTTCGCCTGTACTGATTAATATTGGAGTATCCCAATTTTGAACAAAATTGATTGGTGAATTCTTTTCGATATTATCACGATTTTCCTTAATCCAGTAAGGTCCGCCAAATTCCCAATAAGGGAAGAATAATTCTTCAGTTGAACCCATTTTAGAAAGGACATCGAAGACACCGCAATGAGATACAAATGCTTTGTAGCGTCCTTGGTGATGGCCTGCAAGCCAAAATGCAGCATAACCGCCGGCACTTGCTCCAATTGCAGCAACTCCGTCAGTTTTCACATAAGGTTCTTGAACGAATTGGTCTGTTACTGCCAAATAGTCATCCATCGCTTTGCCACCCCAATCTTTTGAGATTGCATCATTCCATGCCTGACCAAATCCCGGAACGCCACGTCTGTTTGCTGAAACGTATATGTAACCCATTGAAGCAAACAAAGCTGAATTCCAACGGTAATGATAATTTTGGCTAAGCATAGATTGAGGTCCACCCTGTAATAAAATAATTACCGGGTATTTCTTGTTCGGATCAAAATCCGGAGGATAAGTTACCCATGAATGAATTTTAGCTCCATCATTTGCAGTGAACCATTTTTCTTCGAAAGTAACCGGTTTGATATATTTCAGCTTTTCAGTATTTAGATGTGTTAACTGTGTTTCTTTGCCGGTTGCAAGGTCCATTTTGTAAATTTCCAAAGGATTATTCATATTCATTTTTCCAAAAATCAAGGTATTTCCGTCAGGAGTAATTCCTAAACCGTGACCATAATTCCATTTTTCCTTGGAAATTCGTTCATATAATTTTGTTTCAATATCGAACGCAAATATACTGTATACTCCCGAATCGGTGGAAACAGTATAGATTTTCTTTGAGTCAGGTGACCATACCGGCTCATCATTCCATTGGTCCAAATTGGCTGTTACTTCGATTATTTCCTTTGTATTTCTATTGTAAAGCATAATGCGTGATTTGTCTGATTCGAATCCGGGACGTTCCAAACTTATGAAGGAAATCCATTTGCCGTCAGGTGAAAATTTAGGAGCACGGTCATATCCGGGCATTCCTTCGGAAATATTTAAAACTTTAGGACATTTACCTTGTTCACATAAGTCTTCTTCTTCTTCCACTTCGCAGCAAGATTTAATTTCGGTAACCACCGGCTCTTCACAACAAGATTTTTGCTCAGTAACAGGAGTTTTCTCAATCTTTTTTGAGCTCATTTCTTTTGTCATTGAGCTCATTTCTTTTATTTCGGTTTTTTCTACTTCTTCGCAGCAAGAATCATCATTTTCGCAATCATCGCATTCCTTACCTGAGATTTCAGGACAAAGATTTTTCATGTCCACTACGTAAATATCAGAATTTGTACTTGTTACATTATCCTCTACTTTTTTGCAAGTATAAGCTAAATAACGTCCATCAGGAGACCAATTGATTTCTTCTACACCGCCAAATGGCTTCAATGGAGTATCGAATCTTTCTTGGGGCATCAAATCCATTGGTTCACCACCCTTAGCCGGAATTATGAAAATATGGCTGTATGATTCATCAGTCCATTCATCCCAATGTCTAACCGGCAAAGATGTGTAAATTTTTACATTTGCTAATGGTTGATCAGGGTATTTATCTGCAACAGATTGATTCATTTTTACTTCAGAAGTAAAAGAAATATATTTCCCGTCAGGTGACCATAAAATATTTGAAACACCAGCAGGAATATCAGTTAACTGCTTAGCTTTTCCATTAGGAAATTCCTTTATGAATACTTGAGGAACGCCATCTTTAGTGGAAATATAAGCGATTTTCCTTGAATCAGGTGACCAAATCGGGTTGTATTCTGAATAATTATCTGAAGTAATTTGCATAGTAAATTTACCATCTACTGAAACTGCCCATAAATCACGGTACATTTTATTTTCAGCAGGATTTGGTGTTGTAATTGCATAAACTACCCATTTTCCATTAGGAGAAATATTCATTTCGGAAATTCTTTCCATTGAAAATAAATCCTGTGCAGTCATTGTGTGTAATTCTTTTTTTACAGGCATTTTGCCATTCAGATTTTCATTTGCTTTATAGCATCCAGTCAGCACAAAAATTGACATTATTGCCGCTACTGCAAGATATTTAACCATAATTAATCCTTTATAATAATTTTAAATTAATATCCTTTAATATACAGATTACAAAATTATTCAAAAAAAATGAGTAATGAATAAAGTTTGAGTAAATTGTTCTATATGTTCAGCAATAGCAAAAGTATATTGAAGTTTGTCATTCAAGAGAAACTAGAGCATTATTCATTAATATTACATCAACACGTAATACTCCCCAGATTTAATCAGGGATTATTCCGAATTATCTTTAACGAAACTGTCAATTTGTTTTTTTCTTCTTCTGCAAATAAAATGAAGATAAATTTGTCTAATATTTGAAAAGGCAGGAGTGAATTTTTATCTTACGAATTTTCTTCTCAATTATATAAAATCAAAAAAAAGGAAATCAAATGAAATTTTCAATTTTTATATTAGTTCTATTCTCTACTGTATTGACTTCATGCAAAACATATTACGAAAATCCTCAGGAAATTAAATATAATTGCATTCTCGAAAAAGATCAATTCTTTTCTGAAATCAAGGATATTCTGACAGATGAAGGTTACGATGTTAAGGTGGCAGATAATATTCGTGGTTATATGATTTCTGACAAAAAGGTGAAAAATAAAAAAGGTAAGGAAGTTATTTTGAATATTTCCATTCGTTACGATATGGAAACTCTAGAATATTTTGTTACTCCATCTGCATTGGTGCAACCAAGAGCCGAAAATCAAGTTGAATATTACACTACTTCAGTTATGCGTAAGGAATATAAACAGTATTTTCTGGGGACACTCACTAGAATTGAAAACTTCTGCAAAGGCGGATATTTCCCAAATCAATAATCTTAATACTTTGAATTAAAATATTTTCTGCATAATATGGCAACTAACCCACTAACCATTTCGGAATTGACTGATGAAATTAAATCTATTTTGGAAAATAAATTTTTCAGTGTTTACGTAACTGGCGAAATTTCAAATTATAAGCATCATTCGAGCGGTCACCATTATTTCAGTTTGAAGGATGAAAATTCGCAAATTTCCTGCACAATTTGGCGCAACACTTCCGTAAATTTTTCACTGAAAAACGGAATGAAAGTAATAGTACGTGGTGAACTTTCAGTTTATGCTGTTCAAGGTAAATATCAGATTATTTGCACATCAATTTTGCCTGAAGGCACAGGTGATTTGTATTTGGCATTCGAAAAACTCAAGAGTGAATTAAGTGAAAAAGGCTATTTTGCTCAGGAGAGAAAGCGTGAATTACCACTTCTGCCGATGAAAATAGGCATTGCTACATCTCCAACCGGAGCTGCTGTGCAGGACATGTTCTCAACAATTGAAAGGAGATTCTGTCCGACCGAAATTTATTTCCGACCTACTTTAGTTCAAGGAGAAGCAGCTGCTTTAGATATTGTGAAAGCCATCAGTGAATTGAATGAATACGATCTTGATGTGATTATCATAGGGCGTGGTGGTGGCTCAATGGAAGATTTATGGTGCTTTAATATGGAAATCGTTGCTGATGCTATTTATAATTCCAAAACGCCAATTATTTCTGCTGTAGGACATGAAACGGATTTCACAATTTCAGATTTCGTTGCTGATGTACGTGCTGCAACGCCTACTGCAGCAGCAGAAATTTGCACTCCGATTTCCAAGGTAGAATTTGAAACAAGATTAATTGCCACTAAGGAAAATCTTTTCACACAGATAAATGCAAATTTAAGTAATCTTAAGAAGTTTTTGCAGTCCACCGGATCGGAAATTTTGTATCGCAGATTGACTGAAAAGATTCATTTCCATGAGCAAAGACTTGATGACAGGCAAAATCAAGTGGAAATGAGTTTGAAAAATAAACTTGAAAAATTCACACAAAAACTTGATAGTCTTAAATTTTCATTGGAAAGTCTTCATCCTTTGCAACCCCTCGAAAAAGGATTTGCTCTGATTAGACAAAAAAACAAAGTTCTTAAACCAAACAAAGTTCCTGCAGTAAATTCGGAACTGGAAATCGTTAGAAAGGATGATTTGATAATTGCTAAGGTTTTAGGAACAAAGCTGAAAATGTTCGATAATGTGTAAATAAATTTAAACAGGAAATAAATGAAATTCGAAGAAAAACTACTAAAAATTGACGAACTTGTAAAATTAGTAAACAGCAATAATGAATCAATTGAAGACCAGATTAAATACTACGAAGAAGGTTTGAAATTGATTGAAGAATGCAGGGTATTTTTGGCGAATGCAGAGCAAAAAATAATCGATATCAGCAGTAAGTCTGCCAATACCGATTAAATTAACAAATCAATAGATTATTCGAAATCAAAGTCGAAATGAGGTTCATCTTCGAAATTAGTTTCTTCGTCATCTTCCTTTTTGCGGCGATTTTCAATGACGATCATAGTTTCGGCTACGATTTCCGTAATAAATCTGAAGCTGCCTTCTCTTTCATATTTACGTGTTTTTAGAGGTCCTTCTATATAAACTTTGGAATTTGGTTGAAGTAAATTCACTGCTTTTTGTGCAAGGTCTCTCCAAAAAACTATATTATGCCATTCGGTAACTTCTGTCAACTCGCCACTTTTATCTCTCGATGTGCTGTGAGTAGCAAGTCGTATGCTTGTAACGGGTATCCCCTGAGGTGTGTGACGCAATTCGGGAGTATTCCCTACGTTCCCGAGTAATGTTGCTCTGTTTAGGCTTCTGTTTGCCATAGTTTACCTATTTTTTATTTATAAATCAACCTCAATAACAAAGATCAATTTTCTTTGAAATTGTTAGTTATGTCCATTTGTTCTATTCTATAACGCAATTTTGCACGGGATATTCCTAAAATCTTGGCCGCTTTAATTTGATTCCCGTGAACAATTTTCAATACTTCAGATATTAATTTTTTATTCACATCGAAATACTTTGCACCATACGGGCATAATTTCAATTCGAAACCATCAATCAATTCATCTGATTCTTTTTCTCTTGGCGGCAGAACCTGAGGTTTCATGTAACCACGCAGAAAAGCGAAAGATTCAAAATCGAGTAATTCTTTATTTTCCATCAATGCGATGCGTTCAATTGCATTGCGCAATTCACGTATATTACCTTTCCAAGTATAATTCAACATGAAAGATGCAGCTTCGGGAGTGAAACCTTTAATCTGCTTTCCGAATTTCTTATTGAATTCATTCAGGAAACTCGTTGCTATAGCGATAATGTCGTCACCTCTGTCTCTTAAAGGAGGGAGATTGATTTTGGCAACATTCAGCCTATAGAAGAGGTCCTCACGGAATTTGCCATTGACTACCAAATCTTCTAAATCCCTATTAGTCGATGCAACGATACGTACATCTACGGAGACTTCCTTTGCTCCGCCCAAACGGTAAAACTTTCTTTCCTGCAGAACTCGGAGCAATTTTACTTGTAAGTCCATGCTTAGTTCGCTTATTTCATCAAGCAAAATTGTGCCATGTTGAGCTTGCTCAAATTTACCGGGGCGCATTTTTTCGGTTGCACCTGTAAATGCACCTTTTTCGTATCCGAAAAATTCATTTTCTGCAAGTTCCCGTGGGATAGCACCGCAATTTAAAGTAACAAAAGGACCGTTTTTACGAGAAGAATTATCGTGAATATAACGAGCCATCAACTCTTTACCAGTTCCTGTTTCGCCATAAATCAGAGCAGTAGTATCATCAGTTTTTGCAATTAATCTTCCCAATTCCAAAGCATGGAGTAAAGCACCGCTTTTACCGATAATTTCGGCAGGTTGTTCTCGATTAATCTGTTCTGATAATAATTCTACACGCCTGCGTAAATCGAAATTCCGCAAAGTACGTTCCAAAGTCATATCAAGTTGTTCCAAATCAATCGGTTTGATGATGAAATCCTCTGCACCAAGTTTGATAGAACGAATTGCAAGTTTAAGGTCAGATTGAGATGTGATGAGCACAATCGGCATAGAATAACCGAGTTTGCGGTTTTTTTCAATAAGATCCAATCCATTCGTCTGCCCGCAAAACATATCAATAATCATTAAATCAGGCACAATTTTATGCATCTGATTCATTGCTATGTCAGGATCTTCGAAGAATTCAACACGCTGATACTTCCCTTCTAATCCTTGTTTGAGGGTTTCTTTTACGTACTGATTATCTTCGATTACAACTAAGGTGTATTTTTTAATCAAAAAAAACTCTTTATTTTTTACTAATTTTTCAAAATTGATTTTCTTCCATTTTCAATTGTTCAATTTAAAAATTATCCTTAAAATGTACATCTGTAAGTAATCTTTAAGAAATGAACGGATTGAAAAACGTAAATTATCAATTAATTTGAAATTAAGCAAAAAATAATAAAAAAAATAATAAAAAAAATGCTTGTTTAGTCAAACTAAGTTAAATTTGTAATTTACGAAACATAAAATTAAGGAAACAAATGAAATTCAAAATAATTTTACTTGGGATAATTTCTTTCGCATTAATATCATGCTCTGAAGATAATGGTCCGGCAAAAAATGTTGATCTAAAAACATTTGATGATTCTGCGAGTTATGCTCTTGGTGTGCAATTAGGTATGGGCAGCCGCAGAGATTCAATGAATATTAATTTAGACATTTACAATCTTGGTTTCCAAAATGGTAAGGACAGCACTGACCTGCTACTTCCTGATTCAACAATGCAAAAAGTGTTCGAAACTTTGCAAGCAAAAATGCAGGCTAAACAAATGGAAGCTCAAGATAAGGCACAAAAGGAAATGGAAGAAAAAGGAAAAGCTCTTGCAATTTCCAATAAAACATTCCTTGCTGAAAATAAAAATAAACCGGGTGTAAAGGTTACTAAATCAGGTTTACAGTACGAAGTAAAGAAAGCCGGTTCAGGTGTAAAAGCACAACAAGCTGATTTATTGAAAGTTAAATTTACTGCTTCTTTCGCAAATGGAGAAGTTTTCGATACTACTGCAAAAAATAATGCTATCGATTTCCCTGTTGTAGGTCTTTTCCCGGGTTGGACTGAAGCTGCAACTATGATGCAGAAGGGTGGTAAATATGTGTTTGTATTCCCACCTGAAATTGCTTTTGGTGATCGTCCTGCAGGTCCTATTCCTCCAAATTCAGTAATTATCTTCAATGTTGAATGTGTTGATGTTAATGCAGGTGGTAATAAGCAAGGTTATGAACAATTCAAACAAATGGAAGAAATGAGGAAACAACAGGAAGCTCAGATGAAAAATCAGCCTCCTCAACAGCCAGTTCCTATCCAAGTTGACCCAAAATAAGAAAAAAATCGATTTATTTCAATAAAAAAAGACGTCTCCCTGAAAAAGAGGCGTCTTTTTTTTGTGGATGATTATCACTAATCTTTGTCTTCGGGGAAGAGAAAGAATTTATCAATCTTTCTCACATCAAGATATTGCTTTGCAGCATCCTGAATTGTTTTTGCATTGATGTTTTGCACCATTTTCTCATAATCCAGTAAGAATGATTGATCTTCATTATATTGAACTGAATTATGTATAATTTGCTGCCACCAATTGTTTTCCTTTCTTGCTGTTTCAATTTCTCTTAAGAAAGTTTCATGCACTTTTTCAACATATTTTTGATCAACAGGTTTATCCTGTAATTCTTTGAAAATATCGATTGTTGCAATTGTTAATTCTTCAACTCTATCTGGTGAACAACCGAATCCTGAGTAAAGCACCATTCTTTCTCGAGGAATTTTACTGCCTCGTAGAGATGCATAAGCTCCATAAGTGCCGCCTTTATCTTCACGAATCACTTCACGCAACCGTATATTAATTACTTCGTTAAGAGCACGAAGTATTAATCTGTTAATGGGTGTATATTCGAAATCATTGTACTGGAATAAATTTACTGAACTTTTGAATTCAATTCCTTTTTTTACAGTTTTCGTAATTGTTTTTTCTACAGGTACAATATTGCGGTCAATCCAAGATTCTTTGCGATTAATGGAAGGCAATGAAGCAATATATTTTTTGGCAAACTCTTTCACTTTATCCATATCGACGGATCCAACAAAAACAAATGTAAAATCACTTGCATCTTTGAATCTATCTTTGTAAAATTCGAAAACCTTGGATAAATCGAGCAAATTCACGTCATTACGGTCCATGCGCTTAACACGTGGATTGTAATTGTATAATACTGCGCTGATTGAATCGCTGAATATCATATCTGGGTCATTTTCGAACATAGTAATTTGGTCCAATCTTTGTGATTTATATGCTTCGAATGCATCTTTATCAATTCTTGGTTCCGTGAAATACATATTTATCATTTGCATCAATAATTCAAAATCTGTAACAGATGAACTGCCTGAGAGACCTTCTTCTTCAGGATAAATATATGGTCCTACGTTTACAATTTTTCCGGCAAGCATTTTTTGTAATGTTACATCATCGAATTCTCCCAATCCGCTTTTGTCTATAATAGAACTTGCAGTATTTGCATTGAATAAATTTTCTGTTTCTGCTAAGGAATATCCTCCGGGACTAAATGCTTCAAATAAAATTTGGTCATTTTTGAAATCAGTTTTCTTCACGATAACCTTTGCGCCATTGGAAAGAGTGAATTCTGTCCAGTCAAGTTTTTCATTCTTCTTTTCGCTTGTAATGGTTCCCGGAGTAACTTTTCTGCTGAATAAAGGTTTATCGGTAACTACATCAACGTATGCATCGTATTTTTTCGAATAATAGTCATTGTATATTGAAAGAACCTCTTCGTTGGAAGGAACTTTCACACCTTCTTTTTCGGGTGTGGCAATTGTAATAATCGTATTATCTTTTGTTACCATTTTTGGTAAAAAAGCATTAATTTCATCTAATGTAATAGTTGGGTAATATACATTCATATACTCCATATTTTGCTCAGGGGAAGTAAAGGAGTTTCCAGTGAGGAAGGTGCTAATGAGCCTGTTTGCGTAATTCCTGCTTTCTGTTTTATCCTTTTCTTTTATTGCCTTTTCAGCATAAGCAAGATTTCTTTGTATTGCACGGTCCAATTCTGACTGAGTAAATCCTGTTTGATATGCACGGAAAAGCTCTGTGAGCATAATTTGGAAAGAATATTCAATATCGTCTCCTTTGCCAATGCAATTTACTTCGAAAGCATCTTTATCGCCTTCGAATGAACCATATCTCGGAAATGCATACAGAAATGGGGGATTCGGCTTGGACATATACTCATTGTATCTGCTGTACATCATGTTGGAAATAAGACTTTCCACTAGACCGGACCTGAAATTACTGAAATCGTCTTTTGCTCTTTTGGGATGTTTGTAAGTTATGCCAATCTGCGGGTATGAAAGTTCTTTGTCTGTAAGTACAGAAACGATTATACCTTTATTGTCAGGAATAGGATAAACTTGTCCTTCACGGTATTTATCAGGATTTTTCATTTTGGAAAATCTTTCTTTAATAACTTTTTCAACCAAGTTTAAATCAAAGTCCCCAATTGCAATTACAGCCATATTGTTTGGACGATACCATTCTTTGTAAAAGCGTCTGAAAACATCGTAAGGAGCTTTAGCAATAATATTGGTATCTCCTATTACGTCACGGTCAGCATATTTTGAACCTTTAAAGATTACAGGTAATTGCTGCTTCCAGATTCTTTCGTCAGCACCACGATAAAGTCTCTCTTCTTCCAGAATAACGCCTCTTTCTTTGTCGATTTCTTTATCTTCGAAAAGTGCCAAATGCCCCCATTCTTCGATAATTTGTAAACCTTTGAGGAGCAATTCTTCTTTGTCTGTCGGCACTTGAAGCATATATACAGTTTGATTGAAATTAGTATAAGCATTCAAATCAGCACCAAATTGCATACCGATTGATTCTATATAATCAACTAATTCTGATCGAGGGAATGATTTTGTACCGTTAAATTCCATGTGTTCGCAAAAATGAGCTAATCCTTTTTGGTCGTCATCTTCGTTGATAGATCCGGCATGAACTACTAACCTGAGTTCAGCTCTTTGCTCTGGTTTTTGATTCTTCATAATGTAGTAAGTCAATCCATTGGAAAGTTTTCCGGTGAGGACTGATGGGTTCAGAGGCACTTTGCCTTTGATTTCTTTTTGTGCATTAATTGTTGTAGTGGAAATTAAAACAACAATCAGCATCAAAAAAATTCTTTTTGCGGAATTCATCTCAACTCCTTTTTGTTTTTCAAAATTAAGAAATTCAAATTACGCAAATTTCCTTTAACAGATGCAATATTAACGTAATTTTGAATTAAATTTAAATAAATAATTACTATATTTTTAGATTATTTGTTAATTTGCATTTTTAAAAATTAAATTTAAAAAATGAGCAAAATTAATGAAGTTTGGGATTTGGCGAGTTTACGCTACACGTCCCACCCATGGCATGGCATTTCAATCGGCGAAAAAGCACCTGATATAGTTACGTGTTTTATTGAACTTATTCCAAGCGATACTGTAAAATATGAGTTGGACAAGTATTCGGGATATTTGAAAGTGGACCGTCCACAAAAATTCTCCTCTCTTGTTCCTGCACTTTATGGTTTTATCCCACAGACATATTGCAACGAAAGAATTGGTGAATTCTGCGAGAAGCAGACAGGTAGAAATGAAATTGTCGGCGATGGTGATCCTTTGGATGTACTGGTTCTCTCAGAGAGGAATATCAATCACGGGAACATACTTGTGCATGCAATTCCGATTGGTGGTTTCCGAATGATTGATGGAGGCGAAGCTGATGATAAAATCATTGCGATTCTCCAACAGGATGAAGTTTACAAGGATTGGAAGGATGTTTCGGATTTGCCTGAATCGCTTATAAATCGTCTGAAACACTATTTCCTGACTTATAAAGATATGCCCGGTGCAGAAATGTCACGATGTGAGATTACTCACACTTATGGTGCTGAAGAAGCAAAGGAAGTAATACGCTTGAGTCAGCAGGATTATTTAGATAATTTCGGCAACATTCATTCTAAGTTGTCACGTGCTGCTTGGGATGCAATAAACAGGATAAAGAAATAACGATAGATACAAAAAAAAATGTTGACTCTTGGTGTACCTAGACACTTAGTTTTTCGATTATTTTCATTTTCTGACTAACGAAATGGACGCTGGCTCTTAAGCCGCATCGGTAACGCACTTCAAAGTACGCAAGGAACTGATTTTGGGAGACGTGAAAATCGTGGAGAACACGCTGAACGAACTAATCAAAATCGTTCTGCGAGTGAACGGATACGCCGTAGCGAGCCATTACCGCACATCATACCCCAAATTCATGTTTGGGGGGGGAGGGAGGGGGATTAATTGTTATTTGATTTAATATGTTTATTTATTGTAATAATTTGTGTATTTTTGAAAATAACATTTTACTGAATACTTTATATTAATATTTAAATTATTTTTTGTATGATAAAACTATTTATTTTATTAAATCGTATTTTTAAATGATTGTTTTAGATTCTAATTCTTAAAGTTAAAATTGATTGTTATTATTGATATATTACTGTCGGAGGAACAATGAATATTGAACTCTTATCAACAAAAATTCTTTCAAAAGAAATCCTAAATAATAATAAAAAAGCTTTTGATATAGTAGAATACTATTCAAACGTTTCATCTATTATTGAAAGAACAAAAATTGCTTTAGGAAAAAAAAGAAATTATAGATTGTCTAGTTCTTCTACAAATACCGAAAAAATAGATAATAAACTTTATGCTTCCACGCATTAAAACATCGCAAGATTGGAATAATTTTATTGCTTCAAATCCTCAACTTTCAGGTAATGATTTGTTGACAATGAGGCATAATTGCTATTCTGATATTGAAAAATTAAGAAAAAGACCATTAATTGTTTATGCAACAAAGTTTTTAGATGCATTACCAAATACTCCAAATTTTATTGATATATCAGATATTGATGGTTTTACTGATTTGGTTCAATCAATAAATGATTCTGATCAGATTGATGTATTATTACACAGTCCTGGTGGAAGACCTGATGCTACTGAGAGAATTGTACATATTTTAAGAAATAAATTTAAAGAAGTTCACTTTTTAGTACCCCATTCTGCTTATTCGGCAGCTACTATGCTTGCTTTATCAGGTAATACTATTACTTTACATCCGAGTGCAACATTAGGACCTATCGATCCTCAAATAAATGGTATACCCGCACGTTCGATCAAAAGAGGGTTTGAAAAAGTTAAAGAAATTATTAAAGTTGAAGGACCTGAAGCACTTCCTGCATATATTCCATTAATTGAAAAATATACTCTTGATTTATTGGAACTATGCGATGACTCGGAGAAATTGTCAAAAGATTTAGTGAGTAATTGGATTCGAGAATATATGCTTCAAGGGAATGAAAAGTTTAGTGGTCAAATTGAGAAATCGGTTGATTTCTTTTCAGATTATGACACTCATCTTTTACATTCAAGACCCTTAATAATCAGTAAGTTGAAACAATTTGAATTGAATATACTACAAGCTGATGAAGAATTAAGTAATTTGATTTGGGAAGCTTATATTCAGTTAAATGGTTTTTTTGGACTTTCTCCTTTTGTAAAATTATATGAAAATAATCATAACGTTTCATGGGGTAAACAGTATCAACAAATTTTAGTTCCAAATCAAAGCCAATCTTAATTCGAATTCTGCTAATATAAATTCAAAAAAAAATTTAACTTTTTTCAAATTGTATGAAGTTTTTTAGATAAAATTCTTTTGTTTTATCTTAGATTGTTCGATTGAAGTAATAAGAATTATTCTCAAGATTATCTGATAATTTCTTTAAATAAAGCTGAAAAATAAAAAAAACTTCGTTGTTGGTGGAATATGAATTATTTTATCTAATTTTAGAGGATTCATCTATTATAAAATCCCACTCCTTTTGAATAAATTCATTACTCATAATATTTATAATAAAATAATAACTCTTTCTTTTTTAACTTTTTACTCTTTGTTAGAATTGCAATTCACATAAAAAGAAATTTAATTATTAAGAAAAGTAATTTTGGTCTAGGTTTGGGGATTCGAGTCACATTCTTCGCAGAGAAAATCACCGAGAGGAAAAGTGAGATTATTCGCTATTCGTGTTTCCGTATTGTTTAAATCGGGAATACGATTAACGAATCTGCCTGTACCAAACTCCACCGACTCACCACAATGATTGCAAAACTGATGCAATTCTGGACTATCAAATTTAATTAATTCCATAACATTTTTTTTGCAATTTAATAAAAATCACATAACAAATTATTAAAAAAGTAAAGTATTTAAGTTTGGGGATAAGAGTGATTCTCCTTCTTTAGTGGGATTTGTAATGATGAATATACTTGTTAATAAGCTCTGATAGGTTGCTAGTTTCTCTTCCTGAAATATTCTGCAGCAAGTGGTATCATGAATGGATATGCTGTCCAGATGAATCTTCCATCTGCCCAAGCTGAAAAATAAGAATAGACCCACATTAACAGCGAAGTGCACATTCCAATTATGAAAGCATTGAATACTGCTTTTTTGACGATGTGCTTTTTCGAAATATAAAGTAAGGCAAAAAGTCCCGGAAATCCAAAAGATATAATTAGACTTATATATGTTTTTGAGCGGAAAATATTATCTGCCAAATGTTCTGCACTTGGGAACCAAACATAATCCGATCCATCACCAAACATACCAAATGCTTTTCTTGCTATGATAGTTGTGACAAAATAAAGTATAAATGCAATCCAGAAAATGAAATAAATATTTCTGTTTTCTTTTTGTGCAGGAATTTTAAGGCATTTGAAAAGGGAAGAGAATGTGAATCTTGCTGATGGATTGTTATGAAAATATAGATGCAGAAAGAGAAACGGGAATAGAATTATACTCGTTTCTTTTGCGAGTGCAGCCAAAATAAAGAAAAGTATTAACCAGATATCCTCGCCGGAAATCCTTGCCCAGATAATAGCGAAAAGGAACATCGTTGATGTAGCATCAATATGACCTGTTGTGCTGTAATATAAAGTAGGGAAGGAAATTACATATAGCAATGCACCGCAAATCCTTATTCCAAAAGAATATCCAAGTTTTTTTAGTGTAAGGATTATAAGCAATACAGTGAGCATCACAGAAAAAGTATTGACCAAATTTATTGAAGTCATAGCATCTGAAAAAGGCATAAGTGATGCGGTGAATGGAATTAGAGGACGAAATGAATAAGGTGCATGAACAGAATCCAGGGGAACTTCACCACGGAAATACTGAACAAAGTGCAAGTAATTCTGCTGGTCAATTGTAAGTTCACCATTATGAACTCCGACAAATGGACGCACAATAGCAATATCCTGCATATTGAATCTTGGATATAGTATTGCTGGAATACTTATTGCAAGAATTATCCAGGCGATTGCATGGTTTCTATCAAAAAAATTCAATACTTTATTCATTGATTAATCTATTTTAACTTTCAAAACTTGATTTTAACACCAATTTCGGGTAAACCAAATTGATTCAGTTTGGTATTCATACTCAAATTATCATCCACTGAAAATTCAAATAATTGAGCACCAACGTAAGCATCAACAGCAGAAATAATATAAACTCCCGCTAAATAAAAAATGTTTAAATCACGGTAATCTCGGAAATATTCCCTCTTCCTGTAAAGGAAATTGTATTCTGCATCATCTGTCCCGGTATAATTTGCATATTCAGTTGCAGCATCTTGGTATTTTGAATTATTATCATAAATGAAGAAAATTAAAGTTCCCCACCCAGCGACAAAAATGGGAGCTTTCCAGTAAGATTCTACGTAATATTGCCCCCAGCCCGGCAAAGCAAGGGAACGCAATACTGCACCTGTCGGAGATTTTGCAAGTGTATCTTTTACAAAGGAAGTCTTTTTGGGAGGAGTAATGTAAAGAGAATCACTCTGTGAATATGCAACTGTCTGTAAAAAAAATATAAAAGCAATTACTGCAAAGGAATGTTTCAGTAAATTCAAATTATTTATGATATTTTCATCTGATTTACTCAAGTGCATCCTTTAGACTTTTTACATTATATTTCATTAGTTTGGAATAAGTATTTAATCCATTTTTATTTCCTATTGGATCTAAAATTGCAACTTTTGTACCGGTTTGCTCTGCCAAAACTTCAGCGGATTTCTGAGATAACTGAGGTTCAGTGAAAATTGAACGAACACCGGAGTCAGTAATCTTCTTAATCAAATCTGCGAGATAATTCGGCGAATTTTCCACGCCGGGATTCCATTCGATTGAGCCGCCATAAGTGAGTCCGTAACGATTGATTAAATATAGGAAAGAAGGATGTGCCAGAAATATCGATTTAAATTTTATTGACTCAAGTTTTTCAGTAAATTCAGCATCCATTTCATCCAATTCATCTGAAAACTTCCCTGCATTCTCCTTATATATTTTAGCATTTTCAGGATGAACTTCGGCAAGTTTTTGCACTAAAATAGGCAATAGTGATTTCACAACCAGAGGGTCTGTCCAGAAATGCGGGTCTATTTCTTCATAATTGAAAAAGTCATCATGCACTTCTTCTTCTTCTCCGTGGTGATGCTCGTCTCCGAACTTATCTTTATGCAGCAACATATTTTCAGGGATAATCCTGATGAGTTCAACTTTATTTTTTGTGTCAAATTTTTCAGCCCATCCATCCATATTTTTAGATACATAAAAAAGGATATCTGCCTTAGTTGCTTTTAGAACATCGCTCGGTTTGGGGCTGAAAGTGTGAGGAGATGCTCCTGAAGGAATAATATTATCAACTTCAGAACCAGTAATTTCCTGCAAAATCAATGCAACAGGTTCAGAAGTAACAATAATTTCATGTTTGCTCTGCTTTGTTCCGCAGGAAAGCAGTAATAAGGATATGAATATGTAAATAAAGTATTTCATTTCGATTTTTATTATAATAACAAAATTACAGAAATAAGTGGAATAAAAATAAAAAATCCTTGCTTCACTCAGCAAGGATTAGCTCTGTTTTACATACTTTAACAATTTTACTGGAAACTTAAACAATTTAAAAAGGTATAAAATGAAAAATATTAAATTATTATTCTTATTTATCTAAACAATTCTTTTATCATACCCCATGTTCTGCGAATACTGTTTGTTTGGTGAGTCACAGAAATGGATTCAGATAATTCTTCGTTTCCATCATTGAAAATACTTTTAATTCTGTAAGAATAAATTTTCCCGCTTTGAACCTGAGGATCATTGTCCCCTTGCTTGAGCAAAGCATCTTCGTCCACATATTTGTAATCTGAAATTTTCCCGTTTGCATCTACTGAAGCTACCTTCTTGAAAGCAGAATTATCGCCGGAACGCTGAATTTCGAATCCTTTCAGATTAGATTCATCAGTTGTACTCCATTGAACAGTAATGTTTGCACCATTGGAAAAAGCACGGAAAGTACTTATGGTGCTACTTACAGCCCATACTGCCATGCTTGCTGTCAAAATGAAGACTATTAAAAGTATTTTTTTCATAATACAAACTTAAAGAAAAATATTAAGTTTACAACAATTAAAACTGTTTTTTTTGGTATTTATTTTAAATAACTTTTAAAATTGTAGAAAATTCTACAATTTTCATTCCAAATTTACAAAATTAATATTAGCGTAAAAATTTTCCACAAATCACTAATTTTTGTATTATAAAGAAATTCTAAGAAAAAAATAATTGTTAAATTGCATTTTCCCAAATTGTAAATGTTAGAAAACTAATGAGCAAATCTAAATTAAAATCAGTAGAAACAAAATATATCTTCATTACCGGAGGCGTTCTTTCTTCTCTGGGAAAAGGCATTGCATCATCCTCTATCGGTCTTTTACTCAAAAAGAGCGGTTATACCGTTACAATTATGAAACTTGACCCCTATATAAATGTGGATCCGGGAACTATGAATCCCTTCCAACATGGTGAAGTTTACGTAACTGATGATGGAGCTGAAACTGATTTGGATTTAGGACATTATGAAAGATTTTTGGGAGAATCCCTCTTCAAATGCAATAACACAACTACCGGACAGGTTTATTTTGAAGTAATTTCCAAAGAAAGGCGTGGTGAATATCTCGGAAAGACAGTACAGGTTATACCTCATATAACTGATGAAATTAAGAAAAGAGTGAGATCTTTTGAAGGAAAAAAAGATTTTGTGATTGTTGAAATTGGAGGAACCGTAGGCGATATTGAATCTCTTCCATTTCTCGAATCGCAACGTCAGATTGCTTGGGAATTGGGTTCTTCACGAGCTTTGAATATTCATTTAACTTATGTTCCTTACATTAAATCATCCGGAGAAGTGAAAACAAAACCAACTCAACATTCAGTTAAGATACTTATGGAACATGGTATTAAACCGGATATTCTGCTTTGCAGAGCAGAAAGCAAATTGCATAAAGATATTAAGCAAAAAATTGGTCTTTTTTGCAATGTTGAAGAGGAATCTGTGATTGACGTTCCTGATGCTGCAAACACAATTTACGAAGTACCTCTGGCATTTAAACAACAAGGGCTTCATAATATTATTGCAAAAAAATTAGGTATTAAAGAAAAAGAACCAATGGTGGAAGAATTGAAGAAATTCGTTGAAAAAATCCGCAAACCTGCTCATGTTGTGGATGTTGCCTTGGTTGGGAAATATGTGCAATATCGTGATTCCTATAAGAGCATCATTGAATCTTTCATTCATGCTGGTTCAATCAACAATACAAGAGTGAATATTCACTTAATCAACAGTGAAGAAATTACTCAGGAAAATTTTGTGGAAAAACTTTCTTTCCTCGATGGAATATTAGTAGGTCCGGGTTTTGGTAAACGTGGAATAGAAGGAAAAATTCTGGCTATAAATTATGCCAGAACAAATAATATACCATTTTTTGGAATTTGTCTTGGAATGCAATGTGCTGTTATTGAATTTGCAAGAAATATCTGCAATTTGAAAGATGCGCATTCAAGCGAATTTGCAAAAACTACTCAAAATGTGATTGATATGATGGAGAAACAAAAGAAAATCACAAATATGGGCGGTACAATGCGTTTAGGAGCATATCCGGCTCATTTGAATAAAGGTACTCTTGCTTATAAAGCCTATGGTTCCGAAGATATTAGTGAACGGCACCGACATCGTTATGAAGTGAATAATGAGTTTCGTCAGGTTTTATTGGATAAAGGATTGATTTTTAGTGCAACATCGCCTGACGGGATGCTTGTGGAAATCGTAGAATTACCGGATCATCCATGGTTTGTAGGTGTGCAATTCCATCCTGAATTAAAATCAAGAGCAATTACAGGTCATCCTCTTTTCATTGATTTTATTAAATCTTCACTTAAAATCAGGAAAGCAAAGCAAAATTAAATAAATTCAAGATGAATTTCTGCGGCCTTTACGCTATGAGTGAGGGCCCCGATTGATATTGCATCAATTCCGGTGGGTAAGTAAGGGTCAATATTATCTAAATTTATTCCACCGCTGACTTCCACAAAGTAAGGTGTATCTTTTTCGGCTTTTCGAATTATCTCCATCGCATCGTGAACTTGTTCGGGTGTGAAATTATCAAGTAAAAATCCATCAACTTCAGCTTCGAGACCAATTTTTAATTGCTCGAAATTATCAACTTCCAATTCAATTGGTAAATTGGAGTCATTTTTACTTTTCACTTCCTGCAAAGTACTCTTCAAATCACGATTTGCAATGTGATTATCTTTAATTAAAATTCCGCTTGAAAGGTCCAATCTGTGATTAAAACCGCCAGAGGCCGCAACAGAATATTTATCGAATAGCCGCAATCCGGGAATTGTTTTGCGGGTATCGAGTATTTTGATTCTGTAAGGAGAAGCTTTATCGGTGTATTCTCTCACTAATTTCGCAATACCGCACATTCTCTGAAGCAAGTTTAACATTGTTCTTTCGAGTGTAAGAATTACACTTGCTTTTCCCTTGATTGTGGCAATAATTGCACCTTTAGGAACAATGTCGCCATCTTCGTAAAACAATTCAAATTCGGCAGTTTCATCAAAAAAATAAGGCAATACTCGTTCGCCAACAAAGAGTAATTCTTCCTGAGCTTGTATATTTGCAGTTATTATTTCATCATCACTTACTGTCAAATGAGTTGTGATATCTCCTGCGGGAACGTCTTCAGCCATAAATTCAGCAATTTTTTCTTTAACATATTCCTCAGGAATCAACTTATATTGTGTATATGCAATCAACTCAACTCCAACATTTTTTTTATAGGCAAAAGTGCTCTTAATCTTAATTCTTCATCGAGGTGTATTTGAGGTTCGAGATTTTCCAAAGCAGCAATCATTTTGTCAATAGTATTCAATCTCATATATGGACATTCATTGCAGCTGCAGCCATCAATATTTGGTACATCGAGGTATGTTTTGTCTGGAGCATGCTTCTTCATTTCGTGAATGACTCCGGGCTCAGTGAGAATAATGAATTTATCGTTTTCACTTGTAACAGCATAATTGATAATTTTTGTTGTTGAGCCTATAATATCAGCATGTTTTAGAATATTTGGCGGACATTCCGGATGTGCCAAAACAATTGCATCAGGATGTTCTACTTTCAGAGTGAGAACTTTATCTTCCGAAAACATTTCGTGAACCTGACATGAACCATTCCAGAGGACCATTTCACGATTTGTTTTCTGCTTGATATAAGACCCCAAAAACTTATCCGGGGCAAAAAGGATTAATTTATCCTCAGGAATTGAAGAAACGATTTTTTCTGCATTGGAAGAAGTGCAAATGATATCTGAAAGAGCTTTGATTTCTGCAGTAGTGTTAATATATGTTACCAGTACTGCATCAGGATATTCCTGACGCCACTTTGCAAAGGCAGCAGGTTCTGCGGAATCTGCCAAAGAACAACCTGCATCCAAATCAGGAACAATTACAATTTTGCCCGGATTTAGAATTTTTGCTGTTTCTGCCATAAAATTCACACCTGCAAAAAGAATTACATCTTCTTTAACATTTTGTGCAAATTGGCTCAATGCAAGCGAATCACCAATAAAATCTGCAATATCCTGAATTTCACCATCCTGATAAAAATGAGCTAAAATAATAGCATTTCTCTCTTTTTTCAGGTGAAGCAGTCTCTCAATTTTTTGTTCTTTAGTTTCCATTATTAATTCATTGTCTTATGTTTTTGCTGATTTCAGCAAATGCATCTTCAGTTTCATAAACACGAACGGTAATACCGAAAATATTTTCGAATTCGTAAAATTCCTTTTCCAAAATATTCAAAAAATGAAGAGATAAATTTTCACTTGTCGAAGTTGTCTCAATCACCTTGTATTTAAACTGCAATTCTTCAATCAAGCGAATGCTCTTTTTATCATTTTTATCGAGAATCAAAGCATGATCATATTCATTCAATAATGGTTTAACGATATTGTCAATAACGTAATAATCGAGCAGCATTCCATTTGCATCCGGAACTCCGGTCAATTCCACCATCATTTTATATGAATGGCCATGGATATTGTAGCAGCCTCCTTTATGGAAAGGCAGTCTATGACTCATTTCCCATCGATATTCTTTGCCGATTTTAACCATTTTGTTCTTTATTGTAATTGCAAGTAATGATTGAATGCATTCCGCCTCGTGGAGTCCATTCACTGCGAACTTCCATAAATTTTGGAGAGCAGACTGAAACTAAGTCATCCAAAATTTTATTTGTAATTTCTTCGTAAAAAATGCCTTGATTTCTGTAATCCAAAAAGTAATATTTTAAAGCTTTTAGCTCCATGCATATTTCATCTGGTATATATCTGATTGTAATTTTTCCAAAATCAGGCAAGCCAGTAATGGGGCAAACTGATGTAAATTCGGGATTTACATGCACGATTTCATAATCTCTGTTTGGATTAGGGTTTGGGAAAGTTTCTATATTTACCATAATTTTCTTTGTGCTAAATTAGTAAGAATTAAAACGAATTAGTCTTTTTTATAATATAATATACTTTTATAATAGAAAAAGTTTTTATAATAGTAAATCTAACTTAAAAATTTATCTATCAAAAAAAACAGCAGATCAAGCTGCATTTTTAAATTGTTAGCGAGAAAAATTTATCTATCAATTCTTGTGAAAATAATACAAGTATTGATATTTTTGCTAATAATGAAAATAATTGAATAAAAAAAAGGTAACCCGATGGGTTACCTTTTTTTATGAGTAATGGGGATTAACCCAAATTATTTTTCGTATTCACTCACAGGGGTCTTGATAATTACCTGCACCGTTCTATTATAGAAACGCCCTTCAGGTAAATCATTTGTATAAAGTGGTTCATCTTCACCAACGCCTCTTACAAAAAGAACACCATACTGAGAACGAGTTGCTGTATTGATACCATTACGAACAGTAGTTGCTCTCTTATCAGAAAGTCTTTGATTATGTTCGTACATACCTACAACGTCTGTATGCCCCACAACTTCACAGTAAGAAGTTGGTTTAACACGTTCGTAAACGTAGTCACGCATAATTCTTTCGTTGATTGGACCTGCATCAAATTTATCGAATGGGAAGAGGATAAGATTATAACGTTCCCAAGTGGAGTCACCACCGATTTGAACTTTCTTCTTTTCGGAAGTTACCTGCATTACAGGTATAACATGTGGATCAGAAACACATTCGTTGCCGCTGTTAGTAGTAATGATAAGTTTTGCAACATAAGGAGGATCGTCTTTTGGATATTTGCCGTCATCATCTTGCCAATCCCAAAGAAGTGTGTCATTTCCTAAAGGAATATTATCCAGTGTTTTCCAATGTTTTCCGTCACGTTCAATTTCGATTCTTCTCTTGGCAATGATTTTATCTTCAATACCGTTTTTGAGAACCCAGTACATTGTATCTGGCTGAGGGAATGTTTTCGGATCTTTATCAAATACCGGCTGCATGATTCTCCAGTCATCACAAAGAATTTCAGTTCTACGGTTTTCTACGATACCAAATGAGTCTTTCAAGTTAGAAACAACTTTAGGTTTAGGAAGATAAGTTAATTTCATCCTGTCAGGGCTTATTTGCCAAACATCTTTGAAATAATCGTAAACTGCTTTTGCTCTGGCTTCAGTTAATTCTTTACTCTTTTCTTCAGGTGATGTTCCATCAGCAGTACCTACAATTTCAATTTTAGTGTCGGGATATCTGTTCATACGGAAACCGAAGATATTCATAATATGATAATATTTATTAAGAGTACCGCCAGCGATGGAAGTGTCTGCAAAGAATTTTGTCTGAGCATTATTTTTGAATAAGATATATCGGTCAGGTAATTTTGAACTTCCTAAATCGAAGAACACATAATTAAGCAATGGATACAAGTCCCAAGTTTGGATTTGTTCCATAACTAGACCGGGGTATCCTTCAAGTTTAGGTTCATATTTTTTTGTTCTTCTAATGTAATCACCTTCTTCAACGATTGAAGTAAGAACAGGGCGTTCACCCAAAGTGATAGTGATTTCTATCGTTTCGGCAGCTTTGGCAGCTTCATCTTTATCTTCAGTAATTTCCGGTTTAATCACTCTTTGCACAACTTTCTTTGGAACATAATTCGGATTGTTTGCAGTGATTTCGAAATCTATTTGTTTGATTGAATCTTTCGGATTGCCGTAATCCGAATTTGCAACAATCATTGTCATTTCAGTGCTGGTTGGAGTAACTTTTTCAGAAATTTTCTTATTAGTTACAGGATTAAAAACATCAATTGATGCAGGTAAAAATTCACCGGTACACTCATCTTTTACTCGAATTACCACCATTTTTGTACGGAAGAATGTTGGTACAAAAGCCATGAAAATGTCAAGATTACCTTGAAAATTTGCCAAATCTTTTCTTTTTGAAGAGAAATAGATTATATCACCGGATGCAGGCAAGGTTATAAATTGTTCGTCTGCAGATGTATTAATCGGTTCTCCTAAGTTTGACGGAGTTGACCATGTTTTTGATTCTTCATTCAAAGAAGTTACATAAAAATCCTTTTCGCCATAATTTGGTTTCCAGCCATCAGAAGAAAAGAACAGAGTAACACCATCAGCACCGATGAAAGGAGATTCCTCACGTCCGGGAGTATTGATTGCTTCAAGGTTCTGAGCCTGTTTCCATTCTTCCATATCCGGATCCCAATCGGAATACCAAATATCAAAATTCTTTGGATAATTGTCCCCGTTACTATTAGGACCTTTACGAGTAGATACAAAATAAATTCGACTTTTATCTGCAGCGATTGAAGGCTGTGAATCAAATTTTTCTGAATTTACTTTTGGCCCCAAATTTACAGGTCTGCCCCATTTATCGCCATCAATCAGAGTTTGATAAATATCGCAACTACCGAAACCATCTTCACGATTACAACCTGTAAAATACAAAGACTGTTTGTCTGCAGCGATTGATGCAGCGCCTTCATGGAACATCGTATTTACACCAAAATTTTCAAACTGGAAGGTTGTGTCGATATTGTAAGGTGTGTTGAATATTGTATCGAGATGATTTGCTTTTTTAGCAGCCCAAAAGTCATGGCTGAAAGCGCCATCCTTTGTTTCAATACTACCAGGTCTGTCGGATACATAAAAAAGTGTTTTACCATCTGCAGAAACAGTTGGTGCATAATCAACACCTTTCCAGTTCACTATTGGTCCCAAATTGATGATGCGAATATTTTTTGATAAAATTCCGCCTTCTCCGGAAGGGGCATCGTTTTGTGTAGATAATGTTGCTGCCATAAGGTAATAAGTTCCTTCTTCGGATGCAACTTGATTCGATGTGCTGTTATTTTCATTTGTTTTTGCGAATGACGCTGAACTGAAAATTAACACTAAAAAAAATACGTAGAATAATTTTTTCAACATAATTTATCCGTTTGCTTTTAAAAATTTCTTAAGTAACTTTTTAAACCTGCTCCAAATATAATTTTGAGTCAGAATAAAAATGCAAATACCAACTTTTTTATTTTTTTTATGGTTTGCATTTTTGTGAAGATTTAATTTAAGAAATTTAATTAAAACAATTATAAAAAATATTGTTTTATTCTATAATTTTCTTGTTTTGTGAAGTGTTTGTCAATAATTTTACTACAAATATCAATATTGCGGAATTTTTCAATAATTATTTTCTATCGCTTGGAATTGGTAAATTATCATTTTTTACATCTTTATTTAAATCAAAGGAAATACCAAGGAACAAACGCCATGTAATATGCTTATAACCGGGCTGCTGACTGCTTAAATCGTTTAATGGAAATTTCATGAAATATCCAATCAGAAATTCATTATCTTTATTAAGGGGAATATTGAAATTAATCTGTGGGAATAACCCGAATTGCAGAGTATTTAATTCGGGAATTTCACGATCTTCTATTGTTTTAGTACCGTCCGGCTCCCCCGGTATGCTCACTTTCACTTGTTCACCATCAGATAATAGTACTTTTTCTGTTAATAATTCTTTATCGTGAGTTATATTTCCTGAAAGTGCTAAATCGCCATAAAATCCTAAACGCAAGTCCAGCCAGCGGTCTACTCTCCAGACAGCATTGGGAACAATCCCGAGAGTTGTTACATCCAAATTTAAAATATGTCTGAATTCAATAGGTGCAGTAAAATATGTTCCGTCAGTTCTTTGCAATTGCACATCTTCATAACGAAGGAAGCTCCCTCTTGTGCTTATTCCGTCAAGAAGTAGATTTGTCCCGAAATAAAAGTGAGGTGTAATCTCCCAATCACTTTTCAAACCAAAAGTCCATCCGAATTTACTATTATCGTCGAATACGCAGTCAGGGCATTCAGGTAAATATTCGCCTGATGAAAAATTTGCTCCGAATCCCGCAAAAGCTCCTAACTCCCAGTCTTTTACTACTCTTTGGACCGGACTGATAGGTGAATCCAGTTTTTGGGAATATAATTCAATATTTGAAGGGATAAATATTACTGCTAATAACAATATTAAATATGCTTTTTTCGTGTTTAAGATATTCTTTTGCATATATTTAAATCAAGATTAAATGAGTGAACAAACTACTAATTTTAATAATAACGAAAATAATAACGAAATTATTAGAAATAATAATATAAATTCCGAAAAGAATTTCAATAATAATGAGAATTCTTCTGACAAGAACAATATTGACACAAACATTGAAAATCAAAAACGAAATTACAATGTTCGGTATTCGGCTGTAAAAATTCTTAATCGATACGAGAGAAGCGACTCATATACAGATAAATTGCTTGCATTTGAATTCCTTCGTGAAGATTTTAATAAATTCGACAAAGCCTTGCTTACAGAAATCGTTAATGGAGTGATTCGCTGGCGCAATAAATTAGACTGGATACTCACAGGATTTTTTTATGGAGATTTCAATAAAAATCTGAACTGGGTGAAAAATGCAATGAGGGTAGGACTTTATCAATTACTTTTCCTTACTAAAATCCCTCCTCCTATTGCAATATACGAAACGGTGGAAATCACAAAACAAATACAAGGTGAAAAGACTGCAGGAATGGTGAATGGTGTTCTTAGGAATATTCTTCGTAATATTGACAATATCCGTTATCCGGATAAAGAAGAAGATCCGTACTATTATCTTGCAGTGATTTACTCTTTCCCCAAATGGTTAATGAAAAAATGGGTAGATCAGCTTGGTTATGAAGAAACTGAAAAAATGCTCATAGCAATGAATAAAAGGCCGTATATACCTTGTAGAGTGAATCAATTAAAAGGCACAAATAAAGAGTTTCAGCAATTTCTTAATGAAAATGAGGTGATTTTCAAACCTTATTCTTACAATAGTGATTTATATATGATTTTTAATCCGAAAATTAATTTCTTCGATTCTGATTACTTCGTGAACGGGAAAATTGCAATTCAAGATCCAAGTGCTGCAATGGCTGTTCAATTAGCAAATCCACAAAAGGATTGGAAGGTGATTGATATTTGTGCAGCTCCCGGAGGCAAATCATTTTATATGGCAGAAAGAATGGAAAATACAGGTTCTATCCTTTCAGTTGACAAATATGAATCCAAAGTTAAATTAATTAACGAAGGAGCCGAAAGATTAGGACTGACCAACATTACTACAAAATGTAGTGATGTCTTAGATTTGGATTATGAAGAAGAATTCGACCTCGTTTTTGCAGATGTACCTTGCAGTGGCTTGGGTACCATTTCCAAAAAACCCGACATAAAATGGAAAAGAGAAATTGATGATATTATCAAGCTCAATCGTTTGCAATATGATTTGTTGGAAGCCGCTGCAGATATGGTGAAACCTGGTGGAGTACTAGTATATTCCACTTGCACGATAGAACCTGAAGAAAATGAAAAAATTGTGAGTAAATTTCTGGAACGTCATACTGAATTTAAACTAGATCCCGCAGAAAAATATCTGCCAGAAAAAGTTTGTTTAAACGGTATGATGGCAACTTATCCGCACCGCCATAGTTGCGATGGAGCTTTTGCCGCACGCATGTTGAAAGATGCTGAATAGTTAAGAACTTAAATAAATTTCTGAGTATTGTTAAGTTTTTACTTTAGATAAAGACTTTTACATAAAAGAAAAGACACATTCCTAATGTGTCTTTTCTTTTGATAATCTATTGATGTATTAGCTGACATCAGCTGCTGTAGGGAATTCAGGATTTTCGATAGTAACAAGGGATAATTTTCCATCAGGTGTTTTTGCAGCAAGGAGCATACCTTCGGATAAATTGCCGAAAAGTTTAGCAGGCTGCAAGTTTGCCACAACAATGATTAATTTCCCGATTAGATTTTCAGGTTTATAATGTTGAGCAATTCCTGCAATCAACTGCCTTTTTTCTTCACCAATCTGAATCTGCAATTTCAACAATTTATCGGATTTTGGAATATTTTCGGCTTCGAGTACTTTAGCTGTACGTAAATTTACTTTTCGAAAATCGTCAATTGAGATTAATTGGGCAACTTCAGGTTCAGTTTTTGTTTTTTTCACTTCTTTCGTTGTTGATGTTATTTCCTGAACTTCACTCTTTAAACCAAGTTTTGCCATTTGAGTTTCAACTACGGAATCTTCAATATTAGGGAAGAGTATTTCCTGCACATTGAAGTAATCGTCGCATTGCAATAAAGGTAATTTGGCAGCATCCCAAATATTTTCATGTTTTGGGTGCTTAAGTGGATCCCCGATTCCTATATGCAAACCGAGATAGTCCTGTAATTTCCTTGATGCATGTGGTAGTGCAGGTGCAAAAAGAACAGAAAAGGATGCGATTAACTCTGCACAAACATAGAGCGTTTTAGCAGTTGCTTCTTTATCGTCTTTAATTGTTTTCCAAGGTGCTTCATCATTAAAATACTTGTTTGCAGCACGAACAATATTCATAATCTCCAGATTTGCTTCACGGATTCTAAATCTTAAGAAATTTGATTTGGACTTTTCAATACCCTGCCAAAGTGATGTTAGCATTAACTTATCATTTTCGCTGAAACATTTATCAAAAGTATCGTCCAAATGTGCTGCATCAATATTTTCCGAAAAGTTAATATCCAAATGAATTATAGCTTTTTTCCAGGCTTTCTTAAAATTGTTGCCAATTTCGGGTACTCTTGAGTTAAAATTCTTTGCAATAAACTGAGAAGTTCTATTCACGAAATTCCCGAAAATTGCACCTAATTCGGAATTATTACGTGTTTGGAAATCCTTCCAGGTGAAATCTGCATCACGTGTTTCTGGTAAATTCATTAATAGAGTATAACGAAGTGCATCTGTATAATGTTCTGCCGGGAAATCCTCTTGGAAATCTCGAACATCAATACTCCAATTACGACTCTTCGAAAATTTCTGTCCTTCCAGATTCAAAAATTCATTTGCAGGAACATTTTTTGGCAGAATATAATTTTCATCACGTGAATGCAGCATAGCAGGAAAAATCAGGGTGTGGAATACAATATTATCCTTGCCGATGAAAGCATAATAGTCTGTTTCAGGATTTTGCCACCAATCAGCAAATTTGCTGGAAGAACCTAGATGTTCTCTAGCCCATACTTTAGTAGCAGAAATATATCCTAAAACTGCATCGAACCATACGTAAAGAACCTTACCTGCAGCCTTTGTTACATCCATTCCGGGAATATCACCCAAAGTGACTCCCCAAGGTAAATCACGGGTTATGGCACGTTCGGTCATACCCATTTTGAGCCAGCTGTAAGTTTGGCGAAGCACATTGTCCTTCCAATCCTTTTCGTGAGAATTGATATATTCTTCTAAAAATGGCTGCAAATCCTGAAATTTGAAATACCAGTGTGTTGTTTTGCGAACTATCGGAGTGAGTCCGCTCACAATGCTTATTGGATTAAGCAGTTCCGTCTGATTATAATATGCACCGCAAGTATCGCATTGGTCCCCACGAGCTTTGTCTGCACCGCAATTAGGGCAAATTCCTTCAACGTATCTATCAGGCAGGAACATATTTACTTTTTCATCAAAAAATTGTTCTTCTTCTCGTTCTGCAAGTAAACCTTTTTCGTAAAAATATGCAAAAAATTCCTTTGCTATTTTATGATGTTCAGGTATTGATGTACGGCTGTATATATCGAAAGACATTCCAAATTTTTCGAAAGCCTCAACATTTGCATTGTGATATTTGTCTATAATCTTCTTAGGTGTGGTATTTTCCTTTTCGGCTGAGATAGTAATAGCAACGCCGTGTTCGTCTGAACCACATATATAAAGTACCTCCTTACCCGAAAGCCTCGAAAAACGGGCGAAAATGTCCGCCGGCAAATACGCTCCGGCTAAATGCCCAAGGTGAATATAGCCGTTTGCGTAAGGAAGTGCTGATGTTATAAGTGTTTTTTTCATATTTGTATTTTATAAATTATTCAAAATTAAGGATTTTATCATAGAAAATTATGTTTAAATCCTAAATATTTTGTAATTTTACATTGCGGCAAAAGAGGAAAATTAATTTATGTTTAGAAACATTAACTATGTGAGGTTTTATCTTTTGAAGTTTTTCAAAATTTTGAAGATAAAAATTCAACTACCCCTATTTTTCATCCTAATATCAACCTTTACCGGGTTTGCACAGTATCAAACTATTCAGACAGATTTCGGAACTGCTGATTACTACAAAGGTTATGATTTAATGCAGGATAAAATTCTTCGTGAAGCAGAATTAAACGTGCTGAAGTCGATTGATGAGTACCCGAACAATCCAAGTTATGGAAAATCTGTGCTCATTCGTGCAAAAATTGATTTAATCAGCGGGAATTATGAAGTTTCAAGAAATTCTTTGGAAAAATTCATCGAAAAGTATCCTAATTCTCCGTTCATTGCACATGCTTATCTGCAAATAGCATTCATTTACCTGGAACAAAGTAAATTTGACCAGTCGCAGAAATTTTTCGATAAAACGATAAAGCAGTCAGATTTAGAAATCTACCGAAGAAACGATAAATCGGAGTATTTAAATTTGAAACAGGAAGCATATTTTTGGCTGGGTATTTCAATATATTCTCAGGGAAAATATTATGAATCAATTCCAACTTTCAAGAAATTATCAACAGAATTCCCTAATTCCAAATATGCTGACGATGCTTATTTTGCAATAGGAATGACTTACGAAAGGAATAAGGAATATGATTCTGCAATCGTTAGTTACAATCAAATTATAAATAATTATAATTTTTCAAATACTTACCTGGCTGCACTTGTTAGGAGTTCGAATAATTATATCCTTTTGCGTAAATCCTCACGAGCACTTTTCGACCTGGAAATAGCAGCTATCACATCCGGACATATTGAAAGCCGGGATTCAGTTGGAAAATTATACGAAAGGCAGGACTATTTGCTGTATCCAAATGATGAAATCAATTATCTGAAAGGAGAAGCTTACAATGTTGCCGGAAATTACAGCCAAGCTGTATCGGAACTAAAAGCTTTTATTGAATCATACACTCAATCTCCTTTGCGAATATATTTCCTTCTTGGTATTGCATGGGCAAATCTGAATTTAGGTAATTTCACCGAAGCTCTTGATTATTATGAAAAAGTAATTGCTGAATCCGGGAGTGATGAAATAAAGCTGAAAAATCTTGCGGAACTTTTCCATGCGATTACTTATGCCAAATCAGGAAAAGTGGATGATGCTTCAAAAGAATTAGCAGCTCTTGTTTCTCGCAGCGATTTTCCTTATGTTGGTATTGCCATGCTGGAACTTGCACAAATTAATTATGCTGCCGGTAACTTTAATGCTGCTAAGAACAATCTTGTACGTGCAGAAAGGGAAGAAAATACCGGAAGAATTGCTGCCCGTATTCACTTAATGCTTGGTGCAACTTACCTGCAATTAAAGAATTACAGTGATGCACTTAACGAATTCGACAAAGCAAAAACGATAGTGCAGAATTCAAATCCAATATTCCTTCCGGAAAAAGAATATTATATGAGTGAAATTCTTTTTAAGAAAGCTGTTTGCTTAATTCAGACATACAAGTTTGCAGAAGCAATCGCAAATCTGCGTAATTATTTAGCCGGGAATTTGGAGGAAACTAAACGAAATGAAGCAATGTTCTGGCTGGCAGAAAGTTATTACCGTTCAGATTTACTTAAAAATGCTCAGGATAATTACGAAAAACTTTTTGCGTCAGCACCAAATTTCAGGAGAGAAGAAGTACTTTATGGAATGGGTTGGTCTTATTTCAGAGTAAAGAATTTCAAAAAATCATCGGAATACTTTAATCTGCTTGTCAAAGATTTTCCAAATTCAAAATTCTCAACCGAAGTGATGGCACGTTTGGGTGATGCATTTTATTTAGAGAAAAATTATGCAAGTGCTGCAACTTATTATGCAAAAGCATCAAGATTATCACCTAAATCTGAAGAAGGTCAATATTGTGCATATCAACTTTGCCATGCACAATACCGCAATTCAGAATACGATAAAGCAGTAAATTCGCTTATGGATTTCATTGCGAAATACCCAAATTCGACATTTTCACCAAATGCAGTTTATTTGGTAGGCTGGATAAAATTTAATCAGAAACAATATAAAGAAGCAGTTGATAATTTCAGATACTTAATTGATGCTTATTCGCAAAGTTCATTAGTTCCAAGGGCTTACTATGCCATTGGAGATGCCTATTACAATCAGCAAAAATTTGATTTAGCAATAGAAAATTACAGGAAGGTAGTGGAATTATTTCCGAGTGATCCGCTTGCACCGGAAGCACTTAAAAGTACTCAATTTTGTTATATAGCTTTAGGGCAGGAAGATAAAGCAATAGAACTTGCAGACCAGTATATTCAATCAAATCCAAACTCACCTTTCGTAGAAGAATTTGCTTACAAGAAAGCCGAAATGTTCTTCTCCGGTCAAAAGTACGCCGATGCAGTGACGGAATATGAAAAATTCCTGCAAAAGCATCCGAACAGTGATTTAGATCCGGAAGCAATGTATTGGATGGCAAAGAGTTACCAGAATATGAATGAAGTTGATAAAGCAAGAGAAACTTATGCCGCACTATATAAAAATTATCCTAAAAGCGATTTTGCTCCAATTGCCTTGCTGGAAATTGCACAAATTAAAACTGACCGCACTTTCCTGAATGAAGCGGATTCTATTTATCAAATAATTGAAAAAAATTATCCGACAAATGATGTTGCTGCACAAGCAGGCTACAAAAGAGCGGAAATTGCTTTAAGTTTCGGCGACACACTCAAAACACTCGAATTTTATAAACAGGTTGCAGAAAAATTCCCGACTAATGGCTATGGATTAAGTTCTCGTTATAGGGTAGGGATGTATTACCGCAATAATGCTTTGTATGATAGTGCAAGAAAGGAATTTGAGATATTGTCCAGCATTTCAGAAGATCCCGAGCTGACTGCTGAAGCTCAGTATCGTGTTGGTGAACTTTGGATGAGAGTACAAAATTACGAAGAATCGATTAAAGCCTTTCAAATCGTAAAAGATAAGTCCAGCGATGTGGAAGTATGGTTTCCGCTTGCTTTACTGAATATGGGTGAAGCTTACGAAAAACTTAATGATTTACCCAAAGCTATCGAAGTTTACAAAGCAATGATTGCAATTAACCCAGATGATGATTATGCAAAAACAGCCCGTAACAGGATAAAAATTATCACCAAAATTTTGGATAATCAGTAGGAGGGTATGAAGATGAACAAGAAAAATTTAAAAATTACAAGATTGATAAATAAAATGAATAAATTGTTTTTTGCAGCGATTTTCTTAAGTTTATTTAGTATGAATTCATTTGCACAAAATGAAAATCCACCTGTGACTCCGGCAGACAATCAACCTCAACCACCATCGAATAATCCAACGGTGCAGCCTCCTTTGGAATTGCCGACCTTTATTATTGAAGGTGTGGAGCAATTAAATATTAAAGCAGGAATGAAGCAATTTCCTTCGCCGCCTACTGTACTTTCTATGACTGAACTGGATTCGCTGAATCCTCTGGAAAAACAACAATCCCTTTTAGTACCGCCGCCATCAATGCCGAAAGGTTTAGAAGTGCAGCGTTATGCTAATGGCTTTTTACAGGCAAAAGGCGGAATGTATGCAACTTTTGATGTACTGGCCGGATACGGATTGAAATATGAAGGATATGAACTATATGGGAAAGCCGGTTTGGCAACTTCTTCAGGTGATGTGAAAAATTCAGATTACGGCAAATTCTTTGTCAATATAAATTCCGATTATATTGCACCTGATATTTTCTGGATTTTCGGTGGCAGCCGCACTCGTACAATTTTAAATTATACGAATTCCTCGTTTAATCAATATGGAACAATAGCAAATTTAGCACGAAAAGTGAATGATTTTGATATATCACTGGTTAGTGACGGAAATTATGAAGGAGTTTCTTTTTCTACCGGAGCCGGATTCCGCACATTATCAATTAATCAGAATGTTAACGGAATTGATGAAACTTGCATTAACGGTTTTTTGAAAGTAAATTCTCTGTTCGACGATAATTTGATTGGTGGTAAAATTGATATCAATATTGGCACATATCAAGGCAAGTCAATGAAATTAATTGACATCGCTGTAAGTGACGAAATTTATAAGGACAAGATGACTTTTGACGGTATGTTAGGTTATCAGTTAGCAGCTGCTTCTGATGGAGCTAATCAAAATTCCATCATCGGAAAATTAGGAATGTCATATTTGCCTAATGAAAAAATCAGCATTAGAGGTGAATTTTTCACAGGATTAGAAAAAGTATTTTTCCATAATCATTTTTATGTAAATTCTTATTTCGATGATTTTTCAAATATTCTGCTTTTCCCGAAAATCAATTTTGCACTTTCAGGAATTGTGCAATATTTGCCTCATCCAAAATTGGGTTTAACTGTTTCGGGTGGTGCAAAAATATATGATAAATATGCTTACTTCAATTCATTGGATTCGAATAAAATTGAATTGTTATTCGAGCAGGCTTCGGTCCTTTTCGTTAAGGCTGAATTATTTTATGAATTAAGTAATGTTGATAAATTAATCGGTTTTGCCGGTTTAAATTTCGGTGTGCTGGATTATCACAGTAATGCAATACCATACCTGCCAATGATGGAAGCAACATTGTCCTACGAAAGGAATTGGTTCGGAAAGTTGAGCACTGAAGCAGGAATTCTATTTAACTCCAAAAGATATACTGATAAAGATAACAAAAAAGAGATAAATTCGTATTTTAATTTGTTTGCCAATATAAATTATAATATTTTAAATAACTTTAAAATTATTGCAGAATTGAAGAATCTTACAAACAATGATAATTTTATTTGGCAAGGTTATAAAGAACGTGGAATTTTTGGCTCAATAGGCATTAGCTGGAATTTTTAAAAATTAATTAAATTGGGAAAAATATGAAACCGGAAGAAAAAATAGGTGGATTTTCAACTGAAGATAGCAGCAATATTTTTAAAGGAAAACAAGCTCAATCCGGAAACACAAATGTCCAACCTGAGGAAAATGCCGGGAAAGCACCAACAGGGAATAGGATAAAAATTGATAATCCACCTGTTGGAAGTTCTTACGTTCCAAAATATAGGAAAAATAACACCTTTAAATGGATTGTTTCCATTGTATTCTTATTTGTTATTGCCATTGCTTCAACCTATTTTATCACAAAATCCCTTATAAATCCAACCGGAAACGGAATAAATAAGGAAATAACCCTTATTACTTCTGAAGATGGAAAAGCGGATATTTCCCAAATGTCCGGTGATTTTGGCTTTAATACGGATTCAATACTAAATGCTCTTATGAAAAAGTATGGATCTGATTCCAGAATTGAAGAGAACTTCAAAAAGAAGCAGGATGGGAAGTTTTACTCTTTGAATATTTTGAAAGATGGAAAGAATTTTTATTTGAATACTGAAATATTCCAAAACGGCAACAAAATCAAAAGTTTCAGACGCAGTATTGTTCTTGAAGGTTCGGATGACAAAGTTAATAATCAAAACTCAAATTCATCACAGATTCAAGCAGATGTGAATCCTCCTATTAGCGAGAATCAGGCAGCCCAACAAAAAACTCTCCGTAAAGTAATTGTTTCCGATAATGGACAGCAGGAAGAACATTCTTTCGTCGTACCAAAGGAATCTCAAAAGGTAGTTGAAAAAATTGGCTCAAAAACTGAAAAAGAAGTAGCAAGTGCCAATATTAGTAAAGATGTAGAGAGAAAGAAGGAATCTCAGACATATACCTGGGAAGAAAAATTGAAAAATGAGAAGGATAAAAATATTAACACAAGCCCTAATGTTCCTTCCAAAGAACAGCAGTATGCAAGCCAGGGACCGATTTATACTATTCAGGTTTATTCAACTCCATCTTTGAAAGATGCACAATACTGGGTGAAACGCCTGAAAGATATGAATATTACTACTGCTTATATCAGCACTCATGAAATACGTGGAAAAACTTGGTATCGTGTACGTTTCGGAGAATTTCCCACTAATGAAGAAGCAAAGGCAGCTGCTAAGAGAAACGGTTTTGAAAGTTTATGGATTGATAGAGTAAAATAATTAAATCAAATAGATATGAATTTTAATAATTATGACGAAAAACCATTTATGAGTTTTAGAATTCCTTGGGATAGGAATACTTATTTCTCATGGATAACTTCCGTAATAATTTTCCTGATACTTATATTTTTAATGAAATTATTCGATTTGAATCCTCCGCAGGAAATTGTTTTGCAGAAAAATGTTGTTCCGATTGAATTGCTCTATTTTGGCGATGGTGACGGAACCGGTGGGAACAAAGGAAATCTGACGGAAGAAGGACGCAAAGCAAAAGGACCGGAAACAACAAATCAATTGGAAGATGCAAGAATTGCTGCAGTGAGCAGTAACCGTAACACGTCGGACGTAAATCCCGAAGATGCTGCTTACTTGAGACCTTCAGGCAATCCTTCAAGTGACGAAAATCAGCAGGAAAGAGGTTCAGATTCACGTAGTATCGGTTCCGGCGATGGTGACGCTTTCGGTAGTGGTTTGGGAGAAAAAGGGTTTGGTTCAGGTTCAGGTCGTGGTTTTGGAGATATTGACTGGGGTGGAGGCGGTAATCGTGTTGTTCTCTTCAAAAAAGTTCCTCAATATCCTCCCGGAGTTGCTACTTCAGGTACAATTAAAATTCAGTTTACTGTACTGCAGGACGGAACAATAGACAAAATGTATCCGCTGGAAAAAGCAGATCCACGACTCGAAAGAGCTGCTATGGATGCGCTGAGACAATGGAGATTTAATAAAATTAGCGAAAATATAGTTCAAGTTGGAATTATTACTCTTACTTTCAAATTACGATAATCTTTATACAACTCTTTTGGTGACTGATGGAAGGATTGATTGAATTTTTAACTACATTGCCCCTCACAGCTAAGATAGTACTGGGTTTTCTTGTGTTTGGAATACTCTTTTCAATTCTAAAAAAATTCGTAAAATTCGCAATATTAATTGCAATTCTCATAATTTTGTTTCTTGTAATAATGAAACTTATGGCATTTTAATACAAATTTTGTATTTTTACAATTAAATAAAGAAGACTTATGTCAGGTAAAATTTCTGTTATTGGTACGGGATATGTAGGTATTGTATCCGGTACAACATTCGCAGCGCACGGCAATACTGTGTACTGTGTTGATAATAATTTAAACAAGCTGGAAACACTGAAAAAAGGTATTTCCCCAATTTTCGAACCAGGTTTGGATTGGCTTTTGAAGAAAAATTATGAAGAAAATCGCTTGATTTTCACTTCTGATTTGCTCGAAGCTGTGTCCAATACCGAAATGATTTTCCTATGTCTGCCAACTCCTCCAAATGAGGACGGGTCAGCGGATTTGCAGCATATTCTCGCTGTGACCGAAGATATTGCACGATTAATCCAAGATAATGATTTGCCGAGGAATAAGATTATAGTTGATAAAAGCACTGTTCCTGTTGGGACCGGAGAAAAAGTGAAAGCAATTTTCGACAAGGTTTTGGGTCAGAACGAGATTGAAGTAGTGAGCAATCCTGAATTTTTACGTGAAGGTTTCGCAATCGAAGATGCAATGAAACCGGAAAGGGTTGTGATTGGTACCGAAAGCGAAAGGGTTAAGCAGGAAATGCGATTCCTCTACGAACCTTTTGTTCGAACCGGAAATCCTATAATTTTTATGGATGTTAAATCTGCGGAATTGACCAAATATGCAGCAAATTCATTCCTTGCAACGAAAATTTCCTTTATGAATGATTTAGCTCGTTATTGCGATGAAGTAGGTGCCGATATTGAATTGGTACGTCACGGAATAGGTTCAGATTCACGCATTGGCAATCGTTTTCTTTTCCCCGGAGTTGGATATGGCGGAAGCTGTTTCCCGAAAGATGTGCGAGCACTCATGTATTCCACCGAAACTGCAGGAATGCCTCTCAAAATTTTGGAGGCAACTCATTTAGTGAATGAATCTCAAATATTTTATTTCTTCAGTAAGATTAAAGATAGATTCGAAAAGCTGAATGGACTGAAATTTGCAGTTTGGGGATTATCTTTTAAGCCGAATACTGACGATACTCGTGAATCCCCAGCATTCCGAATAATTGATTTACTGCTCAAAGAAGGTGCACAAATTGCTGCTTACGACCCGGAAGCGATTGATAATTCCAAATTGAAATATGGTACTGCCATCGAATTTGTAAAAGATCCTTATGATGTGTTGAAAGGCACTGATGCAGTATTGCTCATTACAGAATGGGGGCTTTTCCGCCGACCAGATTTCGATAGAATGAAGGAATTGATGAAGCAAAAGATAATTTTTGATGGTCGCAATCAATTCGATTTGCAGGAAATTCAGAAAACCGGTTTCGAATATTATTCCATTGGCCGCAGAGCTGTTAAGTAAAGACAAGATTGCAAAAAAAGCCCAATTCGGGGCTTTTTTTTCGGTAAATTGGATGATTGAATACAACAATTTTGTCTTGTAAAATTCTGAATTAGAATCTCAAAACTGAAACTCAGACAAATGCACAATTAAACCACTTCTTTTGATTAACCACTTGCCCATTTGAGATACACCTGTGCGGCAGGGGTTTAAGTTGTTTATTTGTATCTACTTTGTTTCATATATTTATAAAATCCAATCAGAACAATTATGCATACTACAATCATACATAAGGCAAGAGATATGAGCAAGAAAGAAATCAGTCCTTCAATTGCTCCTTGACCATCTTGGCCGCCTGCTATTGGCATCATTTTGCCAAATCCGGTAGTTGCAGCAACTACTACTGCAGTTATATTTGAAAATGTTCCGTAAATCACCAGCCAGAAAGTTGTTCGTAGAAGTACTTCCGAAAGAATTAATCGTTTCCATATAAGTCCAAGAAGCATTACAAACATTCCGTTCATCACTCCTTCCAGATGTGCGGAAAGTGCCATACGAGGATTTGCCATGTTTTGAATGAATAGTCCAATTAATAGACCAATCAGAAAAAGAATTAATCCTAGAAAAATTAATCTATCCGCTTGTCTTGTTTGATTTTTGCCTTCCATATTTTTTTAGAGTTTAGTTAGTTCAAATAGTTTTAATACAGTTTTCCAATTCCTTGTGGTAGCTTCTGTATTTAATTTTTTCTCGAAAAAGTTGTTGGTATATTTTGTTAGGTGGTAATTACCTTGAATACGGAGGAACACATTTTTACCAACAATAATGAATTTGTCAGGTTCATAATTATAGGACTTTGTTTTTTCTTCATTTTCTTTGGTTGACTTATTTTTCAAGAAAGTCAAAGCCAATCCGTCAATATCGGCATTGCCGTCAAAGAAAGGATTTCTATCAATAGCATCTTGAAGTTCACTTGAACTCCTAATAATTACAGGGACATCGAATCCATATTTTCCCATAATCGCAATTTCAAGGCATTTTTCTAATTCAAAAATATCTTGATTAGAATTAAAAATTATATTACCGCTTTGAATGAATGTTTCCACCTGCTCCCATCCTAAATTCTCGCACAATAATTTCAATTCAGGCATCAAGATAATCCTTTTTCCACCAACATTTATTCCTCTTAATAATGCGATTTTTTTGTTCATTTGTGTATTTTTTCTATTAGTATCATTTAAGAATAGGCAACACCGATTCCCTGATAAATATTGGACCTATCTGTGGGGTGTTAAAGTTCCGCTCTGTTAAAGCGACTATTAGTCCGTATTCAGGAAAAATATAAAGCAACTGACCTCCTGCACCTTCGGCTGATACAACGGTGGTCGTCTTACCCGAAGCCAGCACCATCTCTCTTATCCAATAGAAATATCCATAATAGCTGCTATCGAAATTTGTTGTAAAATACGGATGAGAAATTTTCTTAATATGATTTTCTGAAATAATTTGCTGATTCTCCCATTTTCCGCTGTTGAGCAGTAAAATTCCGGTTTTAAGCATATCGGAAGGCTTAAGGTACAGTCCCCCGCCGGCATGACAGAATCCAGTGGAATCTTTAATCCACCTATAGTCAGTTATTCCCAAAGGTTTAAATAAATAGATTTCTGCAAATTTATCCAATGACATTTTTGTTGCTTTTTCTATAATTCCTGCAATAATCATTGGACAGCCGCTGTTGTAGTTGAATCTTATAGAAGGCTTTTCTGCCATTGGGCGAGATAATGCATAATTCAGCCATTTACCGCTTCGGTACATTTTTATATTATCATTGAGGGGGTCTTCCAAAGAAATCATTTCTTCCCATTTAAAACCTGCTGACATTGTCAAAAGGTCTTTTATTGTAATACCTGATTTTAGGTTGTCTAATTTATTGAGATACTCAGGGAAATAATCACAAACAAGGTCATTTTCACTTACAACAAATCCTTTATCAATGGCAATTCCCATTAAAAGAGATACAATGCTTTTTGTTTGAGACTGGATATGATGTAGGGAATCTTTGTGAAAACCGTTGTAATACTTTTCGAACCGGATGATTCCGTCATAAAAAACAATTACACTTTCCACATTTTTAAAAAATTTTCTTGACTCATTTTCAATAAGCTTGTCTAAAGTTAGAATAACTGAATCAAGTTCAATATTTTCAATACTTTGTGATTTGATGTTTGAGGGTATCAAAATCAATATAAAAAAAAGAACATTTTTCATTTTATTAATTTTCAATTATTCTTTGGAAGTTGCCTGTTTTATTGCACATTGCTCAGTTCTGAAAGCAATTGTGTTTTAAAAACTGCAAATTACAAAAAAATGTGGTAATAAATATTGATAATATTTTAACTATGCATTATATAGTTTTTAAATTGTTGTAATGAACATAAATGATGGTATATTACTCGAAATTGAAGTGAATAAAAAAAGCCCCAAACGGGGCTTTTTTGTCATTACATTTATAAGCAGCTAATTAATAACTTGTTTCTTCGATTTTTGTTTTTCCTCGGAAAATTTTGTTAATCCATATTGTATAAGCAATTACAATAGGCATGCCGATTAAGGCTATAATAAGCATAACTGTTAATGTCTTTGAAGAGGAAGCAGCATTGTAAAGGTTCAAACTAAATTCCGGATTAATGGTGGATGGCACGAAATTCGGGAAAAGTCCTACTGCTAAAATTGTCATCAAAAGTACTGTCATTATAAACGAATATGTGAAAGCTAATTTGAATTTTCCTTTATTCAAATGCTTTGGTAAAACAAGTGCCATCCCAAGTACTAAGACCGGCAATACATACCAAAGAGGAAATGCATTGAAATTTGCAGTCAAATCAGGAATGAAAATGAATGTTACTATTGTAGTCAAAATAAAGAGAATAAAGAATAACCAATACACTATCTTTCCAAATCCGAGTAAATTTGCATTCAGTTCATCGCTTGTTTTATTTAATGCAAAGAAAGTCCCATGCATAGTAAAAAGGGCAATAGTCAACAAACCTATCAAAATGGGGTATGGAGTGAGCAATTGGAATAAATTAATATGAATATTCATATCCTGACCTACCGGTAATCCCTGTGCAACATTACCCAATGCAACACCTAACAGCAAAGCAAAAAGAAGTGACGAAATACCAAAAGTTATTTCCCAAGTTTTCATCCATGACTGAGATTCCACCTTACTACGAAATTCAAGAGATGAACCTCTTAATATCATAACCGAAAGTACTAACATTAATGCAAGGTAAAGTCCCGAAAAAACGGATGCATACACATGAGGGAATGCCGCAAATAGTGCACCGCCGCCGGTGATAAGCCATACTTCGTTTCCATCCCAAAGCGGGCCGATAGAATTCATTAATATTCTTTTATCTTCGGATTTCTTAGTGAAAAGAGAAGCGATACCGACACCTAAATCAAAACCATCAAGAGCAGCATAACCTGTTAGCAATACAGTTACCAAAATAAACCAAATTATATTTAAATCCATTTCATTTCTCCTTATTAATTAGTTATTACTTCGTCAGGTCCGTGCTTGACTTTTTTGATGAACAGATAAATGTAAATCGAACCTAATAACAAATAAATCAAAGTGAAAAGAATAATTGATAAGATTACTTCTCCACTTGTTAACACCTGAGAAAAAGCATCTTTTGTTTTCAACAAACCGTAAACAATCCAGGGTTGACGACCAACTTCAGCCGAAATCCAGCCAACCTGAATTGCAATCTGAGGCAGAATGAATGACCATATCGATAGTTTGAGGAACCATTTAGGACCCTCAAAATTATATTTTCTCCAAATATAGATTAGGACAAATCCATACAAGATAAAAAACATTCCCAAAGCTACCATTAGGTGATAGGTTTGGAAAACTAATTGCAATGGTGGTCTATCCTCTTTAGGAATGTCATTTAAACCGGTGAGACTTGTTTGAGTATTGAAATCAACCAACCACGATAACAAACCGGGAATCTTGATTCCATAAGTAACACCTTTTTCTTCATCAGTCCAGCCTACTAAATTCAAATCACCGGGACCGGTTTGCCAATGCCCTTCGAAAGCTGCAAGTTTTGAAGGTTGATAATTAGCAACACCAATTGCACTTGCATGTCCTGAGGTTAACTGCAATAATGAAGTAACTAAAATCATAATTGCTGCAATTTTCATTCCGGGAATTGCCATATTCAAATGCTTTTTCTTTAACATAAAATATGAATTAACAGAAAGGAAAAGGAACGATGCTGCAATCCAGGAAGAAACGATCACGTGTGTGTAGCGTTCCAACGTGGAAGGATTGAAAGCCATAGCCCAGAAATCCGTAATTTCAGCTCGCAAAAAACCATTAGTAGTAACAACATGAAAACCTGCAGGAGTTTGCATCCAGGAATTTGCGATTATAATCCAAAGTCCTGAAAGATGAGCCCCGAAGGCAACCATAATTGTAGCAAAAAAATG
>Ga0154569_103_pt2 | contig 43412 bp, 37 predicted proteins | sample RifGroF2_FD_115998 | JGI IMG/M metagenome (GOLD analysis project Ga0154569, IMG submission 115998) | Ignavibacteria bacterium GWF2_33_9
ATAGTATTATACCAGGCGGCATATCCGGCGATCCTACAAACTTAAATTATAATAATCAAATTCGTATATGGTCGAATGGAGGATATTTTAAGATTATTCACTCCAAAAATAGAATTGTATCTAACAACAAAAGAATCTTCCATTCTATAAAATAAAAATCTATTTAAAAAAAAATAATGAATTCGATTCATTATTGATTTTTTTTAATTAATTTAGATTAAATATTTTTTTCACTAAACTTAAAAGTTATATGAGATTCAATACTATTTCTGAAGCATTTCTTAGTATTTGCAATAAGCATCAAGATAAAAAAACAGCTTTCATCTATAAAGACCAGGATGGAAAAACTCAGGAAATAAACTTTACTGACCTGAAAGATCGTGTTGATTGCCTTACTTTGGGTTTAATGGAATTAGGTATACATCAATATGACAGAGTTGGTATTGTGGCTGAAAACAGATTGGAATGGATAATATCGGATTTGGCGATTGTTAACATGGGAGCAATAGATGTTCCGGTTTTCCCTACATTAACACCAAAGCAATTGGAATATATCTATAACAATGCCGAAGTTACTGCTATCATTGTTTCCAATAACTTTCAACTCAAAAAAATTCTGGAAGTAAAAGAAAATATACCTACTTTGAGACATATTTTTGTTATGAATGATTCTTTCACATCAACTGATTTGAGCGTAAAACCACTAAGAGAACTTATTGAAAGAGGATATCAAGCAAAAAAGAAACAAAACTGTGATGACATTTTAACCGCTGCAAGAATTAAAGTTAAAAGTGATGATATTTTAACCATAATTTATACAAGTGGTACTACCGGTGAACCGAAAGGAGTTATGTTAACACATAAAAACATTTTATCAAATTTTGAAGGAGCAATCAAAGCAATTGCATTCAAAGAAGATGATACATCGGTTAGTTATCTACCTCTTTCGCATTCATACGAAAGAACAACAGGCTATTACACCTTATTCTTTATCGGCGTAACAATTGCATTAGCGGACTCAGTAGAAGGACTATTACCATTTATTCAAGAAGTGAAACCAACTGTATTCACTACAGTACCTCGATTTCTACAGTCTGTGAAAAAACGTATTATTTCCAATGTAGAAAAAGAAGGTGGTGTAAAATTAAAAATTTTCAATTGGGCTGTAAAAACCGGTAGCGAGTTTATTCGCAAAAAAGCAAACAACAAGAATACACTTGGAATTGCACTGCAAATGAAAATTGCAGACTCATTAGTATTTTCTAAAATCAGAGAAAAACTAGGTGGACGAGTACGTTTGATGGCATCTGGTGGTGCTGCATTACCAGACGATATTCATGAATTTTTCACTGCACTAGGGATAAAACTTGTTCAGGGTTATGGGCTCACAGAAACCTCCCCAATAGTATCTGTTACTCCTGAAGATGATATTGAAATTGGTACTATAGGAGTTCCTATTTTCAATGTACAGGTTCGCATTGCTGAAGACGGTGAAATCTTAGTAAAAGGTGATAATGTAATGAAAGGATATTGGCGTGATAAAGAAGCTACAGAACTTGCTATTGATGAAAATGGATGGCTATATACAGGTGATATAGGTTTAATAACTGAAAGAGGAAATATTAAAATTACTGACCGTAAAAAAGATATTTTTGTTAGCAGTGGTGGCAAAAATATTGCTCCACAACAAATTGAGGGGATTTTATCCCAAAGTAAATACATTGAGAATGCTGTACTGATAGGAGAACAGCGTGAATATTGTACTGCTTTAATAACACCTAGTTATGAAGCACTCGAGGGATTAGCTCAAGATTTCAATATCAAATATCAAAATGTGACTGAATTAATTTCAAATCAACAAATTATCAATACTTTTAAGAAAGAAATTGATTTTTTACAAAAAGATATTGCCAAATATGAAAAAGTGAGAAAGTTTAAATTATTATCTACTCCATTTTCAATTGAAACAGGAGAATTAAGTCCGAAAATGAGCATAAAAAGACATGTTGTTGAAAAGAAATATGCTGAAATCATTGACCAGTTATACTCAAATAATGAATAATGTTGTATAATTATCAGGAAAATTTAAATACACTAAAATTATTAATTAATTGTTTATAACTTTATTAATCGGAATTAATTTTGAAAAGTCTGTACTTAATATTTTTTAGCTTACTGTTCTTGAGCATAAACGCATCTAGTGAGACTTTTACTGTATTGAAACCCAAGGTAAATTATCCCATTTTTGAAAATCAATTATTTTACTTCGATGATAATTTTCAAACAGTTGATTTTAATAGTTCTGATTTAACTTTAGCATTAAACAATAATCCAAAAGATATTGATTCCATTATCATTTTAAATTCCTCGAAAGCTGATTCTATTAACGTTTTTGTAGCGATTGAATTAACAAGTGCTTTCACGAATTATGAGAAGAAAATTTTAAGTGAATATCTTGATTATTTATATTCAATATATCAACTTAAAAAGATAAGTTTAAAGATAGTTTTCTTCAATAAAAATTTTCTTCATCTTTTCGATAATAATTCATTATCTCTTCCATCAATTAATGATTTTTACAATCAACCATTTTATTGCAAACCAGATTTAAATAAGTTGATTGAATTTCAATCTTTTTCTGAATTTAAAAATTCCGAAAGTAAAAAATCTCTTATTTTAATTACTAAATCTTTGCCTATAATAGACGTTCAGAATTTTTCCAATATACTCTTAACAAATTCAATTGATTTAATAAATATAAATTTCAGCAATCGGAAAAGCAATAAATTGAGTGAATTAAGTACATTAATTCAATCTTATTATTTAAATTTGAATGATTTTTCAGATTATAAAGACCTTTTTCCTACTTCAATTTATTTAGCTTTTGGAGGCAAACCATACAAAATTTTCTGGAATGAAAATTTAAATTTTGGAATCCATTCAGTAAACTTAATTTTTCAAGAAAATGAGTCAAATAATTCATTTGAATTATTTAGAAATCAAATTCCTACTTTATACTTCGATAAATTTACTTTAAATTTTGGAATAATTGATTCTGGAATGACATCACAGAAGACTTTGAGAATAAGCTCTAAAAATCAAAATTCAGTTATAAAAAACATTCAATTGCTTAACTCTGATTTCCAATTATTGAATTTTTCACCAAATCTACAGATTACTTCCGAACAACCTTTTGACTTGAAAATCCAGTATGAATCAAAATCAACAGATTTTACTAACACTATGATGTTGATTGAAACCACAGATGGAAAATATTACAAGATTTTTTTACAGGCGGGTTTAAAACCTAAAATTAACGAAACTTTAATTACTTTTTTTGATTCTCTAAACAATAAAGAAATTTACGAATATGAACCATTTACTTTAAAATGGAGTGATTCATATTCCTTAGATACATTCAAAGTGGATTATAAACCTTCTTTAGATTCAAATTGGATAAATATCACAAAATCTGCTACCAACAATACATTCATGTGGAATATACCTAGAATTATGGATTCATTGATTGATATCAAAGTATCGCAAGTAGCAAATGATTTAGTTTCTGATAAAGTAATATTATTAAAAGGACATAATAAGAAAATCACTGAAATTTCATGGAGTCCTAATGACAGTTTGATTGTTACTTCCAGTGAAGACGGAACAATTTTACTTTGGGATTCTAAAACTGGGAAACAAATAAAAACTCTCTTCCAATCTCAATCAAAGGTAATTTCAGGTGTCGATTGGAGTTCTGACGGGAATTATATAGTAATTGCCGCAAACGACACTTTAGTCAATATTTGGAATGTCAAAGATGATATTTTATTTAATACCCTTGATGCACCTGCAAAAGTTGTAAAAGTTAAATTTCTCTATAATAAACAGCAAGTGGTTACTTTTCTTGAAAACGGAACTATATTAATTTGGGATATTATTGATTTAAAAATACTTGCAACTTACAAAAGCGGATATTTCAATATTAATTCTTTCGATATAAATGAATCCTTACCCTTCATTGCAATAGGTACTGAAGAAGGAGATATAATTCTTTGGAATTTTGAAACTGATCAAGTTACAGATTTGGTTACTTTACCAACACCGGTTAATTCAATATGTTTCAGTCCCAATGGTAATAATCTTGCAATTGCATCAATGGATAATAAAGTTAGAATTTACGATATAAACAGTAAAATCAATGTTTTGACTTTATTTGATGTTAACGGACCAATTATGCAAGTAAACTGGCTTAGAAATAAAAAGTATATAATTACAACTCAAGGTAATTTTGTGAAATTATGGTCTCCAATTAATGGCAATTTATTAGAGATATATGATCAACATAATCATCTTGTTTATTATTTAAAATCTAATCATAATGGGAATTTAGTTTCCAGTATTGGCGAAGATAATATTGTACATATATGGTCTCCTTTTGATTCTCCGTTCGAAAGACCTGCATTAATTAGCAATGAAATTACTCAGATTAAAGTTCTACATAAAAATCTCGAAACACCCCAACTCTCATTTCCAAATATTCAAAAGGGAGATACTTTATACTTTTATGATAATTCATTTGCAAGAAATTTAAGTGAATTCCCTGTTGTTGCAGATACATCTTTTTTAACTTCACAAATTCCCAATCTCAAACTTGTAAATCCGGTTTCTGTACTAAATCTTTCTCAAAATAGTTATATCCAATCGGAGTATGAGTTCATTCCACAAGATACTTTGCAACAACTTTCATCTGCATTTATCAAATCAGGCAGCGGTAAATTTGAAAAATCAATACATGCTTTTGTTTACTCAAAATTTTTTGATAGAAAAGTTGGAATAATTGATTTTGGAACATTAAACTTAGGTGAAAAAAAGGATTCTTCGTTTTTTGCATTGCAAAATATTAGTCCATTTGCTTTCAATATTGATTCAGTTAAATTCCTTTCTACTATCGAGAATACTTTTTCAATTAATAATCCTGAAATACCTTATTCTTTAGAAAAATACGGTGGTGTCTTTTTTCCTAAAATTTCTTTCTATCCTAAAAAATCAGGGATAAGTTCAGGCATTTTGAGATTGTTTTTTAAAAATTCAATTCCTGTAGATATTCAGTTAATTGGCAATTCTGTAGCACCTTTGCTTTGGGCTGATTCCGAAATTGAAGCCGGTAAAATATTTTGCGAAAAATATCTCGATACTGCAATTATAATTAAAAACACTGGCACAAGCAATCTAGAAATTCTTAATATTATGTCCCAACAGGATCAGGGTACCATAATTGACAATATGAGCATAGATAATACGATTATCAAACCTTCCGATAGTACATACTTCAATCTCAGAATCCACTCAACAAAGATTGGATTAAATAACATTTTCTTTGAAATTCAAACTAATACGCAATCAAATCTTCAATCAAGTAATCAAATTCATTTAAAATTTCAAAAGGATTCATTGCACCTTGAACCAGATTCAAGTTTTATTAATTTTTATCCTAATTCAGATGTTGATAAAATTATCAAGAAATTGCAGATTCATCAAAAAGGTAATTATTCAACAAAATTAAAATTAATTAATACTCCAAAATATTTTAATTTGTTATCAACAGCATATTCTGATAGTTTAATCAACTTAAGCATCGAATTTATTGGTGGTTATGGATATGATTCTTACACTGATTCACTTGTATTTACCGATGACTGTAATCAAGTTCTTGTAATTGAACTTTTTGCGTTTCCAGATAAATATAAATCTATTGCTCAAGTTGAAAAGAATATTTATATTGATTCATTAATTTGTGAAGATCGTTTTATTTATAAACTAAATATTAAAAATTTAGGAAACTTAAATCTAAATATTGAGAAAATTGAATTAATAAATAATACTATAGGAATTCAGATACCTGATGTAAATAATGTCACCATCAATCAAGCCGAATCGTACTTAGTTCTAATTGATTTTAATTTCAATATTTCAACTGAATTTATTGATACATTAAAGATTTATTCTAATGCTGACAATTTTGAAAACGGTATTATTAATATACCGATGAATATAAAACAAAACCTCCCAAATTATAGTTTTTCAGAAAATAATAAATTATTAGAAAATCAGAAGGCTAACGAGGAAATTGATTTTAATATTCTTTTATATAATCAATCTAACATTCCTATACATCAACGATTTACTAACACTAATACCCTATTTGAATATACATTTGATGGCAATAATGTAATTAATCCAAATGATAGTATATTGATAATAGGAAAGTTCCTTGGAAATGATATTGGAACTAGTAATGTTGACGAATTGACCTATATTGATACTTGCGGTAATGAAATTGTATGTAAAATTGAAATAAATATTATTAATGATGAACATTTGCAAATTTTCGTTTCAGATCCAATTCCAAATCCAACTCTTGATCAAATTACAAAATTTGAGATAGTTTCAAATAAAGATTTCTCCTATAAATATAGACTTTACGATAATATCGGTCGAATAGTCCTATCTCTAAATTACACAAATCAAACACAAAGAGAAGCGACAATTTTTCTCAATCTCCAAAATGTTGCCATAGGAGTGTATCTTATCGAAATTGAAACTAATTATGGAATATTCCTTAGAAAAATTATTAAATTAAAATAAGTAGATTTTAACCTCAAAAAATATTCTATTAGCACAAAATATTTGAAAATAGATTAATTTTTACTCATTTTTAGTGAAAATATAATAAATTTTATTAATTTATATTTTCAATTTTATGTGATTTTACATAACAAAATCAACTTTTGTAAAAAAAAATAAAAGGATTTCAAAATGTCATTATTAAAACAAAAATTAGCTCAGGTATTTCCAGCTCAAAAAGCGGAAATCGGTGCGTTCGTCAAAGAATACGGCGATACACAAGTTTCGACAGTTACATTAAAACAAGCTTATGGTGGTATGAGAGGTGTTAAGGGATTAGTATGCGATACATCAGAAGTTCCACCTGACAAAGGCTTGATTATCAGAGGAATTGAATTAAAACATTTAACTGAAAAATGTCCTGAAGAAATACTCTGGCTCTTACTCACCGGCGAATTACCCAACGAAACAGAATTATTGGATTTGAGAAAAGAACTTTTCGATGCAAGAGAAGTACCTCAGTATGTATGGGATGTAATTAATGCAATGCCCGCAGATTCACACCCAATGGCAATGTTCAATACAGCAGTTTTAGTGATGCAAAAAGAATCTGTTTTTGCAAAAAAATATGCAGAAGGAATGAAGAAAGATGAATATTGGGAAGCTACTTATGATGATGCTATCCAGATTATCGCTAAACTCCCAGCTATTGGTGCTTATGTTTACAGAAAAAGATTTGGTCACGGCGAAAGAATCATTCCTAACGATACATTAGATTGGTCAAACAGTTATGTGCAAATGCTTGGTTTGCCTGATCCAAACGGAGATTTTACAAAATTAATGACTCTTTATCTAAACTTACACTGCGACCATGAAGGTGGTAATGTTTCTGCATATTCATCAGCAACCATCTCATCAGCTCTTTCTGATTTATATTATGCTCTATCCGGTGGTTTAAATGGATTGGCTGGACCTTTGCATGGTTTAGCAAATCAAGAATGTTTGGGTTGGGTTTTGGAAACTCGTGAAAAATTCGGAGGTGCTCCTACTCACGAACAATTAAAAGATTACGCATGGGAAACTTTGAATTCCGGTAAAGTAATTCCTGGTTATGGACATGCTGTTCTTAGAATTACTGACCCAAGATTTGATGCTTTCTTAGCATTCGGTAAAAAATATATGGGAGATGATCCTGTATTTTTGACTGTTCAAAGAGTGTTTGAAACTGTACCTGATGTTTTGAGACAAGTTCAAAAAATTAGTGACCCTTGGCCAAATGTTGATGCCGGTTCTGGTGCTTTGCTTTATCATTACGGATTGACTGAGTTTAGTTATTACACAGTACTCTTTAGTATTTCAAGAGCATTGGGTATCGCTGCTCAAGCGATTGTAGCACGTGCAATGGGTTATCCAATCACAAGACCGAAATCATTGCCAACAAAAGGTTATATGAAGTTAGTTCAACAATAAAAAAAGGAAGAAAAATGAAGATAACTGTTATAGGTGCAGGTAATGTTGGAGCGACAGTTGCTCAATTGCTTGCAAATCAAGAATTAGCAAATGAAATAATACTGGTTGATGTTCTTGAAGGTATTCCTGAAGGAAAATCATTAGATATGTATGAATCGATGCCAGTTTTAGAATCTGATTCAAAAATTTTTGGTACATCAAACTATGAAATGACTGCAGATTCAGATATCGTTATACAAACTGCAGGTTTAGCCCGTAAACCTGGTATGACTCGTGACGATCTTTTAATTAAAAATGCAGAAATCGTATCCAGTTGTATTTCACAAGCTTTTAAATATTCACCAAATGCATTTTACATTATTGTCTCTAATCCTTTAGATGTAATGACATTCTTAGCAGGTAAAGTTACCGGTCTTCCACGCAACAAAGTTGTTGGAATGGCTGGTATTCTTGATACTGCAAGATACCGTTCATTTATTTCCATGGAAATTGGTGTTTCAATGCAAGATATTCAAGGAATGATTTTAGGTGGTCATGGCGATACAATGGTCCCACTTCCAAGATATACCACTGTTGCAGGTATACCTGTTACTGATTTAATTCCAAAAGACAGAATGGATGCAATTTGTGCTCGTGCTGCAGGTGGTGGTGGTGAAATTGTTAAATACCTGAAAACAGGTTCAGCTTATTATGCTCCTGCTGCTGCTGCTGTTCAAATGGTTGAATCAATCGTTAAAGACCAGAAACGAATTTTGCCTTGCTCTGTTATGCTCGAAGGTGAATATGGCGTCACAGGCGCTGTGGTTGGTGTTCCTGTTAAGTTAGGTAAAAACTGTGTTGAAGAAATAATTGAACTTAAATTAAATGATGAAGAAATGACTGCTTTCAATAAATCTGTTGATCACGTACGTGGTACGATGAAAGAAGCTTCTGAATTGTTAAAATTATAGTTCAAATGCAGTACTCTCAAAAGGCTGTCTATTTGGACAGCCTTTTCCTTTTTTTGAATTATGAATTTTATTCATTTTTCATTTTTCTTAATTTTACATGTTTAAAATAGTTTCTTTTTAATTTTCATAGATTTACAAACGAAAACAATATGTGTTACATAAATTATTTAATTTTTTTTAATAGGTTTTGGTACAAAAATGATTTTTATTTGTTATTAAAGTAAAGAAAGTTGCAACTTTCAGAAAACAAGATAAAAAAATGCAAAAGACTAAAGAAAAAAATATAAAAGTGATAATTACAGTTTTTCCGGTTTTTTTCTTTTTACTTTACACTTCCAAACCACAGATTATAATAAACGAAGTTCAAAATTGCAATGTAACAACTTTGTTTGATGAAGACGGCGACACTCCTGATTGGATAGAACTATATAATACAAGTGATACAACAGTAAATTTGCTGAATTATAGTATCACTGACGATAGCAATTTTCCTCAAAAATGGATATTTCCTGATATTTCAATTCCTCCTCACGAATACTTGCTTTTATTTGCATCAGGTAAGGATAGGAAAAACCAAACATATGGTCAAAGTAATTCTAGTTCAGGATTTGGACATTGGAAACAAAGAGATGATTTTACATTTCAATATATCGTTATTGATGGAGATGTTGATATATCTCTACAATTATCATATTTTGAAATAAAAAATAAACTTTCAGAATGTGGGATAATGATACGAGAATTACTAAATGAAAAAAGTAGATTTATTTCTTGTGTTTATAATCATACATCAAAATTAAACATACAAATCAATCCTTCTTTACAACCTGATATTGAAAAAGACTGGTTTAAAATGTGGGAGATAGACTATGCAATGAATTTCCCAAATGTATGGATTAGATTAATAAAAGAAAAAGACTCAATTTCATTTTATTATTCTGAGACGGGAAATTCATGGCATTTTTCTAATAAAATATATTTCAACTTAACACAGCCTTGTTTTCTTGGTATTTCTCATACATCAGGTGATAAAAATGTAGAATCGAATTGTTTTGTTAAAAATTTAAAAATTAATAATGAATCGGTTGAATTATCAAAATTAAGTAAAATAAATTTGGGATCAAGTGCAATATCAAAAAATACATCGTCTTTTCATCATTTGTCATTTAAATTAAGTAAAGAAGGTGATTCAATCTTAATATTTACTCCAAAAAGTCAACTTGAATTGAATTTTAGTTTACCTGAATTAAGTCGTGACATTTCATATGGGATAGATGAAAATTTTGAATACAAGTTCTTTCGCACACCTACTCCAAAAAGTAAAAATGAAATAGGATATAGCAAGTTACTAGATTCACCAACATTAACTCATAGATCCGGAATTTATTTTTCACCAATTATTGTTAGATTCATAAAAGAAGATAATACATCAATATATTATACACTTGATTCTCAAAAACCTACTACAAAATCGAAGAAATGGGAAAATGAAAATATTGCACTCGATACAAATACAATTATTCGAGCAATAGCTATTAATGAAGATGCAATTAATTCTCATATCTCAACTTTCACATTTTTATTCTCGAATAATTCGACTTTACCGGTACTTTCTTTAGTATCAGAACCTACTAACTTTTTCAGCGACTCAATTGGAATCTTTGTTTTGGGGAATAAAGCAGATTCAACTTATCCTTATTCGGGTGCAAATTTCTGGAGTGATAATGAATTTGAATCTGAAATTGAATATTTCATTGATGACAAACTAGTTTATAAAACAAATTGCGGAGTATCTTTGCAGGGAAACCTTGCAAGGGTTTTTGAACAAAAATCTTTAAAACTAATTGCAAGAAATAGATACAATGATGATGAATTTAAATTTAACTTTTTTGAAGAATTAGCCGAATCGAATTACCGAAATAGATACAGTTTGAGGACAGGTTCAATTGATTGGACCCAATCAATGCTTAGAGATCCTTTAGCAACGAGATTGTGTCAGAAATTGAATTTGGATGATATTGAATATTCCAAACCTATCAATGTATTTATTAATGGTAATTATTGGGGTATTTATAATTTACAAACAAAAATTAATGAATCATATTTGAGCGATAAATACAAATTAAACGAAGATTCTTTAAATATCCTCCTATCAGTTTCATTTCCAATAAATGGCGATAATAATGGATATATTAAATTAATTGATTCAATAAATAATCCCAAATTGCAGGAGTCTGTTATATTTGATATAATTTCTCATAATTTTAACCTTAGTAATTTTATTGATTATTTTTTCATTGAATCTTTTTCTGCAAACTATGATTGGCCCTTCAATAATACCAAGATTTGGAATGAACAGAATAATTCTCCAAAATGGAAATGGATTCCTTATGATTTTGATGAAACATTTATGGAATATCATATAAATTCATCAATGTTCGATATTTTCGAAAATGAAAATTTACTAAATCAAGAATATAATGTCTTCTATGATGTTTATAAAAAATTAATAAAAATCCCAATATTTAGAGATTCAGTTTTTTCTAGATTTCAGGATCTTTTAAACTCTAGTTTCAAGTCTGACTCAGTAATTAAAGTTCTCAATACTTTGATTGAAGAAAGAAGTGAAGAAGTTTCAAATCACCAAAAAAGATGGAATCGTTCATTATTTGATTATCAAAAACATATTGATGGCATACGCTTCTTTCTTGAACATAGGCCATTGATATTATTGAATCAGATTGATGAAAAATTTTACCACAAAAAGTTATGTAAATTAAAAATCTCCGCTAATCTTAAAAATGCATGCTTATTTAACTTGAATACAATTTTAGGAAATACAGAAATAGATGGATATTTTTTTAAAACACTTCCTCTTACAATTACAGCAATACCCAATGATGGGTATAAATTTGTAGGCTGGAATATTGATACTTCATCCAGTAATACAATAACACTTTATCCTGAGGAAGATAATCTTGAAATCATTGCTTATTTCGAAAAAATTGATGTTAGCATTAAAAATGATATTGTAATCAATGAAATTATGTACAAAGCGCCGGATGATTCAGATTGTAAAGATTGGATTGAACTTTACAATAATAGTGACCACGTAGTGGATTTGTCCGGCTGGTCTTTAAAAGATTCGGATGATGAACACATTTATCAAATTCCGGAAAATGCCTTTATTGATGAAGATAAATATCTTGTATTGTCGAATGATACAAATTCATTTAATTCAATTTATTCCGCAATAGTTCCATTGTATGGGAACTTCAATTATGGACTAGGTAGAGGTGATATAATTCGACTATATAATCCTTTCTACGAATTAGAAGATATCGTAGAATACGGAATAGATTATCCATGGCCTGTCGGAGCAGACGGAACAGGATATAGTTTGGAACTGATTCATCCTAATCGTGATAATTCCGAACCCAGCAATTGGAAAACGACATTAATAAATTTTGGAACTCCGGGGGAAAAAAATAGCATATATAATGATACCGGTATAAGTAATTTTACAGAATTAGGATTTTCGATATTTCCGAATCCTGCAAGTAGTTATTTATATTTCCGGACTAATGAAGTAGAAATTAGTATTGTTGATATTAAAATAATAGATATTTTTGGTAATACTGTATTGGAATACAAAAACAATTTTTGTAATTCATATTTCTCGTTAGATATACGTAATTTTGTAGATGGGTATTTTTTAGTTACAGTGAATTATATGAAAGATAATAAAATTCAGAATAATTGTTTCAAGTTAATTGTCAATAATCATTAGAATTTATGTTTAAAGATAATATTCAAAATATTAAAAACAAAAATAATATTATTAATGTGCTGAAGGCTATTAATTATAAAGCTACTATTGCAAAAAATGAATTAGATAAATTTAATTTGCAGAATAGAATTGATACAAAGTATATTATTCATATTTCAGCTCTCGACAGATTAATCATTAATCTAAATCCGGAGTTCCGTATATTGGAAATTAATAATATTAGATTATTTACTTATGAGACACAGTATTTTGATACTGAAGATTTGCAGTTTTATAATCAGCATCACAATAAGAGAGCAAACAGACAGAAGGTTAGACTTCGTAACTATTTAGATTCAAGTATAGCTTTTTTAGAGATTAAATCCAAAAATAATAAGAAGAAAACATCCAAAACAAGAATACAAATTGAACCAAAAAATCTGAGTAATTTTAATAAAAATGAATTAGATTTGACAAAAGAGATAACTTTTTTGAATGATAATTTGGATATTAATTACAGGGACTTGCATAATAGTGTAACTGTGAAATATCAAAGAATAACACTAGTAAATATAAATACAAAAGAAAAAATAACTTTTGACTTTAACTTTTCAACTACTAAAAATCCTGATTTAATATTATCAGATTTGGTAATTATTGAACATAAATGTTCAGATAATTCAAGGATAAATTCATTCTTTTTGTATTTTAAGGCATTTGGAGCACATAAATTCAAACTTAGTAAGTATTGTTTTGGATTATTTTTATCTGGAAAAGAGATTAAAATCAATAATTTTAAACATAGATATTTGCAAATTTTAAAACTAATTCACGAAAGAGGTTACAATGGATTCAATTGCAATAATGGCGAGCAACTCAAACTTAATGTATCTAGATTTTTCGATTAAATTTATCATTAATTTAATTGCAATTATATTTTTATCAGGAGTAATTTATTATAGAAGATACAAAGATAATGATTATTTCTTTGTGATGATGGTCTTCAATTTGGTAGTGTTTTTTATTGGATATTTGCTTAGCAGCGTTCAATTAAGTATGGGGTTTGCTTTTGGAATATTTGCAGTATTTTCTTTACTTCGGTATAGGACGCAAGTAATTCCTACCAAAGAGATGACTTTCCTTTTTGCTGCAATTACTATTGGAATCATCAATTCAGTTCAATTTCAGAATTTTTCGAAAGTATTTGTAATTTTCTCTAATTCTATTATTATTTTCACCATATATATTCTGGAATTGATTTGGACAAAGAGTGAAAAATCGAAAGATGGGATACTGGAAAAGATTGAACTTATCAAGCCGGAGAACTATAATTTGTTAATGGAAGATATGAAAAAAAGAACTGGACTTAATATTACAAGAATTGAAATTGGCAGAATCGACTTTGTGAAGGATATTGCTAATATTAAAATTTATTATACTGAAAGATAATGAAAAACACACTTCTTCTTGTTTTCGCTCTAATTTCGGCGATTTTCTTCAGTAACGAGGCATATTCAAAGAAGTCGTATATTCCTTATGTAGGCACTGAATCATGGAACAGTATAGAATTATCCTGCGAATTAAGCGAAGTAATTGATATCGAGTATGAATTTGAGAGCAGGTTCGAATTAGATTATGAAAAAGACACAAAACATATAAATAATTTCGGGCTTAGTTATAAACCACTTTTTTTTCTGAAACTTGATGGAGTTTTTAGGATTAAGCATAAAAACACAATACCATCAGTCGAACTTATTACTCAGGCAAATTTCAAATATGAAATTAATCCATTAGAATTTCAATATAGACTAAGGTTTCAGTATAAATTTAAAGATTATGAAAGGATATGGAGACAAAGGATTAAGGCAGAATATAAATTTTTGGAAGATTTTTCATTAGAATTAGCATCAGAAATGTTTTTAAATGTATATTCATCTAATTTTAGTAAATTTGAAGAAAACAGAAGCACTTTAAGTTTAGGATATGAAATTTCCAAAACTTTTGAGGTATCTGCAGGATTTATGTATTATACAGAATTTAACGTTAAAAAACCAAAAGAAGCACGAGTATATCAGCTCGGATTAGGTATTAATATTTGATTTCAATCCAATTTTATAGGCATCTCCAAGAAATTTACCAATTGAATAATATGCACGGGTGCCGCTATCATAGACAAATGGTTTTACATCTTTGATTGTGGGAATTTTTTTATTCTCAATCAAACTTTTATTTACTTTAATATCTAAAATTCTGCCAATAAATTGTGTATGTGAACCAAGCTCAATTTTATTTATTACCTTGCATTCTAAAAGGATTGGAAAACCTTCAATAACTGGTGCATCTATTATTTCTGAATTTGTATATTTCAAGTCCAATTCCTTGCATTTATCAACTTTATGACCTGAATAAATCCCAGTAAAATCCGCTTCCATTACCATTTCTTCAGATGGAACTAAAACTGTAAAACAATTGTTTAATATCAAATTATCATAAGTTTTTCTGGCTTTCCTTACCGAAACATTTACACAGGGAGGTTCTGAACAGCAGATTCCATACCAGGAAGCAGCCATAATGTCAGGTATTTTGTTTTCATCAAATGTTGCAATTAACATAACAGGATTTGGATAGGAAAGTGCCCTTGGTCCAATAGAAATTAACTCATTTGTATAATTCATTTTTCGATTTCCAGATTTTCTTCAAAATTAAAAATAATTTGCCTTCTAATTTAATTTTTACCTAAAAAATTCTTAATTTACGTTTATATTATTTGGTAAATTAAATTGGAAAAATATGAAAAGACCAGATTGGGATCAATTATATATTACAATGTGTTATTTAATAAGCATGCGTAGCAAGGATCCTATGACTCACGTAGGTTCTGTAATAATAGATTCAGACAATGTTCTCGTAAGTACCGGATATAATTCCTTACCCCGTGGTGTAGAAATTGACCGTGAATTTAAAAGAGTAAGTCGAGATGAAAATGAGAAATATCATTGGATTGAACATGCTGAAAGGAATGCAATTTATAACGCAGCAAGAAGAGGTACAAGCATGAAAGGATGTAAGTTATACGTTCCCTGGACTCCTTGTACAGATTGTGCGAGAGCAATTATCCAAACCGGTATTTCAGAAGTAATAATTCACCAAAACGGGCAAGATTTTTACGATGAACATACAAACGGGAAATGGAAAAATGCTAATCAGAAAACTCTCACTATGTTTCTCGAATCTGGAGTAAAAACGAGATTTGTTACTTGCGATATTGTTAATCCGGAAATATATATGAATGGAAAAGTTTTACCTGGAAATTTATTTCTGAATGAAGATAAATATTAATAAAAAAAGGCTGTTTAAAAAAAACAGCCCTTTTTTTGGAAAGCTAATATAATTAATAGCTATTGCCGTATGAGCGATGACGTCGGGATGCCTTTGCTCTGGCAAGACGCTTTTCAATGCTTGGTTTCGAATATGCTGTTCTTTTCTTAAATTCACGGAGGATACCACTACGTTCGTATTTTTTCTTGAAACGTCTTAATGCTCTGTCAATATTTTCGTTCGATTGTAACGTTACGCCTATCATTCTTTCTCACCTCCTTTAAATTATGCTTTTAAGTTTTCGATTAGTTTCTTTTCATTGTTTTTTTCGAAATGAACAACAATTGCTACACCGCCATCACTAAGAACTTCTTTGGAACGAACGATTCCAACATCATCCCAAACTGCATGGAAAATAATATCACCAATTTCGTATTCCTGCAATGGTGAATATTTTTTTGCATCTTCTCTAGAAATGTGTACGATTGCTTGAGAACGGTCAACCTGTGCTTCAATTGTGTCCAAATTTACTAACTGAGTGTGACGGCTTTTTGTACATCTTGCCCATTGTTGACGTCCTGTCGGAGAATCAATTGGTTCACCAATTAACTCATGCTTTGTTTCAATCATAAGAAACGGTGAATATAGGGTTATGTATTTTGCTCGACGTACTTTTCTTTTTCTTCCTGCCATATCAATCCCACTATTTGTAAATTCTATTTACTTCAAAGTACAAAATTACGAAAAAAAAGCGGTTTAACAATTATTTTTATATATATTTGATGTTTTGCAATTTTGCAAAATTGAATTTCAAATTCATTTTTGAAAATGCAAAGGGTATTTATTGTTAAAGAAAACAATTTAAATTATGCAGATAAATTCACTTGATTCAATCAAAGGACGAAAAATCCTGAAGGAAATTTATTCTGATTTAAGATATCAGAAATACCTGAAAGGGGTCAGGTTGCTTTTTGTTCTTTGGAAAATTTGTGTAAATAAAGATAAATTTAATGATTATTCTTCCTACAATGTCGAAATTGCGCATTCTTTAGGATTTTGGCGTGGTACAATGTTTTGGATGGCAGAAGTTTTCAATCGTTATCATTTTTCCACATTGAATGCTTTTGTTTATTTTGGGGCTGCAATTCTTTTAATATTAGTTGGATTGAGAAAATTCAGTACTTACGTTGGCGATACTACAGTCATTCTAGGATTTGCATTGGAAGCTTCTATGCTTATTTTGATGTTTATCTTTATGTTATTCACTCCGAATGATGATATAGATGAATCTGAAAACCATTCTCAGGAATTGCAAAATGATTTGATTGATGATATTGGTGAACTTGCCCGAGATTTTGCAAATTCACATATTCAACTCGAAAAAATTGCATCTGAATTGAATAACATGAATAGTTCTCAAAATTTATTGTTGAAGCAAATTAGTAATTTTGCTCAAAGCATGGCTCATGCTTCTTCCCCAAACCCTGAAATGCTGAATTCAATGAAACAAATAAATATTATTCTTGAAGAATTCAATTCCAATATTTCAAAATTAAATGAAGAATTGAATAATATCAAACAAGTTCAAATCGAAAATGCAGTTCGAAATGAATTAGCCAAAATCATTATTCCAAAAATTACAAATGAAAAGTAAATTTGTAAATAAAAAACGAACTGTCGAAATTTATTTTGTTTTGTATCTTGCTGCATTGATGCTTTTAATCCCTGATTTGAAAGAAAAAAGTAATGAAAAAAATGAAGTCAATATTGACAATAACTTGTTCAGAATTTATACTGAAAAGCAAATCCTATACTCAAGAATTTCAATAGATTCATCCGGAATAGAATCAATTTCAAGCGATTCTGTAAATTCCATTTATTATGTTGGGAATGTGAAACTTATTGATTTTTCTTTCCAGGTTGAAAACAAAGCATTCAATCAGATAATAAATATATCTCAGGGAAGTAATATTTGGAATTTCTTCCGTTATAATGAAGTTCCGGACCTTAAAACTGTATTCTTTTACTGGAAGCCTCCATTACTTGATAAAAAAAATTATGTATACAACGTAAAAGTTACTGCTAAAGCAGATGTGGAGGTGTTCGATAATAATACACAAAGCAATATCATTCGAAAACTTCAATCCACAACTCAGTTTAGTCTTGTCGTCAATTATTATGATAATCAAACAAGGCAATTAATTGCCAAAAATGAAGATTCTACAAAAGATCAAAATCAGTTACCTGCAAATTATATTACATATAATACAAATTCGGAAATTTTTCTTGATATCGAAAATAAAAAAATCAGCAATTTAACAAATGATGAATGGACCAATAAAATAACAGTTTGGGGATTGAATCTGAAAAATGAATTAGGTGAGAAACCTGAGATTTCAATTTATAATTCACCTGATAAAAACAATGGTTCCGTATACATAAAACAAATTACAGACAATTCAATAATTTTAGCAGGAAAAACACCGCAATTTGGTTCATCAAGAGTTAAAATTAGATTAACTAGAAAATCCGATAAAAGCAGTGTTACAAATGAGTTTGTCATATATCCCATCCCAATTATTGAACCAAACTTCCCTAGCATTATGTACCCTTTGATTACTTATAAATTTGAACCTAATTTGCCTGATTTGATAAACAAAAATATTCTAACCAAAATTGTTTCTGATAATAAAGTAATTAATAGTACATTCAATAATACGAATTTCTATTTTTCAATTAACGAAGATTTAACGGGAAAAACAATTTATTTCGAAAGATATATTGATGGTAATTTATATGGTAAATCTTATCCAATACTCGTTAAACAATTTCCTGACCCGGTTATCACAAGAATCCAGGCTAGTGGTTCACAAAAAGTAAAAGTAATTATTCATTCATTCGGAATTGCAAATGGGAATGAAAATTATATCAAAAATATCGAGTTGAGCGGCAATGGAACTTACGAGGAAATAATTGGACAATCGACAATAAATAAAAGTAATTATACTATTACACAAGTTTACGAAGTTACTTTAAAAAATGTTCAGCAACCTTTTGAATTTAAGATAAGAGCACAGGACAATCGTGGCAAATGGAGTAATAAAGAATCTTATCCTTAATATTTTTAATATGGCGTCTTAATATATTTCTTTGCAGTTTGATGTGAATTATTCCATTCATCCTGCTCTAATACTTTGTTATAATATTTCAGTGCTGTTTTTCTGTCACCTAACTTATCGTAGATATTGCCTATCTTTAGCAAGGCTGAAATTTTAAAACCAGAAGTTTTTTTGTCAATAACTTCTGACCCTTCAACACTTTTTTTAAGGAATTTTAATGCTTCTTTGTATTTCTGGTCATACATTAAGTTTACACCAACATAATACATACTTTCACGTGCTACAAGATTATTGTATCCCCTCTTTCGGGTAAAAGTTTTTTTAAGAACATCTCTCCAAACTACATCTGCTGCATCATTCATACCCATACGTATATAACATCTGCCTAAATACCTTTGAAAATAAGGATTGTCCGGATATTTTGAATTTAACTCTTGTGCAATTTGCAGAGCATCATAAGTACTGTTTTCGAAGGAATAATAAATCTGCATCAAAGCAACTTTTGATTCGGTCGATGCATAACGTGCATATTTTGCTGATGCTCGTAACTGAAATAATCCTAGACGCTTATCACCTTTTGGCAAGAAAACCATCAAAGGTTTCAATAATGGATATTCCTGAGGGAATTTCTCCGAGAAATAATTATACAATCCGGTGCCAAGCATAATATCATGGTTGAAAGGTGCAACCTGTTGGCATTTTTGCAGTATATCGAGGGCTGTTTCAGCATCTTTCAACGCATCAAACCAGTCATTTCTAATTATCCTTAACCTAGCTCGGTAACCAATGACACCACCTTTAAAAAAAAGTGCAGTAATATTATAATTATTAGTATCTAAGGTTTCATCACAAACATTAATTACTTTTTCAACTTTTTTATTGAATTCATTATCAAACTCTTCATTATCTTGATCCAAATTGATTTTCCACCAAACAATCATTGCATCAAGAAAATATCCTGCAGGGTGTTTTGGATATCTTTCCTTAATGATTTCAAACTTCTCCTTTGCTTTTTCAAACTCTAAGTTATATATATTATCAGTCCCTTCTAAAACTAAACTGTCGGCATCATTCATCAGAATTGCCCACTGAGAAAATAACGGTAAAGGAGAAAAAAGTGAGATGAATAATATAGAAAAAAAGAAGAATTTTAAAAAATTCCGGTCATTTATTTTTATATTTTTTTTCTGTATGTACATTTGATATTAAATTACTGTTTGAATTTATTTTAATCTTTTCAATATATGACGAATTTTCTGGAATCAATGTTTCAATCTTTGAAATTATCAAAATCAATGCTATCAAAACTATTGAACATACAAATGTTCCTTCAAATCCATAATTACTATTAATAAGAAATTCAATTATTTTATTATCAATATCAATTTTAAAAAGCATTAAGTCTGTTTCACTTCCACTCAACTTTGAATTGAGAAATAAACTTTGAATTAAATTCCAAAAATAATGTGTAAAAATAGGCATCCATAAGGATTTTGTTTTTAGAAATAGAGTTCCAAAAAATATTCCCCCTAAAAAGGTATTGAAAGCAGCTAACATCGAAAAGTTATAATTAATAGAATGGATTGAAGAAAATAAAATAGCAGAAAGTATTAATGAGGTTTTTTCAGAAAATCTCAAGGAAAAAGTATTGAGTATAAAGCCTCGAAATAAAATTTCTTCCTGAGATGCAAAAATCAGCAATAATATTAATTGAGAAAATATCGGCAGTAATAAAATTGAATCAATAAATTCAACTTTTACTGTAAAGTAAAGAAATGTAAAAATGATTAAAAATGGAATAAGAATATATAAAAAACTTTTTATAATTTCGTAAAGTGTACGTTTTGTATAGTTCAAACCTATTGATTTGAAAAAGGATACTTTTCTAATTTTCTCTATAATGAATATTGGCAAAAGAATTATAACAAAATTTGTTATAGCCGAAAAGTAGACAAAAAAGCCACCCAAATTATCAGCCAAAAGAGAATAGATACTTGATAAAGAAGTAATTATAAATATACTAGTAAATAAAATGATTAAATAAATAATCAGTCTCAATTTCCAATCATTTACAATGATTTGCAAGTATCTTTTCATTATAATTATGAATTTTTAAAAGATTCTATATGTTCTTTTATTTTATTTTGCATTAACAAGACAACTTGCTCATGCTCTGTTCCCGTGAGCATCAAATTCAATTGCGGACAATACGAGGAGTAGTTATTCACTCCTTTTTTCCTAATTAAAATTTCATAATCTTCAAAGTTTGTGCTGTTACTTATTGCAATATTCATATCAATTCCTTAATTATTGGATAAATCATTTTAAGAGCAACTAAAGACAAAATTAGTGCAAAAACGATTGTGAGTTTATTATCGTGCATATTATTCTTAACTACCGCTCCTAAATGCGAAAGGAAAAAAGAAGTTGGTAGCATAATTAAAATTCCAAACCAAAATATATAACCATAAAAATAAGGTGAATCAATGGTTCCGAGATTACTTTTCAAAAGATATAGGATTGTTCCTGTTACTGAAACAACAAAAGTAATTGCAGAGGAAGTACCTGTTGCTTCTTTTATTGGTAAACAATAATAAATGAAAAACGGTACAACAGCAAAACCGGCACCCAATCCCAATAATCCTGCCAAAACACCGATAAATAACATGGAAAAAATAAGAATAAATACATTATATTCAGTTTTAATCTCAGAATGCAATTTCCGATTTTTCTTTGAAGAATCAAAGATTATTTTAATTGAAACTGATGAAAGAAAAACACCAAAAATAATATTAAGGATTTTTCCTGAAAGTGCTGTAGAAATAAAAATTCCTGCAATAACACCAATTACAATGGGAATCATAGATTGAAAGAAAACTCTCCAGTAAATTAAGTTTAATTTTTTATTTGCAAGAACAGAACCTGATGCAACAAAAAACATATTTACCATAGAAGTAGCTATTGCAGTATGCATAGAATCATCAAAATTAAAACCCATACTTTGCAAGATAAATGATAGACCGGGAACAATGATGATACCACCACCAACACCAAACATACCGGCAGCGAATGCAGCAAGACTGCCTAAAATTAACAATTCGATTATCAATATTAGGTTAATGTCGAAATTCATGTTTTTAAATTATTGAAAAGCATATGATGAGGAAAATTTGCGGAAAGGGAGGGATTCGAACCCTCGGTACCTTGCGGTACACACGCTTTCCAGGCGTGCCAGTTAAACCACTCCTGCACCTGTCCATTTGGTATAATTTTGCAATTCAAAAAATATATTACGCAAAATTACGAAAAGTTTTTTAATTTGCAATTTATGTGAAATTCATTTAAGAATAATTAAATATTGAACAGAAGAAAATTTATATGGATTAGTTCATTGTTTGCTACCTCCCCAATTTTAGCAAAGGATTTAAGTAGCAAAGAGTTACAAATTTCTGACACTTTGAATTCAAAAAGTACTTCACTTTCTCCAATTCATTTTGAAGAAAATTCAATTACTCAAATTCTACAAAATGAATCAAAGCCCATAACTCCACCAAAACTTAAAATAGGTTCAAAAGTAGCACTTACTTCACCCTCAAGTACAACAAATTCCTGGGAATTAGCCAAAACCATAAAGTTGTTAAAGAATATGGGTTTGGAAGTAATTTTAGGTAAAACCATTACTGAACAAAAAAATAAGTACAGATACTTATCAGCTGATGATGAAACTCGAGCTAAAGAGTTTAATTTATTTGCAAGCGATCCTTCTATTGATGCAGTGATTGCCTCTCGAGGCGGATATGGAGCAATGAGAATGATTGACTCAATTGATTATGATGCAATAAAAAATAATCCTAAGATTTTTGTTGGTTTTAGTGATTTCACATTTATTTTGCTTGCAATTTCCAAAATGTGTAATTTAGAAACATATCATGGACCTGTTGGTACTTCAAGTTTTTCTGAATTTACAACAAAATATTTTAAAAGTGTTCTCTTCGAAAATGAAAAAAAAGAGTTGGTTATCAAATACAATTTCAAAACAATTAATCCCGGCATTGCTGAAGGGAAGCTGATTGGCGGCAATTTAACTTTATTAACTTCAAGCCTTGGGACGAAATATGAATTTGATTCAAATAATTCAATATTGTTTATTGAAGAAGTTTCAGAACATGCTTATGAATTCGACAGAATGCTTAATCAATTAAAATTAGCAGGGAAATTCGACAATGTAAATGCGATTATTCTTGGGCAATTCAAAAATTTGAATACAAGAAGATCTTTTTTTCCGAATAAAGGTTATACAATAATGGAAGTTATTGATCAAATTATAAAACCTTTGAAGGTTCCTACAATCTTGGACTTCCCTATCGGTCATGTACGTGAACAAGTGACACTGCCAATTTTATCTCAAGCCACATTAAATACTACAGAAAGCAAGTTAATTGTGAAAATTAATTAAATTTCCGGATTTCTTAATATTTATATACTTTTTTTTGACTATTTTTGTAACAATTAAATAGAAATATTGTAATTAATATTAATGGAATTTATAAGTTCAAAAAAAAACTTTTGAACAAAATGTAATTTTTACCATTTTTTTTTGTTTTATATATTATAAACTTTAAAATTCTTAAATTTTGATAAAAAAGGTTAATAAATGAATAGATATTTTACACTTTCGATTGTTGTTTTAATATTCGCTTTCAACAATTTATTTTCTCAAACAATATCTTTTACTAACATTGATGTAACTAAGTTCCCAAATGTTTCTACAAGTTTTATGGCTCTTGATGAGTATGGGTATTCTTATGATGACATTACAAGGAAAGATTTTCAAGTTTTTGAAAATGGTAAGCAAATACCTGATAGTTTAATAACTGTTACTTGCGACATTAGTCCGATGAAAGTAATAATTGTTCTGGATAAAAGTACATCTATGCAGGACATTCCCGAAGGGGCATCAGAAAGACTATGGAATTGGGTTATTGAAGGTGCGAATACTTTTATCAACGATATGCAATATTCAAATGGTTCAGAAGTTGCTCTCACAGCTTTTGCTAGTGAGGCTTCATTCATTTGTGATTTCACAAATGATAAAAAAAGACTTTATGATTCCTTGATGAAAATTACTCCTTATGGCAAAACAAATATGAATAAAGCATTCTTTGGTCCCGCTGTGAGCCCAATTGAAATGCTGAAAAATCAACCTTCTGATTTCCGTAGAATTATTGTATTCCTCACGGATGGTAAACATGATGATCTTCAAGATGGTTCAATGCTGGTTGATTCAATTTCTAATTCACTAATTAACAACAATATACAGCTCTATTCAATTACACTTTTATCACTAGACAATAAAGATTTGAACTCAATTGCAGTTCAATCTGGTGGTAGTTCTTATAATATTAAAACGAAGGAAGATTTAAACAGTATTTATTCTAAAATTGCAGATGAAATTCGTGATAGAATTTTGTGTCAGTTAAGTTGGCCTACAGGTATGGTTTGTGATGATATCGACAGATGGAAAACTGCTGAGATTCGTTATTTACGACATACAAAAACTTTTACTAAACTTTATCAAATTCCCGAAATTGGTGTTGCAAATATTAAAACTGATGAATCAACTTATAAATTTGCAAATCCCAATATTGGCAATTATCAGGATGTTGTAATAAAATTAACACCAGAAAATGCACCGGTTGATATTACAAATTTTTCAATAGTTCCTAATACATATTTCAATATTGTTGATTATGGATTTGGAGAAGGTGTTCCTCCTACATATCCGATTCATATTAATAAAAATGATGATTATTATATCAAAGTTCGATTCACACCTGCCGGAGTGAAAACATTCCGAAAAGCAAATTTATACGTTGAAGGAAATCCATGCCCATTGATAGTCCCAATGGTAGGAGGAATCCCTGAAATATTTGTTGATTATCCTGAAAATGGTACTTTCTTTTCCAAGTGCGATTCTGTGGAAATTCAGTGGAGTGGAGTGGATCAATATACTCCTACGGATTTATTTTATAGCACAAATGATGGAAGTACTTGGACAACAATTGTGAAAGGAGTGAAAAATAATAAATACATTTGGATTCCGGGTTTTAATAATCAAAAAGTATTAATAAAAGCCGAAGTTTCCCCAACACAAACTTATGTATGGGCAATGAGCGCAGGAGGTAAACAAGCTGATATTGCAACAGGAATTGCACTCTCCAAAGATCAGTTAGGTATTTATGTTTGTGGTTATCTTTCATCTCCGGCATTATTTGAAAATAATTATGTTAAACTGAATGGAGGTACTGATGCCTTCCTTGCTAAGTATGACATCGACGGAAATTTAAAGTGGGTTAATGCTGATGGTAGTTTAAGTAATGATTCTGCATTTTCTGTAATGGTAGATAATCAAGAAAACGTATATTATGCCGGTGTTACGTATGATGGTGCTAAATTCGGGAATATAACCCCTTTAATGGCCATCTTCGGACAACCGTATGTGTTTATTGCTAAATATGATAAAGATGGAAATATAATTAATGCCAATACATTTGGTGCTAATTTAACTTATACAAGTTTCAAAGGATGGGGAAGATATGTAAGAATGTCCGGCAACAATATCCAAGTTATTGCTGAATATACAGGTGAATATAAATATGGTTTTACTACTTTGGCACAAACAAATACGCCAAAGACTTTCACTTTAACCTATGATCCAAATTTGACATTGCTTTCTGTCACAAATGGAGGAGCAATTACTACTGTAAATAAAGTTATTGACGCTGATAAATTCACATATCAATATTTCAATTATACAAATTTCAAAGATTTTGACAGGTACACTCTAAAGTCAGAAGGAAATTACGATATTGCAATTACAAAATATGGACAAAGTTCTGAAGGATTTGACATCTCAGATGAATTTACTTTATATTCTCCTGAAATCAAAAATACCATAGGGGTAGTTGATTTAGGAATTTGCAATGTTGGTGATTCTTGTGTTACAAATGTAGTAGAACTATTGGAAAATCCCGGGGAAGTTCCTGCCAAAATTACAGCCTTTAATATTCAGAGTTCAATTGATCCTTCATACATCATACTAGACTCTAATATAATTGGCACTGTTATCAACCCAAAGGACAAAATGGATTTGGTAATTTCACTTAAGAGTTTTACCAGAGGACCTTACACTGCAACAATTACATTAACGGGAGATTGTGATGAATCAGTTACAATTCCTATTAAAGCAATGATAGATTGTCAAACAAAAACAATGGATACAATTGACTTTGGGAACGTTTTCATCAACACAACAAAGACAATCGATATTTCCTGTTTGGTTGAGAATTTTAATGGAATTGATTTACCAATACATCCCTTAATTCAAGGTAAAAACGCCAATGAATTTGGATTAATAAAACTTCAACCCGATACTGTTTATTCAAAACAATGCTATGAAACTCAACTAACATTTACACCGAAACAATTAGGACAAAGAACAGGTAGGATAAATCTTTCAATGGTCGATGTATGTGGCGAACAAATAATATATTTGGTTGGTAACTGTATTAACCCAAGCGCAACGCTTCCTGATGAAATTGATTGGAAAGTGCGTAGAATTAATAAAAATTATGACAGTCTTGTTGCCATTTTTAATCCTACCGACGAAACTATGACTTTAGAGGATATATATTTTAGTACTAATCCAGCTAATGGGGAGTTTGAAGATTTGAATTCTTTATCCTTCCCAATTACTCTGCCTCCAATGGAAACAACCTTTGTCCCGGTAAGATTTATTCCAACTGATGATATTGTCTATTCAGGTGAATTAATTTATAAAATAATGAATAAAGATGAAATCGTTGAAACACCTGTAAAATTGAAAGGAATTGGATTCTATCCTCAATTTGAATATGCATGGAATTGCGGCGAAACTATTAAACCAAATGATTCATCAAAAGCAACCTTGTCAATAACTAATATTTCCGACAATTCTGATTTGACAATTGACAGAATAAGAATCGCTGTAAAAAATGGCATTTATGAGTGGCAAAACAAAACTGAACCAAGTAATCAAATTATAACTCCTAAAGAAACAAAAGACTTTTTCGTTGATTTTTATCCTGTGAATATAAATGCAAATACTAATAATATTATCATTACAGCTGATGATTATGATGGCAATTTCACTGACTTTTGGAAAGAAACAAGATTCCAAATTGATTGTCAGGCAATTGGTTTGAAGTATGACGATACTTTTGATTTCGGCAATCAGGTAATTTGTTCTAATTCAGAATTTTCTATTGATTTAACAAATCAAAGTCAGGATACAGATATTGAAGTAGACTTCAGCAATGCTTTAATTACAGGTACTAACAGTTCAGCTTTTACTATTGATCAGAATCAAGAAGTAACAATTAAACCGCTACAAACTATATCATTCAAGATTAGATTTAATCCTACTATAACAGGAAATCATTCTGCAAAGCTTGTTATTCCGAATAATTTTGGATTAGATTTGACATTCAATTTCCAAGGTAGCGGGAAACTATTTACAATTACGACTGACAAGAAATTATATGAACAATTACCAGGTAAATATCAAGATGTAATATTTTCATTAGATGCTAATGATTTGGATGCAGACATTTCTAATTTGAAATTCAAAATTCTATATAATCAAGGTCAAATTAGATTCGATACAGCTTACTTTGATAATCTTATTACTTCAAACTGGATCTGGAATAAGCCTGTGTTCAATATTAAAGGAACAATTGATATTGAAGGGAATGGACAATTGCCGGGTACTTTTGATAATGGTTTGTTCCAAATGAAATTTAGATTTTTACTAGATACAATTACTTCTTCTCAATTATTTAATGAAATTGATTATGGATGTACCAAAATAACAGATACTCTTGCATTAATTAAAACTACAGCAGTTTGTGTGGATGATACTCGTAAGATTTACACTAAATTAAACGAATCTTATGCAATTCTGGAATTACCATTCCCAAATCCTGCGAATGATAATATAATGCTGAATTTCAGTTGTGGCAAATCCTTTAATTTGACAGTAAAATTATTTGATATAATGGGGAATGAAGTTTCTAATTTGATAAATGACAGAACTTACCCAGCCGGAGTTTTCAAAGAGAAGATTAATGTAACTGATTTAAAACCGGGAATTTATTTGCTTGAATTTAATGATGGAATTAGTATTACAGTTGAAAAAATCACAATTACAAAATAAGTAATTCTTTGAATTTTCGTAATTTTGTAGATTATGTAAAATCAAATTTCAGGAAAAATGGGAACAACATCAGATTTAAGACCGGGTGCAGTTATAGTTTTCAACGGAGAATTATGTACTGTGATTGAATCCGAACACCGTACACCAGGTAATTTAAGGGCATTTTATCAGGTAAAAATGAGATCTTTGAAATCCGGTAGAATGCTGGAAAATAGATTCCGTTCAGGAGAATCAATTGAATTTGTACGAGTAGAAAAGAATAATTATCAATATTTATACAAAGATGGTAATCATTTCATCTTTATGGATCCAAATACTTACGAACAAATTCCTGTTGAAGAAGCAATTGTTGGTAAACTCTCTGATTTCTTGAAAGAAGGTCTGGATGCAATGCTTTCAATGACTGACGGTGAAGTTTTGCAATTAGAATTACCTTCTTCAGTTCAATTACGAATTGTACAGACTGAACCGGGATTCAAAGGTGATACTGCAACGAATGTAATGAAACCTGCAACCTTGGAAACTGGTGCAACAGTTCAGGTTCCTTTGTTTATCAACGAAGGAGACTTAATCAAAGTTGATCCGGTTGCTGGTTCATATCAGGAAAGAGTTAAAGAATAATTTTCTGGTTATTTTGCTTGAAAGTCTTACCGGAATATTGATTTTTGGTAAGACTTTTTTAATTTTATATTTTTGAAAACTACCAAATGAAAGAAAACAACGATAGAAATAGCGATTTATCCAAGACACAACTTGATGGCGAAAAGGATATTGAAATTCAATTAAGACCTTCTAATTTTGATGATTTTACAGGTCAAAGAAAATTAGTAGAGAACCTTAAGATATTCATAGGAGCCGCATTACAAAGACAAGATGTTCTTGATCATACACTTTTCACGGGTCCTCCGGGATTAGGAAAAACTACTTTGAGTATGATTATTTCAAGAGAAATGAGATCAAACATAAAAATCACATCAGGTCCTGTTCTTGATAAACCCGGCGACCTGGCTGGGATTCTAACTGGACTTCAGGAAGGTGACATCTTATTCATTGATGAAATTCACAGATTGCAACCTGTTATTGAAGAATTTTTGTATTCAGCAATGGAAGATTATCGTTTAGATATAATGATAGAATCAGGCCCAAATGCTCGTTCAATTCAAATTACATTGCCAAAATTCACTCTAATAGGTGCAACTACACGTGCCGGACTACTTACTGCTCCTTTACGTTCACGCTTTGGTATTATCAATAGATTAGATTACTATAATTCAGAAGATTTGTCGAAAATTATAAAACGTTCTGCAAGAATACTGAATGTTGAAATTAATGATGATGCAGCACTGGAGATTTCTTCACGTTCTAGAGGAACACCTAGAATTGTGAATAGATTGTTACGTAGAACAAGAGATTTTGCTCAAATGAAGGGAAATGGAAAAATTGACCTTGAAATAGCAAAAATCGCTTTGGATGCGCTTGATGTTGACCATAAAGGATTAGATGAAATGGATACAAGGATTCTTCTGACAATTATTGAAAAATTTCAGGGTGGTCCAGTTGGATTGAATGCACTAGCATCTTCCTTAAGTGAAGATGCCGGAACAATTGAAGAAGTTTATGAACCTTTTTTGATACAGCAAGGATTTATTAACAGAACACCACGTGGACGAACTGCGACTATTAATGCTTACAAGCATTTTAATATAAATTATTCCTCTAACACAGAAGGGCATTTATTTGACTAAAATTATGAAATCACATAATATATTCGATTACCCTGCCCTTTCGTTTAATTCTCCCTCAGAATATTTCGAAGATATTTTTGGAAATGAAAATTTTCGAATTGAAAAAATCTATTCAACAGGTCAATCAACTGAATCTGGGATATGGTTAAGTGAAGATGTAAATGAATTTGTAATTTTGCTGGAAGGTGAAGCAAAATTATTATTTGAAAATAATTTTCAAATTGATTTGAAAAAGGGAGACTATTTTATAATTCCACGTAAGACTAAACACAGAGTAGAAAAAACTGCTAAAGATAGAATAACAACTTGGTTAACTGTTCATTATAAATAATAAAAAAATGATAAAAACAATAGCTCATCCAAATATTGCACTTGTAAAATACTGGGGTAAAAGAAATGCTGAATTGAATTTACCCGCAGTTGGGAGTATTTCAGTTACTTTAGATAAGTTAAAATCTGAAACTGAAATTTCGTTCATAGATGCAAATGAAGATATTGTTTATTTTAATGGTGAAATTGCGACTGTAAAAGAAACCATTAAATTTACTAACTTTATTAACTTATTTAGAAATATCAGTAGAAGTAATAATTTCGTTAAAATAAATACTGTTAATAATTTTCCTACATCTGCCGGATTGGCATCGTCTGCATCAGGATTTGCAGCTTTAACATTAGCAGCTAGCACATTATTTGGATTAGAAAAGAATTTTCAGGAACTTTCTCAACTAGCAAGATTAGGAAGCGGATCAGCATCACGTTCTCTATTTGGTGGGTTTGCCGAATGGCATAAAGGTAAAAAAGATAATGGTTCTGATTGTTTTGCTGAACAAATTGCCGATGAAAACCATTTCAAATTAAAAGTAATTGTAGCTGTAACTTCAAGAGAAAAGAAGAAAATTTCCTCAAGGAACGGTATGGTGAATTCTGCTATGACTTCTCCTTATTACCATCAATTCGTTAATACATCTGAACATGATTTAGCAAAAATGAGAGAAGCTATAATTGAAAAGGATTTCGAATTGATGGCTAAAGTTACAATGCAGTCAACGATAAAGATGCATTCTGTGATGATGACAACAAATCCGCCATTATTTTACTGGAATCAATCAACATATGCGATAATTGAAACTCTTCACCAATTGATAGAAGAAAAATATCCTGTTTTTTATACAATTGACGCTGGTCCACAGGTAAAGATATTTACTATACCGAGTTATGAAGAAGAAATTATTAAAAGAATAAATATAAATCAAATTGAAGAAATTATCGTCTGTAACCTTGGTAAAGGAGCAGAAATAATTAAGGAATTGCATTGAATTTTCTGACAAAGACACCCGGCAAACTTATTATTTTGGGTGAGTATTCTGTTTTGGAAGGAGCACCATCACTTGTTGCTTCTACAAATCGGTTTGCAAATGCATTCTTTAAAAAATCAAAAGACGGTATTTTCAAAATTGAAGCACCTTCAATAAACGTACCTCTGCTTAAATTTCTTATTGATGATGAAGGTAAGGTTCGGTTTATTGATAAACCATTCAACAAAGTAGTCGAAAAACTCTCTCTCTTTACAGCCATTTTTGAACATGCTGCTAATAAGTTAAAAAATAAAGGCTTGAAAATCCCTCCACTGGAAATCATGCTTGATACTTATGATTTTTATCTTCCAAAAAATCTGCTTAAATTAGGATTAGGCTCAAGTGCAGCAGTCACTGTGTCCCTAATTACTGGTTTGCTTTCTGCAAATATTATTGAACCCGAAGAAATTTCACCGGACCAAATATTACAGTTAGCAATGGATTCTCATAAACAAGCACAAGGAAGTATAGGAAGTGGTGTGGACATTGTTGCAGCTGTTTATGGCGGGATTATTAAGTATCAAATTAATGGCAAAGAAATCTCTTTCAAGCAAATCCCATTTCCAAAGGATTTATACTACTTAACTGTTTGGTCCGGTAAACCAGCTTCGACTCCCGGGTATGTCAATAAATTTAACAAATTTAAAATTGAGAGACCTGCTGGATTCAGGAGTTTGGTAAATGAAATGACTATAGTTTCTTCTAATGGTATAGATGCTTTTGAAAAAGGAGATATTGATTTATTCTTGGAAAATTATGATTTATATTATCATTTGCTTAATAGATTAAATACAGAGTTGAAAATTCCGGTAATAACAAAAGAACATCAAAAAATTTACGAAATTGCTAGAAGTTTTGGTACATTTTATAAATCTTCCGGTGCTGGTGGAGGAGATTTGGGAATTTTATTCGCAACAGATAAATTTGTTGTAAAAAAGGTAAATGAAGAATTGAAAAGAAAAGGTTTTGAGACAATAGAAATAAAATTTGGGACACAAGGAATGAATTCTTTAACAAAGGATGGAGAAATTGATGCGGAATTCTCGTATTCCTAATTTTTACGATTTTTCAGTATTTCAAAGACTGGATATCCTGAAAGAAAATGGATTTCTGGAACAAGAAGATATCAAAAAACTTATTGCTGGTGAATATGATTTAAAATCTGAAGCAGCAAATAAGATGATTGAAAATGTTATTGCTTCATTTTCATTACCTCTTGGTCTTGCTTTGAATCTACAGGTAAATAGTAAGGATTATGTTGTTCCTCTAGTAGTGGAAGAACCTTCAATCGTTGCAGCATTAAGCGCTTCTTCAAAAATTGTAAGAAATTCAGGTGGTTTTATTGCGGAAAGCACTCGTCCAGTTTTAATTGGACAAATACTACTAATTAATGCTGAACATCCTTTCAATGCAAAAGAATCAATTCTTAATCACAAAACTGAAATACTTGCGCTTGCCAATTATTTACAGCCGAAAATGAATGCAAGAGGTGGCGGAGCTATTGATCTAGATGTAAGAATTCATCCAGGCACAGCTAAGTATGGGGATTTGATTGTTGTTCATATTTATGTTGACACAAAAGATGCAATGGGTGCAAACATGGTGAATAGTATCTGCGAAGGTATAGCTCCTATGCTTGAAAAAATCTCTAATGCTTCATCATTTATGAGAATTCTTTCAAATTTACATGATCGGTCGATAGCAACATCAACATGCACAATACCAATGGAATTTTTGAAATCCCCAAAACACACGGGAGAGGAACTTGCCGATGGTATAGTATTAGCAAATTACTTTGCATCAGTTGATCCATATCGAGCGGCTACACATAATAAAGGTATTATGAACGGAATTGATCCACTTGCAATTGCAACAGGCAATGACTGGCGTGCAATTGAAGCAGGCGTTCATGCTTTTGCTGCAAGAGGCGAAGTTTACACATCACTTACTAACTGGTATATAGATAATGAAAATAATTTAGTTGGAAAAATTAAAGTACCTTTAAAAGTTGGAATAGTTGGTGCACCACTTCAGTCAAATCCAATGATAAAACTAGTTCATAAAATTCTTGGAATTACTTCAGCAAATGAATTAATGGAATTAATGGCATCAGTTGGTTTAGCACAAAACTTTGCTGCTCTAAAAGCTCTTGTAAGTGAAGGAATTCAAAGGGGGCATATGAGTTTGCATGCTCGAAGCGTAGCACGTGCAGCCGGAATAAGCGAGCAACATTTCGATTTTGTTGTGGATGAATTGATTAAATCAGGTGAAATTAAAATTTGGAAAGCAAAGGAAATTATGGATAATATGACAAAAATATTGAATGAAGAGGAATCCAGAAAAGAAATCGATGAAAGTGAACTTCATTCCGGATTCGGCAAAGTAATTTTATTTGGTGAACATGCTGTTGTATATGGCAGTAATGCTATTGCTGCTCCAATTTCATTTGCAATCAAATCAAAAGTCGAAAAGGCCGAAAGCTGTTCAAGCATCGTAATACCTCGTTGGGGTGTTGAATTTGAACTATTTCGCAAAGGTGAAAATAAGAATTCATTAATATCCGCTTTGGAATTAATTTTAATGAAAATGAATTTGCATAATGAAAAACTGCAGATCCTTGTTTTTCCTCATATACCTCGAGCAATGGGATTAGGTGGTTCTGCGGCACTTGCTGTCTCTGTAATCCGAGCTTTATCTGCTTTTTCTAGTATGAATTTGACTGATTCACAAGTTAATGATTTGGCATACGAAGCTGAAAAAGTTGTACATGGGACTCCTTCTGGAATTGATAATACTATGGCTACATATGGTAAACTAATCAGGTATAAAAAAGATGCTGATCCTCAAACATACCCAATTCATACACCAATAAAAATTCCTTTAATCATTGGATTAAGCGGATCTGAAGGATTGACTCTGAATATGGTAAGAAAAGTTCGTGAAGGCTGGAACAAGAACAAAACATTATATGACTCAATATTCAACCAAATTAATGAAATTACACTTCAAGCCATTGATGCAATAAATGATTATGACCTGGAAAAACTAGGATATCTGATGAATTTAAATCAAGGCTTACTAAATGCGATACAGGTTTCAACACCTGAACTTGAAGAAATGATAGCCCTCACAAGAAGAAATGGTGCTTTGGGAGCTAAACTTACTGGTGGAGGTGGCGGAGGTGCAATGATATGCCTTTGCCCGGAAAATAGAAATTTGATTTCACAGGCTTTGAATGATGCCGGATATCATACAATTATTACTGATATTTAAAAAATTATTTAATATTATGGATAATAACAACAAGATAGTATCTTTTGAAGATGAGCCACTAATATTAGTGGATGAAAATGATAATGAAATTGGTTATCTAACAAAAGATCTATGTCATAAAGGAATGGGAATTTTGCACAGAGCTTTTTCTATTTTCCTATTTAACGATAAAATGGATTTAGTTTTGCAAAGAAGAAGTAGTGACAAGCTACTTTGGGGCGATTACTGGTCAAATACAGTTTGCAGTCACCCAAGAAAAGGTGAAACTTTAGAAATAGCTACTAAAAGAAGACTTGAAGATGAATTGGGCATTACTGCAGAACTTACTCACCTTTTCAAATTTCAGTACCAAGCAAAGTTTAAGAACTTAGGTTCAGAACATGAACTTTGCCATGTTTTCATCGGTAGACACAATGGACTTTATTTTCCAAATCCTAATGAAATTAAAGACTTGATGTTAATACCTTTTGATGAGGTTGAAGTAGAATTAAAAAGAAATGAAAAGCTTTATACTCCATGGTTCAAAATGGAATGGGCTAGTATTATAAAAGATTACAAAAAAGAAATTCATAATTTATTTAAATAAGGTTTAATTTTGAATATATTATTTCTAACTCCAAGATTACCCTTTCCTCTCATCGGTGGCGATAGAGTAAAACCTTATTTTTTACTCAAACATATTGCACAAAAGCATAAAGTAACTTTGGTGACTTTTTATCAAGGAAAAGAAGATCCAGCTAATTATATTAAAGAAATTGAAAACATTGGAGTTGAAGTTTTTACGATTCCATTAAATCCTTTTAAAGCAGGTTTGAGCTGCTTTTTCAGAGGATACAAATTACGACCAATTGAAATTTTATACTATTTCAGTAATAATTTCCAAAAGAAAGTAGATGAATTATTAAGTACCCGAAAATACGATATTGGTTTTTCATTTTTTATGAGAACTGCCGAATATTTACAAAATAAGAATATAAAAAAAATTCTCATAGCAGAAGACAGTCGAATTCTTTATCAAAGCAGATCTTATCAGGAAACAATCAATCCTTTGCAGAAAATGGTTCGTTATTATGAATTTCTAACTTTAAAGAATTATGAACCTTCCATTATCAGACGCTTTAATGCTACAACTTTTGTTACTCAGGAAGATATTTCTTTTGCAAAATCTAATTCAATTAAGTCGATTTTTAGATTATTAACTAATGGCACCGATGTAGACTATTTTATACCTGCTGATTTCAATAAACGAAAGAATATCCTATTTACTGGAAAATTTGATGTATGGGCCAATCAATTGATGGTTGAGAGAATTATTAAAAAAATTATGCCGAAGGTTAAAGAAATATTCCCTAATATAATTTTTTCGTTTGTAGGTGCAAATCCTACTAAAATATTAAAAGATCTTGCCGAAAAAAATAAAATTGACTTGCACTCGAATGTCCCCACTATGCTGCCCTATTTACAAAATGCAAGAATTTATTTACATCCTCATAGAGGTGCAACCGGAATTCAAAATAAGTTGCTTGAAGCATTAAGTGCCGGATGCCCTGTTGTGACAACAACTTCCGGTAATCAGGGAATATACGGAAAACATAAAGAACATCTCATGATAGGATTAACTGATGAAGAAATTGCAAATAACATTATTGAACTTTTGCATAATGAGGAATTGTCAAAACAACTCTCAAAAAATGCTAGAGAATTGATTATTCAAACCCATTCCTGGGAAAAGATATATTCAGAGTTTGATGCAATTTTAGAGGAATTTGCAGAAAATGAATAAAATTGCTGTTTTTCTCGATAGAGATGGAATTGTTAATGAAAGAATTATTGATGATTATGTGAAAACCATTGATGACTTCGTTTTCATTGAAGATTTTTTTGAAACTTTCAGAATCATTCATGATTTTGGAGCATTAACATTTTTAGTCACCAATCAGCAGGGTGTTGGAAAGAAGTTAATGACTGTAAAAGATTTATCAATTATTCATAATCAGATGAATCTAATTCTCAAAAAAAAGTGTGGTGCTAATTTTACTGAAATTTTCTTTTGTCCTTCGCTGGATGAAGATAATGATTTCCGTAGGAAGCCAAATCCAGGAATGATTTTGGAAGCTATTGAGAAATATAAGTTAATTCCCGAAAAATGCATTATAATTGGAGATAGTAAATCTGATATTTTATCGGGTAAAAGTGCTAAAATTAAAACTATATACATCGGAGAAGTTAATTCTGAAGTATCGAGTTCTGATTATAAGTTCAAAAATCATAAAGAATTGAACTCAAATTTAGAAGTTATATTAAGTGAATTGTTATTATAAAAATTGATTTCAAGAGCATTAAAATATTTACAAAGGTACAAACACAATACCCTATTGATATATTGGTATGAGAAGTTTATTGATACTGAATATATGTTTATATTCACACTGGCAGTATTTATAGGTTTATTGACCGGATTAGTTGAGGTATTTTTAATTCAATTAATCCACTTCACTTCACATTTGTTTTTCACAGGTCACGGTAAAACAATTTTGGAAAAAATTTCCAATTCACCTTGGTATTTAGTGTTGATACTTCCCACCCTTGGAATAATGGTAAGTGTGTTTATCAATAAATTATATTTCCAGAAAAGTACAACACATGGAGTGGCATCTATCATTGAAGCTGTACTCTTGCGAAGTGGGATAATACAAATTTTTAAACCAATACTCAGAGGTTTCACAACTGCCATTACAATAGGGACCGGTGGCTCAGTTGGTCCCGAAGGTCCTGCTGCATATTTAGGTGCTGGAATAGGTTCTTCTATCAGTCAATTTTTTAATGTAAATCCACGAAGAACCAAAACGCTTGTTGCTGCAGGTACAGGTGCAGGTATTGCTGCTGCATTTAATGCTCCAATTGCCGGAGCTTTGTTTGCTGTTGAAATTATTTTAATGGAGTTCAAATTTAAGCAATTTTCAGCAATTGTCATATCTACAGTGCTTGCAACCTTTGTTTCACGTTCATTAAATGGAGATAATGCTGTATTCCATTCATCCTCATATATGCTGCATAATGGATTAGAATTTATTTTATTTGCATTGATGGGTGTCCTTTCAGGTATTTTTTCATGGTTATTTATAATAACATTAGATAGTTTTGAAAATTATGTCCATAATAAAGTAAAAATCAATTCTTATATTGTTGCACTTATTGGTGGTACACTTATTGGTGTTACAGGTATTTTCCTGCCGGATATACTCGGAACTGGATATGACACAATTGACAAGGGCATTTTAAATAATCTAATTTGGTATATTGCTCTTGCTATTGTAATTGTTAAAATTCTCACAACTTCTCTCACATTAGCTTCGGGTGGTGCAGGCGGTGTATTTGCACCTGCTTTAGTTGTTGGTGCTACACTTGGTGCATTCTTCGGAGAGATATTTTACTTTCTAACACCAAATCTGGTTAGCAAACCAGAGGCATTTGTATTTGTTGGTATGGCTGGACTATTGGCAGGAACAATGCATGCTCCATTTACTTCAATAATCATGATTTTCGAACTCACTAAAAATCAAGACTATATACTTCCAACAATGATTACCTCAATTTTAAGTGTTGCAATCACAAAGAAATTAATTAAAGATTCGATTTATACAAAGCCATTGGCAAATCATAATATAAATTTACATGGAAAAACTGAATTGAATGTACTTGATTCTTTGGCTGTAAAAGATGTTTATAAAAAACAATATGAAGTATTATATGAAAATTCGAAATTTATTGAAGTAATAGACAAAGTATTGCAACCAGGTAATCACGCTGTTGCTGTATTAACACTTGACAATAAGTACTATGGATTAATTTCTATTAATATGATTAAAGAAGTTATTTTGGATATCGATATCGTCAGCAATTTACTTATTGCAGGAGATATTGCAGAAAAATATATTCCAAAAGTAACTGTAAATCAATCTTTAAAAAATGTTTGGGAAAAAATGAATAAAAGTCATTTTGACTTTTTCCCTGTTGTTGAAGAAGATGATGAAAACATACTTCTTGGTATTTTATTCCGTCAGGATATTGATGAAGCTTATAATCAGGAACTTGAAAGGTTCGATTTATCAACGAATTTGGCTACTATAATCTCTGAAATGTCTCAGGAAAAGCATTATACTATTGTTGGTGACTATATTTTAACAGAAATAGATGTTCCAAACGAATTTATTGGAAAATCTATAAAGGAATTGGATGTTAGAAATAGTTATGAAGTCGAGATTATTACAATTAAGTCCTTTTCTGCAGATGGAGCAATCTTCGATTTAATTCCAAAAGCTGATTATGTTTTCAAAAAATCTGATAAACTTATAATCACTGCCAAACCGGAAATAGTAAATAAACTGGAAAATTTGGGTATAATTAAATAATTCTTGAAATTTCTTCAGTAAGTCGTGAAATCCCTTCTTCAAAAGATCCATTGTTCGAAAAAATCATTTCTGAACTAAAGAAATAAGTATCTTTTCTTCTTTCATATAATTCTTTTGCTTGCATTTTATCAATTATGAGCGGTCTGTTTCTCAAATCAGAAATTCTATCATAACATTTCTCGAAAGTTGAATAAATCCATACTATTTTTCCAGAATTTTTAAGTAAATCTCTATTTTCTTGATATTCGAAAATTCCTCCACCAACTGCTATAATAGATAATTTATCAGTAAATTTTAATTCTGAATTTAATTGAATTAATAATTCCCTTTCTTTCTCTCGGAAAATCTTTTCACCAAATTGACTAAAAATTTCAGGAATATTCATTTTCATTTTTTTTTCAATTTCCTCATCTAAGTCAATGAAATTTAATCCAAGTTTCTCTGCAATTAATCTTCCAAAAGTCGTTTTTCCTGAACCTGAAAAGCCGGCAAATATTATTGACTTAGATACATTCAATTCGGAATGATTAAGTACTTCCAACAATGCAGCTTTCTTTACTTTTATCTTTGTAAATAATTCAAAAGCAAAAACTGCCTGATTAATCAACCAGTTATAAGCTGAAATAAGTCTAAATCCAAATTCATTTTTCTTATTTTCGAAAAATGAATTATGATAAATTGAATCAATAATTATTTGATGGGAAGAAAATGTTAACTCATTTAATATATCTGAATTAGGAGGAATAGTTGATATGATAATATCAAAACCTGCAATTCTAGTCCTTAAGTCATCATCATTTATATAATTTACATTGTTATCGTTTGAAACTTTTATTGCTTTCGACAAATCTCTATCCCATAAAGAAATAATTGAATTGAAATTTTTAAGGGCAACTGTAGTAATTTGTCCTGAAATTCCACAACCTAAAATCAAAACTTTCTTCCTATTGCAATCAATTTTTTCATCCCAAATAATTTGCAAAATTCCGAAATAATCTGTATTAAATCCATCAATATTTTGAATGTCCCTAAAAAGGATAGTATTTGCTGAATTCAATATTGATGATTGATAGTCAATTCTACTTAAATGAGGTATAATCGTCCTTTTGAAAGGACTTGTCACATTATATCCATCCATATTTAAATCTCTAGCAAAATCAAATGCATCCTGAGCATTAGAAGCAGAAAAACGATTGTAATATAATGGAACAGAATTCTGGTGAGCCAAATAATTATATATTAAAGGACTTTTACTGTGAAAGATTGGAGATCCAATAACTGCAAGTTTAAGCATAGATTTAACTAAAATTGAAATACCCGAGCCAATTCAATTATTATTGTATAACTCGGGTATTTTAATATATTAAAAAAATAAAATTTTAGTAAACAATTTTTGCTAAAACATCTGAAACTTGAAGAATTTTATATTCTTTATTATCAATCGTGATATCTTCACCACCATATTTTGCATAAAGAACGTTATCACCAATAGCAAATGCTTCTTTAACCTCTTCGGCAGTTCCAATTTCAATAACTTTGCCAATAATTGGTTTTTCTTTTGCTGTATCAGGAATGATGATTCCGCTTTCAGTTTTCTTCTGTAATTCAGTTGGTTCAACTAAAATTCTGTCTCCACAAGGTTTAATTTGCATTTTTAACTCCATTATAATTAGTTTATGTTTAAAAATTTGTTAATTTTCGATTTATCAAATCCTATAATTGGACGATTGTTAATTAATACAACAGGAACACCAGTATTACCATTAGTTCGTTTTTGCATATCCAATGCAGCAGCACGGTCTTTAGATACATCAATATCTTTAAACTTAATATTTTTTTCTTTGAGGTATCTTTTCAAATTATTGCAATGAAAACAAGTTGGAGTTGAGAATACAATTACTTTTACTGTTTGTTCCATATCTTCATTAAAATTTTGTTGATTAAATAATTAATCGTAAATTTGTTTTTTCATAAAAGTAAATAAACGTTAATTTGCTTTTATTATTTTCCTATTTATAAATGAATAGTTAGTAATATGAACAAAAAATCCAAATTTCTTTTTTCATCTGAGGAAATGGTAATCCTTACTTCAAAATTTAAAATTATGTCTGAAGAATCTAGAATTACTATTTTACAAACATTGCATAATGCAGAAAAATCAGTAAGCGAAATTGTCGAAGAAACCGGTTTTTTGCAAGCCAATGTATCTAAACAGCTCAAATTACTTTCTAGTGGGGGTATTGTAACATTTCGTACAGTTGGTAAACAGCACCTTTACAAAATCGCAGATGACCAAATATTAAAGATTTGCAAGGCAATCTGCTCTACAAAAGAATAAAAATGAAAAAGATAATTTTTTATTACAAGGCACTTCTTTTTGTTTTAGATTTATTTTATAGAGGTATTTTGATACTCTTTTTACCTCGGAAATTATTAAATAAGTACTTTACCAAAATCGCTAATAACTGGGCAAAGCGGCTCGTTCAAATAGCTCACGTCAATATTGAAATTATAGGGCTTGATAGATTTGATCCTAAAGGTAATTATATATTCACAGCGAATCACTCTTCTATGTTTGATATCCCAATATTAATGTCTATTGTTAAAAGTTCCTTTAGAATAATTTACAAAAAAGAATTGGAGAAAATATTCTTTTTTGGTCCTGTAATGAAACGTACTCCATTTATTTCAGTAATTCGAGATAATTCAAAAAATGCAATGCAAAGTGTACAACTTGCTTTGAAAGAGATACAGAGCGGTACTTCTGTTATGATATGGCCTGAAGGTACACGGTCTGAAGACGGTTCTCTTGGAGAATTTAAAAGAGGAGCATTTTACCTCGCTGCTCGTTCGGGTAAACCAATTGTACCTGTAACAATAATAAATGCCTATAAAATACTGCCAAAAGGAAGACTCGAATTTAAATCAGGTGTTAATGTGAAAGTAATTTTTGATGAACCAATAGAGTGTCCTGAAAATATGGATAGAATTCAGGAAAAAGAAATGATGAACAGCATCAAACAAATTATTGGAAATAATATTGAACTTTATTCATAAGGAATTTTTACAATGATAACTTTACCTGAAGAAAGTAATTTCTTAGCAATAGAAGAAAAAGTGTCCACGTATTCAACCTCAAAAATTGTTATAGTTCAAGCTCCTTATGAACATACTGTTAGTTATGGTGGTGGGGCTGCACTTGGTCCTAAGGAAATAGTCAATGCTTCTGCTTATGTTGAATTTTACGATGATGAATTCGATAAAGAATTATGTTTCGAAAAAGGGATTGCGACACTGGAACCAATTGATTTTCAGGGCAAGGTTGATGCCGCTGCACTAGAATTAATATACAATCAGATTTCAACATTATTAAGTGATGATAAGTTTGTTGTTACCCTTGGAGGTGAACATACAATTTCATCTGCCCCAATCAAAGCACATTACGAAAAATATCCAAATATGTCAGTTCTTCAATTTGATGCTCATTCAGATTTAAGGGAATCTTATCAAGATTCGATTTATTCCCATGCTTCGATAATGGCCCGTGTTGCTGAGTTTTTCCCAAATGAACACATAACTCAAGTTGGAATACGAGCTCAGTGCATTGAAGAAGCTATGTTTATAAAAGAAAATAATATTAACACATTTTATGCATCAGGTATTAGAACCGGAAAGTACGGTAATGATTGGATAAAAAAACTCGTGGATACTTTGGCTGATGAAGTCTATATCACTTTTGATGTAGATGCATTCGATCCTGCTATTATGCCAACTACAGGTACTCCAGAGCCAGATGGAATGACTTATCAAGATGCACTAAATATCTTTAGAGCTATCAGAATTGCCGGTAAAAAGATAATTGGCTTTGATGTAGTGGAACTCGCTCCGGTCGAAGGAATAAATCATACTAACCTGACTTGTGCCAGATTAGTATATAAACTTTTAAACTATGCTTTTTATGATTTATAATCCTAAGCGATTGTAAATATAATCAACACTTTTGAAGATTTCTTCATAAGTGAATAATTCCTCGATTTCTTTTTCGGAAATTAACTGCATCAATTCTTCATTTTGTTTCAATGTTTCGAGGAATGGAATTTTTTCATTCCATGTTTGCATAGCAG
>Ga0154569_102_pt1 | contig 42270 bp, 34 predicted proteins | sample RifGroF2_FD_115998 | JGI IMG/M metagenome (GOLD analysis project Ga0154569, IMG submission 115998) | Ignavibacteria bacterium GWF2_33_9
GGATCCTGAAGTGAAAACAAATGGTGGATTAGCAATTATTGGATCCGAACGTCACGAAGCACGACGTATTGACCGCCAGTTACGTGGTCGTGCCGGTCGCCAGGGTGACCCGGGCAGTTCAATCTTTTTTATTTCGCTGGAAGATAAATTGATGAGGCTTTTTGCTGCTGAACGTATTGCAAAATTAATGAACACATTCAAAATGCCTGAAGGTGAACCAATAACTCATCAAATGATTACCAAAACAGTAGAAAATGCACAAAAGAAAGTGGAAGAAAATAACTTTGGTATTCGTAAGCATTTGATTGAATATGACGATGTGATGAATATGCAGCGTGAATTGATTTACGTTAAACGTCGTTCAGCACTTCGTGGTGACAGATTGAAAGCAGATTTATTCGATTATATTTACGATATTGCTGCAGGCTGGTTCGAACAATATCACGAAAAGAAAGATTTAAAAGGACTTAAGAATCAGGTGCGTTCAGTTTTACTTTGTGAAATTGATATTTCCGAACAAGAATTTGACGGTGCAAAAGAAGCAGATGTGGTTGAAAAAATTGTGAAAGCAGCTGAAGATTTTTACAGTCGTAAAGAACAAATGCTTGGCAAAGAGTATATGACTCATTTGGAAAAATATGCAGTACTGCAAACAATTGATGATAAATGGAAAGAGCATTTGAGGATGATGGACGAAATCAAAGAAGGTATAAATCTTCGTGCATATGGACAGAAAGACCCATTGCTTGAGTACAAAGGCGAAGCTGTTGAACAATTCAGAACTTTGCTGGAGGAAATAGCTTTAAGTTCAGTTTCGATTGCATTTAAGTATTTCCCGCAAATGCAGCCTAAGGAAGTGCAGATGAAAGCTGCTGAGCTTAATATTCCGAAAGTTCGTGCAAAATCACTTGACCATGGAATAACTATGGGTCGTGATGAAAGTACAACAGAATTTGTGAGCAGGGCAGGAGCTCCACGAGCTCAGGAACAGGAAAGTAACAGAAGTTCAGTTGCAACATTTCGCAGAACTGAAGATAAAGTTGGGCGTAATGATCCTTGTCCATGCGGTAGCGGGAAAAAATACAAAAATTGTCACGGAAGTGCTAATTTGAATTAATTCCGATAATATTTTATTCTATTATATAATCCTTTGAAATAAGGAATAATTAATTAATATTTCAATCAAAAAAAATTAATGCGAAATTCCTTTATTGAAATAAATTTAAATAATCTTGAGCATAATTTAGAGCAAATAGCAAAACATATTGCTCCTGCAAAAATGCTGCCTATAATCAAAGCAAATGCATACGGGCATGGAATGATCGGTATTGCCAAGAATCTTGTGCATCCTTCAATCGAAATGCTGGGTATTGCTTATCCTAATGAAGGGATTGAATTGCGTGAAGCAGGCGAAACAAGAAAACTATTGATTATTATTCCTCCAGAAATTGATGAAATTGCTGATATTATTGATAATCAGATTGATATAACTATCGGTAATTTAAGCTGCTTGCCCGAAATTAACGCAATTGCAAAGAAAAAGCACCGCAAAATCAAGGCTCATTTATACATCAATACTGGTATGAATCGTGACGGCATTACTTCTGAGGAATTTAATGATTTTTTAAAGACTTACAGAAATTATGACTATATAATCTGGGAAGGGATTTGCAGCCATTTAGCTGCTTCGGATTTTGACGATAAATCCTTTTCGTACGAACAAATAGACAAATTCAAAAAAGTGTTGGAACTATCAGAAATCGCAGGTTTGCAATTTAAATATGTACATATCGCAAATTCCGGAGCAGCTGCAAGTATAGGATCCGCTCATTTCAATTTAGTACGTCCCGGAATTGCCCTTCATGGTTTGATGCCCCGCAGCGATTATGCCGAGAAACTAAATTTGAAACCAACTTTATCACTTAAAACATATATAAAGAAGATAAATCATCTTAAAAAAAATGAAACTGCCGGTTATAGTTTCCGCTTTGTATCGAAAGAAGAAACAAACATTGCAGTTATTCCTTTGGGTTATGGTGATGGTTTTCTTTTCTCATTAAATAATAACGCTCAGTGCCTTATTCACGGCAAGCGTTATGATATAGTAGGTTCAATTTGTATGGATCAGATGTTTGTGGATATTAAACAAGATAATATAAATGAAGGGGAACAAGTTGTTCTCATTGGTAAGCAGGGGAACGAAGAAATTACTGTGTATGAACTTGCTAAAAGAGCAAAAACAATCCCTTACGAGATAACAACTTCAATACTCAAGAGACTCCCCAGAATTTTCGTGGAAAATAATGTTTAAGATAAAATTAAAAGATTTCGAAGGTCCTTTCGACCTGCTTTTATACTTCATTAAAAGGGATGAACTTGACATATACGATATTCCTATTGCACCGATCGCAGCTGAGTTTCTCGCATATGTGAAAATGATGCAGATTATGGATGTCGAACCGGCAAGTGAATTTTTAGTAATGGCTTCTACTTTACTTCAAATTAAAGCAGAAATGCTGCTTCGCCAGGACGATGAAGATAGTGAGACAGGAGATGAAAATGACCCACGTTTACCTCTTGTTGAACAATTGCTTGAATACAAAAAATTCAAGGAAGCATCCAAACATCTTTCACGAGCATCTGAGGAAAATAAATATAGATTTTACCGACAGCAATACGATACTGAAATTGCTGAATATGAAAAGAATGCTACTTACAAAAATGCTACTCTTTTCAATTTACTCGAAGCATTGGACAAAGTGTTGAAACGCCATAGTGGGGTTGCCGAATCTTTTCATCAGGTAAATTTATTCCCGATTTCGATTGATGAAAAGAGAAATGACATTTGGACATTTTTGCAAAGAAAGTCCAGAATGTATTTTCTTCGTTATATTGAGAATTTCACAAAAATGGAAATTGTTGTTACTTTCCTTGCTATTCTGGAAATGGCTAGGGAAAATCAAATAAGCCTGCTTCAGGATGACGAAGAAGCAGATATTGTTGTAACTGTTGGTATGAGTTTGAATTAAGGGTGAAAAATGGAAAATATCAATTTTGAATTATTAAGTTCAGCAGAAAAAAAATCAATTATAGAAGCACTTATTTTTGCAGCAGATTTTGCAATAAATTCCGATACACTTTGGCAAATTGTGAATCATGATTCAAATCCCACTCGCTCTATTACAGAAAATGATACTCAATTTGAAATATTGGCAAAAGCAAATAAAGAAAATTTTCAGAAAGAAATCCGAGAAATAGTTGAGGAAATTAATCATGATCTGGCAGAATCCGACAGACCATACGAAATAGTTGAATTTGCAGGTGGGTGGCAATTTTCTACAAGGAAGGAATTTGGCAGAATTGTTCATTTTTACTATAAATCAAAATTATCACGTCGATTATCCAATGCCGCACTTGAAGTTCTTTCTATTATTGCATATCGTCAACCGATTACAAAAGCAGAAATCGAGCAAATTCGTGGAGTGAATTCCAATGAAGTTGTGAATTCTCTGCTCGAAAAATCTTTTGTAAAAATTGCAGGACGCAAAAATGTTCTTGGCCGCCCTTTACTCTTCGAAGTTACATCCGACTTTCTGCGTGCATTCGGAATGAATAGCCTTGAAGATTTACCGAAAATGAAAGATTTTGAAGATTTGGTTCGTGAAGAATTCACCAAAGAAGAGGAAGATATTTTCACTCTGGATGTTTCAGATGTCGAAATCGAACATATTGAAGCAATAGTTGATGACACTGAACCTGAAGATTCTGACACCATTACCAAAGATACTTCAAACACAAAAACAGATGAGGAATAGAGAATTATCCCTTTTTATCTTCATCTTCGATTCTCGGTTTTAGGAAAGTTAGACGAACTTTTTCCAAAACAAGCTGCGAACGGGAAATAATTTCGAACTTGTAATCATTAAGCTCAAATGTTTCACCTTCATCAGGAATTCGCCCAAGACTGAATAAAATAAATCCTCCGATTGTTTCATAATTGTCACTATCCGGAAGTGCTTGAGGAATTGTATCATTAACATCATCGATTGGCATTTTAGCTTCCAGTTCATATGAATTTTTTTCAAGCTGGTGAATTAATGGAGTTTCTTCATCATATTCATCCTGAATCTCACCGACCAATTCTTCGATAATATCTTCCAGTGAGATGATACCGACTGTGCCGCCAAATTCATCTAAAACAATTGCTAGATGTACTTTATGTACTTGCATTTTTCGTAAAATCAAATTGATTTTGTCGTTTTCATTCACAAAAAATGCTGGCCGTAAGTAATCGCTCAATCTTCGGAAACCTTCCGTTGTAAACATCCTAAGAATATCTTTTGCATAGATTTCACCAACTATATTATCAATATTATCCGAATAAACAGGCAACCTGGAATATCCTTCTGCTAAGAATTTATCTTTAATATCCTCAACTTTCATTTCCTTATCTACAGCAACAATTTTATTGCGTGGCACCATCACCTGCTTAACCGGAGTTTCGGCAAAGTCGAAAACATTTTCGATTAAAGTATGTTCTTCCATTGCAATTTCACCTTGTGTGGAACTTTCCTCTAAAATCACAAGCAATTCTTCTGGAGTATGAGCCGATACATGTCCATCTGAACTTACTTCCAGCCCAATCTTCTTAATCATCATATTTGCAAAAGAATTCAAAACCCAGATAATAGGTTTAAAAAGGATTTCGAAAAAACGTAAAGGTAATGCAACTATATAGGTAACTTTTTCGGGATACTGAATAGCCAAATTCTTCGGAACTAATTCTCCGAAAACAATATGCAGGAAAGTAATCAAAGCAAATGCTGTAGGGAGGGCAATTTGATGTGCCAAATGCGGTGAAATTGAAATACCCAGAAACTTCATTGTTTCGATAATCACAGCGGAAACAACTCCTTCCCCTATCCAACCTAAACCTAAGCTGGTGAGTGTAATTCCTAATTGAGTAGCAGAAAGATAAGTGTCCAAATTGGAAAGAATTTTCTTGGCAATTTTTGCCATAGTGGATCCCGCTCTGGCAGAAACTTCTACTGTGCTTGATCTAACCTTTACAATCGCAAATTCGGCAGCAACAAAAAAAGCATTCATTGCTACGAATAAAAATGTGAGAAATATGTTCCAAATTATCATTGTTTAATATATTAAATTTATGGATTCCAGAAATAAACTCTTATCTGTATGATATCCCAGATATTTATTGAAAAGATGGAGTAATTTATAAACTTCGCCTTTATCGAATGCAACTTCAGGGATTTCGTTTATTTCAGAATTATAGATATCGTTTATTTTTTTATATAAATTTAAGTCTAATATAACATTATAACGATTTTCTTCTGATTTAGTATTATAATTGTGGAATGTACCGTTTTCATAATTGAAAGTTACCAAATTTCTGTTAGGTGTTTGGAATAATATTTCGTTTGATATAGAAATATTCAAACCCAGATTTGACATAAAGTCTAAAAGGAATTTCAATAATAAGCAGAATGGTTCTTTGGGACTATCATTCAAGAGTTGCAGATATTTTATCATACTTTTGAAAATATGTAAATTAACATAATGCTCTTCCAAAATCTTATAAATTGTTTCCGCCATAGCAAAAGCGATGGCAGTATGCTCCAGGGAAGTGCGAATATTCCAGAAATTTACGGCAATTTCAGTATCGGAAAGTAACTGCAACTGCGATTCAGGCTTTTTGTAAAAGAAAATCGTGAGATAATTCATTGGCTCCAAAGTTGAACCAAACTTATTCTTCTGCTTCTGAGCACCTTTCACTATTGCAGTCATCCGCCCAAAATCCTTAGTAAAAAAATTAACGATTTTGCTTGTTTCTCCGTATTTTTTGGAATTCAGGACTATTGCTTCTGTTTTTTCTATCATTGATTTCTGTAAAAAAGCAATTTACTAAAGTTTTTGCTAAATTTCCAAAATAATCTTAATTTACATTTAAAATAAACAGAAAAAAAGCAAATGTTACCTGAATATATGAAAATTGAAATCCATGGAGAGAAAATCGGCAGTGTTTCTCCAGAACAAAATAAATCAAGAATAATCATCAAAGGACAGGAATATTGTTTCGAAAATGCAATGGTTCTGCCAGGATTGGCAGATGCACATCTGCACTTTTTCGGGATAGGCGAAGCAGCACAAATGCCGGATTTTCGGAATTGCAAAAGTGAAGACGAAGTTCTGAATGCATTGCTCAGAAAGCCTTTTCAAAGAGGTGATTGGCTGGTAGGATTCGGATGGAATCAGGAAAATTTCACAAGTAAAAAGTATCCACATAAACATATATTTGATAAGGCATTTCCTGATATACCTGTTTTTCTGAAAAGAATTGACGGGCATGCAGCACTATTAAACTCCTATGCTCTTGAATTACTTGGTATTAGTGAAAGTTCCCCTTCACCTGAAGGCGGAAAAATCGAAAAGGATGCAAATGGTGAATTAACCGGCATTCTGGTGGATACTGCGATGGATATAGCAATAAATCGACTGCCATTTTACAGTGAAGAACAAATCAGGAATATTATTGGCTGGTCGCAGGAATATTTATTCTCATTAGGTTTGACTGAAGTAATTGATATGGACCTGGAACCTCGTCTTATTCCGTATTTTAAGAAATTTGACTATGATGGATTCCTGAAGATGAGGGTGAATGCATTCGTAAAGTCGCAAAATAATGAGCATAAGGATTCTGTGAAATCACCCTATTTTGGGAATAATTTTTCCATAAGGGGTTTAAAACTTTACGTTGATGGTGCTCTTGGTTCACGTGGTGCCGCACTCAAATCATCTTATGCTGATGATTTCGGCAATACCGGTCTGATACTTATGAAAAAAGAGGAAATAGTAAAAAGAATAAATGAGGCAATTTCGCAAGAACTGGCAGTAGCAGTTCATTCAATTGGAGATAAAGGTGCAGAAATTGTGCTCGATGCATTCAATGAAGTAATTTCCTCAAATCCAAATGCAATTCAAAAATTTTACGAAAAAAGAAGAGAATTGCCTCTTAGACTTGAGCATTGCCAGATTATTTCTTCAGATGATTTTAGTAAATTTGCTTCAGGATTGATTGGAGCTTCCATTCAGCCAATTCATTATACTTCCGACACCACAAACATGATGGCTCAGAAAAGATTGGGGGAAACAAGGATGAAAGATGCTTACCGCTGGAAATCACTGAAAGCAACCAATGCCAAATTGCTTGCCGGTTCTGATGCACCAATAGAAAGCCCTGACCCATTTCTTGGCATAAGGGCTTTGACAAACGAAAATCGTCCTGATGAGAAAACTACCCTTGCAGAAGCTTTCGATGCTTACACTGTGAATATACAAAAATCTTTAGGTAATTATCCAGCACGTGGGATTATCAAGATGGGGAATGATGCAGATTTAGTGATAATTTCCGGTTCACAGCAAGTGCTTTGCACAATCTCGCACGGGCAGATTGTATTTAGAAATGAAGCAAGAAAATGATATTACAGATTAAATAATCAGAAAATCCCCTGCTTTCGGGCAGGGGATTTTCTGATTTATCTTTTCTATTGTTTCAAATATACATCTTCGGTGTTTGTGACGAGTACAATTTTGCTTGAATAGCTTTAGATCTTTATAAATTTAAGTGGTTTGTAATTACCTATTTTCACGAAATATATTCCTGGTATCAATTCAGAAATATTAATCATAAGTTGTTCATCTAAATTTTGTAATTTAATTCCAAATAATATTTTTCCATAAATATCGAAAATCGTTATATCATTAAGTTCAGGATTGCTGTTTACATTATTGCTAAATATATTTATAGTTAAATAATCATTTGCAGGATTAGGTGAAATTATAAATAATTCATCTGATTGAGATAAATTATCGACACTTACAGCCTCTCCAAAATCCTGTATTTTAGCTCGACAAACACCATCATATGTACCTGCATAAATATATTTACTGTCTTTTACCAGAGCAGATACACAAAGGTCAAATAAACCACTATTTTGCGGCGTCCAAGTATTCCCATGATTCAAAGAGACATAAACACCGTATTGAGTAGATGCAAAAAGTACTCCATTTGCATTTAATAAAGATTTGATTGTTTTTCCATTTATCGAATTATTGTATTGCTTCCATACACTTGAATTTGTAAATGAAATAAATACTCCATTATCATAGACACCTGCATATACAAAATCATCAGTGCAATATAATGCGGTTATATAGGAGTTTAGCAAGCCATTGTTGTTTTCCTTCCAAGTTAAACCGTTATCCGGGGAATAATATATGCCATTATCTACTGTGCCAACATAAAGGTTAGTTGTATTACTGCAGATACTTGTGATTTTTTGGTTATCCAAGAGTTTTGAAGCACTTTCCCAAAATTCGCCCTCGTTATCCGAAACAAATAAACCATTATCTATTGAACCGACATAAATCCTTCCGTTATAATTCCAAATTGTATTAATGTTAAAATTAGTTAGTCCATTGTTTACTTCTTGCCAACTTTGACCATTATTTGTAGATTTATAAATTCCACTTTTTGTTGCAGCAAAAATATTATCATTCATCACCGTTAAGCTATTAATTTGATAATCATTCAGGCCTGAATAGTAAGAATCCCAAGAAAATCCTTGGTTGCTCGAACTTAATACTTTCAGAGGAGATCCCATAAGCCCTGCGAATATTTTTTGATTTTCAGAAAAAAGAGAAATTACTTTCTTGGATGTGGAAATATTATTCGTGTTGACCCAACTATTTCCATTATCAATTGACTTGTATATGAGTCCGTGATATCCACCTGCAAAAATATTGTCATTAATAACATATACTGATTTAATTACAGGATTTTCGGAAACAAAGTTCCTTTGTACCCATGATTCACCTTTATCAGAAGAGCAATATAAATTCCCATAATTGACACCAATAATGATATTGTTGTCCTTGATCCCAATTGAATTTACTCTGGAATTTTCAATTCCAATATTTTTGGCAATCCATGTATTGCCATTATCATTAGATGAAAAGACTCCAAAGCCATTAATTCCAACATAGATTATACTATCTTGAATTGCTACGGAATTTATTGATTTGTTGGTAATTCCAACGGATTTATTAGACCATGAATTGCCATTATCTGAAGAAAAATAAATCCCTTTACTTTCTGTTCCTGCGTACAATTTGCCTTCATTTTCTAATAGTGACAATACATTTACATTTGCAATTCCATCATTAATTGGTGTCCAATAATCGTGAGTAGAGTTTGATACATAAACACCATTATTAGTTCCTACGTATATTGTGTCTTCGTATTCACAGAAGCAATTTATGGCTTTATTGGTTAAGCCATTTTTATTAGGATACCAAGAATTACCATTGTTACTTGAACATATAATTCCTTGAGATGTCCCTAAATAAATAATCCCTTTACTCGAAAGTATTGTAGAAAGTTGCGTATTAAGTTCTTCTGAAATAATTGCTGACCAAGTATCTCCTTCGTCATTAGAAACATATAAATTTAAATTCGAAATTGCGAAAAGTTTTGTACCTGATTGTGTGAAACCAATTACGTAATCTCCATAAATGCGATTTGGTTGCTCCCATTGAGCAAAAAGTTGGTTTGAAAGAATATTGAAAATAAAGAAAAACAAAAAACAATATAGCTTTTTCATTTTAACACCTTTATATTTAAAGATTTTTTTCAGAATTTCTGCAATTCAAAAATGTAAATTACAAAAAAAAAAAAGAGTTAACTATATTTTACGTGAAAAAAAATATTAAAAGAAGATGATTTAGGTGCGGCTAACTTAATAAATCGAGTATAACAAGTGCAGCAGCGGATTCTAGAATGACAGGTGTGCGGAGTGCAAAACAAACATCGTGGCGTCCTTGCACTTTTATTTCAGTAATTTCATTCGTTTGCAAATTCACTGTTTTTTGTGATTTTCCAATGCTGGAAGTAGGACGGAATGCAACACGGAAGTGTATATCATTTCCATTGGAAATTCCACCTGAGATACCGGCAGTATTATTTGTTTGTGTAGTGCCGGATTTGTCGGTAATTATGTCATTATAGTCGCTGCCCTTCATTCGGGCAGAGGCAAAACCTGCACCGAACTCAATTCCCTTCACTCCGGGAATGGAAAACATCATTGCACTCAAAGCAGACTCAATGCTATAAAAGAAAGGTTCGCCTTTTCCCGCAGGAATTACCGAAATAGTGCAGGAAACAATTCCTCCGAGAGAATCACCTGCATCGGTAGTTGCCCTTAACAATTCATCCCAATTTTGCGTGCCGCCAATTTCTTCAATTTTTGCAGAAAAAGTGATTTCAGGCATTAGCATTTGAGCAATTGAACCAGCCACAATCAGTGGAGTAGTAAGCCTGCCCGAAGAATGTCCGCCACCTGATATATCGGCAAATTTGCCATATTTTGCAATTTGAGTGAAATCAGAATGTCCGGGGCGGGGAGTTACTTCGAAGTGATAATCTGATGGTTGATGTAATTTATTTGGAAGTGCAAATGCTATCGGGGTGCCGGTGGTAAAACCGTCTTTCACACCTGAAAGAAAACTGATTTCGTCAGGCTCTTTTCTAGTTGTTGTGCCGAAAGCATTGCAGCGGCGTTTAGCAAGATTCGATTTGATTAAGTCGAAATCAATTTCCAAACCTGAAGGAATCCCATCAAGTATCCCGCCAATGGAATGTCCGTGGGATTCCCCGAATATTTGAAATTTAATATTTTTTCCGAATGAATTCATTTTAATCTAATACTTCATATCCAACATTTTCAACTGCTTCTTTAATTTCCTCTAAATCATAATCACCTGTTATATATGCGGCATTTTCTTCTAGTACAACTCTAACATTTTCGACACCTGTTGAAACAATAGCACGCTTGACGTTCATAACGCAGTGATTACAATTCATACCATCTATTTTAAGTTTTACTTCACTTTTCATATTCATATCTTCTTTTTTAATATTTTTTATAAAGTATTTTTTAATATATTTTCGATAAACGGACATTAACAATAAAATCAGAAAAATGCCGCCAATTGTATATTCCCAAGTTCCAAATTCCATTACATGATTATGTTTATGGGACATAAAAGTGTGAGGATTAACATCTACCCAAATAAAAATCCTATCCAAAAGCAAGCCGAAAAGTATTGAAAGAATAGAAATTGAACCAACAAATACAAAAGTTGCTTTTTTCCCTAAAGTTTTTATTAAGATTGTCAGAGATGCAGCATTAGTTGCCGGACCGGCTGCCAGGAAAACGAATGCGACACCGGGAGAAAAGCCTTTCATAATCAGCGAAACTGCAATAGGAATAGATGCTGTTGCACAAACATACATCGGAATGCCGATTGCAACTAAAGCAAGCATTCCTAGTATTCCTGAACTCAATACGCTCCCTGTAAAGAAGTCAGTAGGAATAAAATAAGTAATCAATCCTGCAATTAACAATCCGATAATGAATTGTGATGAAATATCATCTAAAAATTCTACAAAAGGATAGATTACTATTTTATTGAAATAATGCGTGAAATCCTTTTTGTGATTAGGGTACAGCATTGGAAATTCCATCATTTTCGGCGTGGATTTTGGAAAATCTTTCACGAAAATCTTCGTAAAAGTTCCGCTCAAAATTCCCATAAGAAAGGCTGCAATTGGGCGGAAAATTGCAAAAATAGGTCCAAGCATCCCGTAAGTTGCGACTATACTGTCAATCCCTGTCTGGGGAGTTGAGGTAAGGAAAGAAACAGTCGCAGATTTAGATGCACCATTATTTGCCATGTAAACTGCACTTGGAATCACTCCGCAGGAGCAAAGTGGTAAAGGTACTCCGAAAAGTGATGCTTTGAAGATGGAAGAAAAATTATTCTTCCCAATATGCTTAGCCACAAGATCTTTAGTCATCCAAACATTCAATATTCCTACGAAAATCAAACCGAACATCAAATATGGAGCCATTTCTAAAAACAATTGCAGCATTGCTTGCAATATATCTATTATAAACATTAATTTGCCTTATTTAGAAATTGATTTTTTTCAAGTCCTATTCTTTTATAAACTTAATTATCTCATTTTTATTGCTTGTTTGAATAATAATCAAGTAAAATCCTGATGGTAAATCATTCATATCCAAAAGAAGTGAATTATCTCCATTTTCTGTAAATTTTATTGCTTGTTTTTGTCCGAGATAATCCATTATTTCGATGTCTTGGATTGCAGAACACGATAAATCATCATTCATTTTCAAAGTTGCAAAATTAGAAGCCGGATTCGGATAAAGTGAAAATATTTTTGCTTTAGATTCAAAACTTTGCTCATCAATTGAATTATAAACTCCATATTCACGGAACATAGTAATTGCTATCGATTCCACATCTGCTTTGTAAATCCAGCTATTATCATTTATATCAACGTACAGTTTATATGCTTTTTCGTAAATTAGATTAAGTTCCTCCGGTGTTTTCCACCCAAAATCATCTTTCTTCCATACTTTTTCATCTACTTGCAAATACATTTTGTCTGGAGGAACGAATGAAAGTAAAGGCACTTTGTCGAGTAAACTTTTGAAAGCAGGTACATCATTTTCTCCGGAGGTAATAATATCCCAATTTCCGTCATTAAACTTGAAAATATCGCCAACTGAAGCCAGCCAGATATCTCCATTATAGTCAGCATACATTTTCAAGTCTTCGAATGTGCGGATTTTCTTTGGAATATCTGAAGGGATTATTGAATCAATCCATTTATTATCCCTAAATCCATAGTATCCTTCTAAAGTTTTCACCCATTTAATGCTATTTTTATCGATTATGACATCTCCAAATGTGAAATTATCTGCTTTGCCGGGGAGTGAAAATGTATCTGTTCTACCTTCGAAATATCTCCAAAGATGTCGATTGGAAGTCATCCAAAGTGTATCGGCTGAATCAAAGGAAAGTCCGTATTTTGATATAGAAGAATATTTATCATCAAGTACTGAATGAAGAGAATCTTCAGTGAACTGATAAAGTTGATTGTGGGATATTATGTAAACGTCATTAAGTGAATTTGTTGCTATATCTTTAATACCGCCAATTTTGTTAAATCCTTTTTTAATTCCGTAAAATTTGAAATTATGTGTGTCAAATATACCCATTCCGTCATAATTTGCAATGTAAACATAACCGTTAGGTGCGGAATAAAATGTGTTAAGAAATTGTCCGGGCATCAGTTCATTATCATAAATCGTTGAGTAAGTTGTGTCTTTATTCTGTACTTTTTTAATTAACTTACAAGAACCGCCCATCCAAATATTATCAAGATAGTCAATGTAAGAAGTCATAGGTCTGCCGATTAGTCCATTGGAAATATTGTAATCAATCATTGTGATTTCCGAAGAAGCAACATCAATTTTGAAAAATCCTGCAGCATTTGTTCCGCTAATGTCACCGTCTGCAGATAGATTAATATCATCAATATAACTTTCCTCCTGTGAACTCATCATAAGTTGCTGGAAAGAAATTTCATCCTGGCGGATAAGACCGTATGTGCCATAAGTAGCAATCCATTTCACGCCGGTCCTATCTTTAATTACTTTTCTATATGAAATTTGATTCGAACCAATAAGAGCTTCAGCAGGCAAAGTAACTTCTGTTAATTCGCCATTAACTAACACATCAAAATGAGGACTATTTGAGCAAATAAAGACTGTGTCGGAATTTGGATCAAATGAGATGCTGGTAACATTGAAATCAATACCATAGTTTTCAGTTTCCCATTCGGAGCCATTTTTAATTATCAATCCTTTATCTGTACCAATCCAAAGTAATCCGGTTGGATCTTCAACCATGCAATTCACCTTATTTGAAGGCAATGGAGAATTTTCTGTCGTAAGGATACTCCAGTTAGTATCATAAATCATCCAAATCCCCAGATTGGAAGAAAGATAAATGTTTCCGTCAAAATTACGCCATATATCTGTGAACATCAGTTCTGTACTAGCCAAAGCCATATAATCCTGATGCCATTTCTTCATTTCGCCTGTATTCAAATCATATGTGCTAATTCCCCTTCCGACAGCCCAAATTGTGTTATCAAACTGCCTGATTTTTTTAACAGTTGGATCGCTTATTGCAATTGCTTGTGGAGTTAATGCTGCCGAAAGTGATTCAATTGCAAAAACGAAAATTATCATTATGTAAGTGAATTTTTTCATTTGTCAGATATATTTCTTTTAAAAAATGCAATTTAATAAATATAATTGTAATTCTAAATAAACAACGTAAATATGCTGTGTATTTGAATAATTTTTCATAATTTTAAAGTTAATATTTTTGTAAAAAATAAAAATTGGGTATAAAATGAATTTGCAAAAACTATCTGTTCTGATAATAACAGTTTTATTTTTAAGTTTCGTAAAATCAGAATCCTGCACAAATTTGCTTGTATCGAAAGGAGCGTCAGTTGACGGTTCCACGATGATAACTTACAATGCAGATGCAGGCGGATTTATGGAACCATTTTATTATATGGAAGCTGCAGACCATGCACCCGGAGAAATGGTTGATATATACGAATGGGATAGCGGCAAATATTTGGGAAAAATCAAGCAGGTTGCTCATACATATAGAGTCGTAGGTAATATGAATGAACATCAAGTAAGCATTGGAGAAACAACTTATGGTGGTCGTGAATTACATGATTCTACAGCGATTGTGGATTATGGCTCATTGATGTATATTGCTTTGCAAAGAGCAAAAACTGCACGTGAAGCAATCAAAATTATGGGTGAACTCGTTGCTGAATATGGTTATTACAGTAGTGGAGAATCATTCTCTGTTGCAGATCCTAATGAAGTATGGATTCTCGAAATGATTTCCAAAGGAATGGAAGAAAAAGGAGCTGTTTGGGCCGCTATTCGCATTCCTGACGGATATATTGCTGCGCATGCAAATCAAGCACGCATTCAATCATTCGATATGAATGATAAGGAAAATGTAATGTGCTCACCGGATGTTGTAACTTTCGCTGAAAGAATGAAATTTTACGATAAAAAAATAGATGGTGCATTCAGTTTCCAAAAAGCCTATGCACCTGCAGATCCTGGAGCTTTACTTTACTGCGAAGGACGAGTTTGGAGTATTTTTAATCGTGCTGCTCCTTCCCAAAATTTTAAATCAGATTACTGGCGATGCGTGAAAGGTGAAGAACCTTATCCGCTATTCATTAAACCCGACAAAAAATTGAGTGTGAAAGATGCAATTGCATTGATGCGTGACCATTTTGAAGGAACTCCTTATGATATGACTACAGGAGTTGCGGCAGGTCCTTTTGGAGTACCTTATCGCTGGAAAAATCTTGGCTGGAAAATCTCTACTGATACAGTGAACGCTTATGGATGGGAAAGACCAATTTCTACACAGCAAACTGCATTCGCTTTTGTTTCGCAGATGCGTTCATTCTTACCCGATGAAATTGGTGGATGTTTCTGGTACGGAGTGGACGATACTTACTCGAACGTGTATATCCCTCTTTACTGTTCAATTCAACGTCCTCCTGCACCATTCGTTGGTGGCAGTATTCAGAAATTTGATATTACCAAAGGCTTTTGGGTGTTCAACTTAGTTGCAAATTTGGCTTATACTAAGTATTCATATATGATTAAAGATATTCAGGTAGTTCAATCAGAATTGGAAAACAAATTCCATGCAACCCAGGAGTATTTTGAAAAAGCAGCATTGGACTTATATAAAATTGACAAAAAACTTGCTGTTGATTTTCTTACCGATTATTCATGCTCGCAATCGCAAACTACTGTGGACCGTTGGAGACAACTTTGGGAAGAACTTGTTGTGAAATATAATGATGGCTTTATTAACGATGTGAATGTTGATAATGGACGTCACCCAAAAGGAGTTGGGTATGGAGATGAATTTTTCAAGGAAGTACTGAAAGATACACCGGGTTATTATGACGTGAAGTGGAGAGATAAACCCAAAAAGAAAAAGTAATTTTTTAATTACAATTCAGAATTTTATTCAGTTTGAGGATTAATGAAACTATTCAAAGATTGGGATAATAAGAAAAAGGCAAATGTTTTCATCTGGCTTATGTTAATTATTACAATCATTGCCTATATTGTTTTTTCTCCCAGCGGGATTGTGAACAGATATATTCTTACAAAGAAAAATAATGTATTAAAATTAAAAATTGCAAAAGAAAATCAAATAAATGATTCGTTGAATAAGCAAATCAACAAGATACTTAACGATACCAATGAAATTGAAAAAATCGCCCGAGAGAAGTATGGTATGAAGCTCCCGGGCGAAAAAATATATATTGTCCCTTCTAAAAAGAAAGAAGAGTAATTCACTTATTAGAGAATAAATTTCGACAAATCAATATTTGTTGTGATGTGAGCTAGTTTCTCTTTTACGAAATCAGCATCAATTTTTATTATCTTCGAGTGCTTCTTATCAGGAATATCGAACATCAATTCTTCAAGTAATTGAGTGAGAATTGTATGCAAACGTCTAGCACCGATATTAGTTACTTCGTTATTTATTAGAGCAGCTGTGGAGGCAATCTGCTTAATAGCGCTCTCTTCGAAAATCAGCTCAACACCTTCCGAATTCATCAAAGCATTATACTGCTTTATCAATGCGTTTTCGGGGATAGTAAGAATCTTCACAAAATCCTCTTCAGTGAGGCTTTGCAATTCGACTCTTATTGGGAAACGACCTTGTAATTCGGGAATTAAATCAGATGGTTTAGATATATGGAATGCACCACTTGCTACAAAAAGTATATGGTCAGTCTTCACGCTGCCATATTTAGTATTTACTGTCGAACCTTCCACGATTGGCAGTAAATCCCTTTGAACACCTTCACGGGAAACATCAGCACTACCTCCACGGTTTTCACCGGCAACAATCTTATCAATCTCATCAATAAATATTATTCCGGAATTTTCTGCACGAACGAGGGCATCGTTCACAACTGAATCCATATCAATCAATTTTTCTACTTCTTCTTTTGCAAGTATTTTATATGCTTCAGAAATTTTGACTTTTCTTTTTTTCGATTTTTTCGGTATAACTGAATTCATCAAATCTTGGATATTCATTCCAAGTTCATCACCGCCAATTGGTCCGAGTATTTGCATAGAGGGAGCGGAATCTGCAATTACGTCAATTTCAATCTCTCTGTCATTCATTTTTCCTTTTCGTAATATTGCACGTAGTTTTTCACGTGTTTCTTCATTTTCCTTAATTTCTTCGGCAGCATTCTCAGGAGAAAATGATTTTTTAGGAACTGGTGGGATTAAAATATCCAAAATTCTTTCTTCAACGGCGATTTCTGCTAATTTTTCTTTTTCAATTTTATGTTCTTCCTTCACAACTTTTACAGATCGGTCAACAAGTTCACGAACCATTGATTCGACGTCACGCCCAACATAACCCACTTCGGTGAACTTGGTTGCTTCCACTTTCACAAAAGGAGCCTGTGCCAAAGATGCAAGTCTGCGTGCTATTTCTGTCTTTCCTACTCCCGTTGGTCCGATTAAGATAATATTATTAGGCATTATTTCATCTTTCATGCTGCCTTCAACTTGCTGTCTTCTCCATCGATTTCGCAAAGCTATTGCTACGGATTTTTTTGCTTCATCTTGTCCTATGATGAATTTATTCAGTTCCGATACAATCTGGTGTGGTGTTAATTGCAATTCTGTTGTATTTTTCAAAATAAAATTCTGCTCGGATGTTTCCTGAAGTAATTTGTTTTCGCTATTCATAAGTAATAATTTATTTTCATTCGTTAAAGTTATTAATACGAAAATAGTGATTAAAAATTTCTTACATTGCTATTCGTTCATATGTTTTTATGAATTAAAATTTTAGAGAAAATGAAAGTAACTTTACAATTACAGGAAAAAATGCGAATCAAAGGACTTGATTCTGCAGGTCATGAAACTTTTTTCGATACAGTTGAGGCACATGGTGGTGACGATACTGCTGCAACTCCAATGTCAATTTTACTACAGGCTATGGGAGCATGTTCATTTATGGATGTTGTTTCGATTCTTAATAAGAAAAGAAGACAGGTGGATAATCTCGAAATAGAGATTGAAGCAGTTCGATCAGATAAGCATCCGAAAGTTTTCACAGATGTTCATCTTAAGTATGTTCTTACCAGTCCAGATGCAGAAATGAAAGATTTGGAAAGAGCAATTGAATTAAGCCAGACAACATATTGTGGGGCATCTGCAATGTTTCAGCGTTCAGGATGTAATGTTACAACTGAGGCAGTAATTATTTAAATATTATATCTTTTTATAAAAAGAAAAAAGAAAAAAAATTCCGGTTCAGCCGGAATTTTTTTTTAATTGTTAGTTTACTATTTTTTTTATGGGCTAATAGTGTCTGGTAATGCAGGAGCTTCATTATAAGAAGTTCTTGGAATGCTGGTGACACCTGAAGCTATTACCCAATGCCCGTTTTGCTTTAAAAGATTTCTGGAAACTCTTAAGAAATGATGTTCATTAATACCATTATGCGAAGTTTCCATCTCAACTCCATAAATAATAGAAGCCACTGTTGCTCTATCATCCATAGTAATAAAAGGATTAGTAATAGCATTGAATATAGTATTTTCGTAAAGATCCCATTGTTTTTGAATTGCATCTTTGTATTCAGCAAATGTTTTAATTATTTCACTTTCATCCGTCCCAAAGAATGCAACAGAATCTGCCAGGGTTTTAAGTAATTCTGCAAAATTTTCATTTTCAGAAGCAGTATTATTTGCTTCGATAACTTTAATGATTTCTTTTTCCTGTGCAATTTTTTGATCGTAAGTCATAACTTTATGATTACTTTGACAAGAAATTAAAGTAATTAAAGCAAGTGAAAAAAGTGTCAAAAATAATTTCATAAGCAACTCCACAGATTTAATTTTTCAATTTTTATTTTTTATATTACTAAAATAATACTTTTAAGTGAATAAATAACAGATTTTTGAAAAAATGTTAAAAAAAATTGAAAAACAAACATAAAGAGCTTTGTTTATGGTATTATGTGAATGAAAAATTAAAAAACAATGAACACTAATTCATTGTTTTTTAATACTTCAAAGATTAATTTTCTTTTAGAGAACTGCAATTGCCTCAATTTCTATCAAAACATCTTTCGGTAAGCGTGCAACTTCGTATGCAGCACGTGCTGGTTTGCTATCTCCGAAATATGATTCATAAATTTGATTCATTATACCAAATGTTCCCATATCCTTCAGCAAGACAGTTGTTTTCACAACATTTGAAAAAGTAAGACCTGCTTCTTTTAAGATTGCTTCGATATTTTGGATTGATTGATGAGTTTGCTCTTCGATTGTTGCACCGGCTAATTCACCGCTTGGAGTTAATGGAATTTGTCCGGAAATGAAAAGGAATTTTCCTTCTGCAATTATTGCTTGTGAATAAGGTCCAATAGGAGCAGGTGCATTAGATGTCAAAATTGCTTGTTTCATTTTTTTCCTTTTATTGAAAATTAAAAAATATATTAATTTCAAAATTATTAAAATTTGCCCAAAAGTCTTATGAATTGCATTAAGTTTTACATTTATACTTATGTATTTATAAATAAGTTGAAAAAAAATCGTAATTTTGAAAATAATAAAAAAGTTGATTATGAAAATATGTATTACAGGTGGAGCAGGTTTTATTGCTTCCAATATTGCTGATAAATATATCGAATTGGGTCATGAGGTTGTAATTATTGATAATTTATCACTTGGCTTCATAGAAAACATTCCTGCCGGAGCTAAATTTTATGAAATGGACATTAATGATGAAAATTTAATTAAAGTATTCGAGGAAGAAAAATTCGACATTGTCAATCATCATGCAGCACAAATGAGTGTACGTAATTCAGTTGCACTTCCGATAGAAGATGCTAAAACCAATATTTTGGGCGGCATTAATATCTTCGATTGCGCAGCACGAACAGGAGTAAAAAAGGTAATATTTGCATCTTCAGCAGGTACTGTTTATGGTGAACAGTTGGAATTCCCATGCGACGAAACACATCAGAATATGCCGATTTCTCCCTATGGGGTTGCAAAATTTGCAGAAGAAAAATATTTACAATATTATTCAACTGTATTTGGTATGAATTATATCATACTTCGATATACAAATGTTTACGGCAGAAGGCAAAATCCTAAAGGAGAAGCCGGTGTAATAGCAATATTTGCCTTGAAGATGCTTAATGGTGAAGAAACTTTCCTTACAGGGCAAGGTAATATTACACGTGATTATGTTTATATTGATGATGTAGTTGATGCAAATGCACGAGCATTGGATTTGAATCTGAAAGGTGTATTCAATATAGCAACCGGTGTAGAAGTTGATTTGCATTATATTTTCGACCATCTGGCAAATCTTACAAATTACACACAACCGAAAGTCCTGGCGGATTACAAAATTGGTGAACAAATGAGAAGCGTTTGCAGCTCCAAAAAAATCACCGAGGCTACAGGCTGGGAACCAAAGATGCCTTTGGATAAAGGTTTGATTGAAACTGTAAAATATTACAAAACAAAATTATAAAATTTGACACTAGGAGAGAAATTGCATCTAGGGATTGACATAGGCGGAACCAATGTAAAATTTGGAATTGTAGATTCCGACTTAAATTTGATTTTCCATTCATCCGAAAAACTACCTTTGCAATTAAATCAACCGGAAATTGTATCCTGGCTTCAAAGTCAAATTCAAAATCAAATTATCAATTTCCCCTCAATTTCCACAATCGGAATTGGAATACCCGGAATAATTAGTAAAGAGGGAATCATAATTGTTTCACCAAATATTCCACAACTTTCCGGAGTAGAAATCAAATTAACCCTTGAAAAACATTTCAGGAGAAAGATTGCAATTGATAATGATGCAAATGTTGCAGCACTTGCAGAACTTTACTGCGGGAACGGAAAAGGTTTGCACGACTTTGTGTATATCACTCTCGGAACGGGAGTTGGAGGGGCATTAGTTTTGGACGGAAAAATTTATCATGGCAGTAATTTCGGTGCTGGTGAAATAGGTCACATAATTATAAATCCCTACGATGAACTGAATCACGAAAAACCTTATAGAACAGGGGTATTGGAAGAATATCTTGGCAAAGAAGCAATAATACGTACAGCAAAGAATTTAACTAAAAAATATGAAAATTCACCCATTGTCAAAAATGAACTTTGGGATGTGGCTGATATTTCCGACTATGCAGACAAAGGTGACAAACTTTCCATTGAAACAATGAAACTTTGCGGCTATTATCTTGGTTTGGGAATTGTTAGTGTTGCAAATTTGCTGGATGTGCCTAATTTCATTTTGGGAGGGGGAATTTCCAAATCGTCCGATATATTTTACAAAAGCGCAAATGATACAGCAAAACAAAGAGTGCTTCCACAATTAGAAAAGCAGTTATCCGTCAATAAAGCAGTTTTTTCTGAAAAATCCGGAATAATCGGAGCAGCAATTTTAGGAAAAATTTAATAAAGCTAGTGTAAAAATTTTCATACAGTGGCAAAAAAAATTGTCAATTATTTTTGTCATTGTAATTGTTTTTATTATCTTGCAATTTACAAAAAGTAGAAAAACGAATTTTTCGTACCAAACATTCATAAAATGAGAGGGAAAATGATTCTAAAAAGCAGTTCAGGTCTAAAAATCGCAATAATACTTATGCTTATTATTTCGATACTTTTTACTAATACAGTGGATTCACAGGCCAAAAGAAAGAAAAGACATAGAACTCACAGGAGTTATAATAAAGAAGCAACAAAGAAAATGACAATGAAAATAGTTGCTTCGAATCAGGAATTAGCTGACTTAGCAGGTGTTCCTTACGATACACTTACGTGTGATGTTTCCGTTGATGAAAATGATGAAATCATAGGCGAATTAGGCGAAGATATAAATGAATTGGAAGCAGAAGATACTTTTGCATACGATGCAGAAAACTTCCAAAGTATATTTCTTGCCCTTGCCGACGATGGTTTCACTGCTGCGGGTATAAGTAAAAATGAAATTTATAATGAAGCTGAATCGCTTTTTGGTATTCCTTATAGATTCGGTGGAGTTACTGAACGTGCTTTGGATTGTTCCGCTTTCTCAAGATTGATATTCGAAAAAGTTGCAAAAATAAGATTACCCAGAACTGCACGTGAGCAAATACAATATGGTGCAAAAATCAAAGATATTGACGAATTAGAATTTGGTGATTTAGTCTTTTTCCATACTTATTCCAGAAGATTTGCTTCTCACGTAGGCATTTATTTAACTGATGGTCTTTTTGTACATGCCGGAACTCGTAATGGAGTTACAATTACTTCTATTAATTCTCCTTATTATACTAAGCGGTTTATTGGAGGCAGAAGACTTACAGAAAAAGATTTAAGAAAACTGAAATTTGAAGATAATAACGAAGATGATAATACTCTGAAAGCAGCTATGTAGGCTGCTTTTTTTTGCCTCATTTATGCTTTTTACTTTCTAACAATTAGCAAGAAAAAACGTAAAACAACAAAAAGAATATTTAAGTAATATAAAAATTATACTTTTAGAACATTTTACCGCTTGTTATTTGATAAAATGTTCGTAATTTTGTAATCTTATTAATTCACAAATGTTTAATTAAACAGTTCAGAATTATTGGCGAATCTGAACTGGAATAGGAGCCAACATAATTATGGAAAATATACAAGACAAAATGCAGGATGCTGCATCTACTAGCCGCCCTCAAATATTAAACCAATTTAAATCCGTTGATGCATTGCTTGATTCAGGTTTTGAAAATCTGGAAATGGATGAAAGTACTTTCGGAAATCTTTGGGAAGATAAATTTGAAGATGTGAAAGAAGAACAATTGGTGAAAGGTAAAATCATTGAATTCGTAAAAGATGAAGTGATTGTTGATATAGGATTTAAATCCTATGGTTTCATCCCACGTGGAGAACTCATCAATCCTGAATCATACCAATTGGGTGAAGAAATTGAAGTTTTTGTGGAAAGATTGGAAGATATTTCCGGTCGTGTTGTACTTTCCCGTCGTCGTGCTGATTTTATGAAAATCTGGGATAGAATTATTGAAATCCACGAAAAGCAAGAAACTATCAGCGTGAAAATTTTACGCCGCATTAAAGGTGGTATGGTGGTTGATCTTCTCGGTATCGAAGCATTTTTGCCGGGTTCACAAATTGATGTTCGTCCGGTTAGAGACTTTGATGTTTGGGTTGGACAGAACATAGATATTAAGATTGTTAAAATTAATCTCGCAAATTACAATGTAGTTGTAAGTCATAAAATACTTCTCGAAGAAGAACTCAGCGAGCAACGTCTAGAAATTATGTCCCGTCTCGAAAAAGGTCTGGTACTCGAAGGCGTTGTGAAAGCAATTGCTGATTTCGGTATCTTTGTTGATTTAGGCGGTGTGGACGGTTTGGTTCATATCACTGACTTATCATGGGGTAGAGTTACTCATCCTTCAGAAGTTGTTACTTTAGACCAACAGGTTAAAGTTGTTATTTTAGATTTCGATCAGGACAAGAAGAGAATTTCTTTGGGTATGAAGCAATTGACTTCACATCCATGGGATGCAATCGGCGAAAAATATCTTGATGGTGTAAAAGTTACGGGTAAAGTTGTTAGCTTAACAGATTACGGTGCATTTATTGAAATTGAAAAAGGTATCGAAGGACTTATCCATATTAGTGAAATGTCATGGACACAACATATTAAACATCCTTCACAAGTTGTTTCACTCGGACAAGACGTTGAAGCAATCGTATTGAATATTGATAAAGAAAATAAAAAACTTGCTCTAGGTATGAAGCAATTGCTTCCGGATCCATGGGAAGATTTATTGAAGAAATATCCAATCGATTCTGAACATGAAGGAACTGTAAGAAATATAACTAATTTTGGTACTTTCGTTGAATTGGAACCAGGTGTTGATGGTTTGGTACATATCAGTGATTTGTCTTGGACAAAGAAAATTCGTCATCCGGGCGAATACGTGAAAAAAGGCGATATGTTGAAAGTGAAAGTAATCGGTATTGACTTACAACAAAGAAGAATTTCTCTTGGTCACAAACAAGTTGGAGATAATCCTTGGGATTACCTTGAAGAAAAATATCGTGTTGGCCAAGAAACTACTGGAAAAATTGTTAGAATCATCGAAAAAGGTATCATAGTTGAGCTCTCTGACGGTGTTGATGGTTTCGTTCCTGTTTCTCAATTATCATTTGCTCCGGTTCGCAATATTAGTGAATATTTCAGAATGGATGATACTTTACCACTTAAAGTTGTTGAATTCGACAAAGATGCAAAGAAAATTGTTCTTTCTGCAGTTGAAGCATTAAGAGGTAAAGACGCTGATATTATCGAAAAATATAATACTCAACACCCTGTTCCTAATGCTCATCAGTATTCAACTTATGAAGTTAAGCCTGAATCATTACAGGAAGAAATTGCTAGTATGGAAAGCGAAACAGAAGCTTACTTAAAACAGGAAGTTAATTTCTATCCAAGTATTGACGAAGCTTTTGATGAAAACAAAGAACCTGTGGTAGAAATTAAAAATACTGAAGCTGTTAGACTTTCTGATATTCCTATTAAGGCAAAGAATGAAGTAGCAGAGGAAGCAGTAACTGAAGAAGTTGTAGAAGAAACAGTAACTGAAGAAGCTATAGATGAAACAGTAACTGAAGAAGCTATTGAAGAAACAGTAACTGAAGAAAAAACAGCTGAATAATTTATTATAACAATAAATTAATGAAAAAGACTGCTTAGGCAGTCTTTTTTTTTGTAATATTTAGAATACATAGATTCTTTGAAAAATACTATTGTAAGTATTTCGTGGAAATTAGGTAATTTAGAATTTTTACGAATTTACAATTAATATAATTAATGTTATGAAAAATATGAATAAAAATTTAATGAATAAAGTAACTTTTCTTTTATTTCTCTTGGGATTTTTATCTTGCACCATGCCTGAGAAAACAATGGCATTAAATCAAGATATGGAAGTGTACTATTCAATTGATGTAGAAATAAATCCCTCAATGTCCTATCTTACGGGAAATACCACTGTAGAAATTCTTTATAGTAACGAAAAATCTTATGAATTTCATTTGCTGAAATCACTGAAAATTACAAATTTCCAGTCATCAATGTTTGATATGAAAATTGAGGATGAAAATGAGTTTTACTCAAAAATTATAATAACAAGAAAATTCCCCTCCAAAAATTCTGTATTCCATATTAGTTATGAAGGCAAAGTATTTAATCCTCCTGCAGAAACCAATCTTACACAAAGGCATTCTCATTCAGAAGGAATAATTTCTTCAAAACCTGATGAGGGAATTTATTTGCCTTCAGGTTCCTTTTACCCTTCCATATCTGATGTAATTGGAAACTTCACAGTTAAAGTGAAAGGACCTGCAGATTATACTTTCGTAACAAGCGGTAATATGAAAAAGATATCATCTGACTCAAAATTCAATGTGAGAGAGTGGAAAATGCCATTTCCTACAGATGGAATTACTATTGTTGGCGGGAAATTTATTGAATATTCAAAAACTTTTGATGGAACTGAATTTCAATTATTTACTTATGATAGCACTAAATTTGCTGAAACATATTTGAATTCGAACATCAAGTATTATCAAATTTATACTAACTTATTTGGTAAATATCCATTCAATACATTCAGTATTGTTGAAAATTTCTTTGCAACAGGATTTGGAATGCCCGGTTATACACTTCTTTCAGGTAAATTGCTTGTTATGCCATGGGTAACTTTATCACCCGGTTCGCTTGCACACGAATTTGTCCATAATTGGTGGGGGAACAGCGTTTATGTGGACTATTCCGGAGGAAACTGGTGCGAAGCACTTACAACATTTTCTTCAAATTACTATTATAATGTAGAAGAAAATAAGGCCGCTGAAATGCTTGATTGGCGTAAAAAAGCACTTATGGCTATTGATGCACTTGAACCTGAGAAGAATTATCCGGTTATCGATTTCAAGTATCAAGAAGATATGTTCGATGCAGTAATCGGCTATAGTAAAGGTGCATTTATTTTCTATGAAATTTACAAATTTGCCGGAAAAGAAGCATTTTTCATCGCTCTTAAGAATTTTGCAAATGAATTCAAAGGCAAACGTGCTTACTGGTCAGATTTAATTGATTATTTTGTTAAATTTGCTCCAACAGAAATTACTGCAAAATATAATTTAAAAGAAATAATTAATCAATGGCTGAGTTCCAAAGATATACCTGCTGTGAGACTTTTGGATGCAAAGAAAAATGGAAATACAATTGATATTACACTGGAAAAAACCACAGATTTAACTCTTACAATTCCTATTAAATTAATTGGGAAAGAGAAATCTGAATACTTTAATTTTGTTGTTTCAGATAAAAAATTCAGTACAAAAATAAATGCAGATTTTGATGTTGAAAAAATACAAGTAGATCCGGATTACATGGCTCTTCGAAAAATTTATGATTGGGAAAAACCATTCAGTTTCGGCAGAACTCTATCATCAAATCCACTTGTGGTTTTGCCTTCGGAGAATTCACCAAATTATAAAGTTGCTAAAGAATTTTATGATGAATTAGTAGCCAGCGATTATAAATTTAGTTTCAAGAGTTCGGATAAGTTAACAAATGATGATATTAAAAACAATTCTCTCTTTTTGCTTGGAAATTCTCATGAATATGATTTGATGAAAAACATACTAAAAAATCTTCCTGACGGATTGGAAATATCAAACGGAAATTACGAAGTGGATGGTAAATCTTCACCTGAATCCGAAAATTGCATGCTATTTTGTACGGACCATCCGGCAGATGCAACTAAATATTGTACTGCTATCGTATTCGACAATTTAACTGATATAAAATCTCTACGTAGATTTTTCCATTATCAGAGTTATTCAATGGCTTTATTGAGTATTACTAAACCCGGAAGACCAATTTTCAGTACTGAGGTTTATCCTAATGTTACTTCGAAAGTAGAAATGGAAAAAGCATTCTAAGGAAGGTGAGAGATGTCTCAGGATATTCCAGTAACAACTGCAGTCAGATTTTTACGAAGCAATAATATTGATTTTGAAGGATATCAATATAAATATGAAGAAAAAGGTGGTACTCGTCATACTGCAGAAGTAATGCAAGTAGATGAACATAAAGTGATAAAGACTTTGATTTTCGATGCAGATAATGAGTTAATTATTGTACTGATGCATGGCGATAGGGAAGTGTCCACAAAGGAATTGGCACGACAAATTGGAGTAAAAAAAGCCCAGCCTGCCGATGCAAAGAAAGCGATGAATGCAACAGGTTATCAGTTCGGTGGTACAAGCCCTTATGGAACTAAAAAGAAAATGGACATTTTTGCAGAAGAAAGCATATTCGGTTTGCCTGAAATATACATAAATGGTGGTAAAAGGGGATTCATTGTAAAATTGAATATTGAAGAATTTAAGAAAAGTCTGGATTTTAATTTGGTTAATGTTGCCATTTGAAAATGAACAGAAATTCATAAATCTCGAAAAAAGCGAAATATTTTTTTTTAATTTATAGGAAATTATTATTTTTCAATAAACCTTAAGATGTGCTCTGGGAAATAATCTTAGCGATTACTCGGAAAAATAATTAAAAAATAGTCATAAAACTAAAAAAATATTTGCCTTTTTATGTTACAAAATCGCTTTTAATGTGTTATTATAATAAAGATGTTGTGCAATTTACAAAAAGTCATCAAAATTTGAATACTAAAGTGATGAAATATTATCTTACAAACTTCATTATTCTCTTCATATTATTAAGTGGAGTTTCCTTGGCAGAATTCGATTTGGAAGGATTCAAGGAAGCCACTCAAGATATTAGGCGAATAGATAATTTCGGTACAGATTTTTACTTAACTGTACCACCTGCATATTTCAATGAAAATCAGAATAATGTTTCAATCAAAATTTACGTATTTTCTTATTACGAAACAAAGGTGAAATTGCAGGTTGAATCCAAGGCTTTCACCGAAAGTGCAATGGTTTATCCCGAAACAGAAACAATTTTCGACATTTTACCCGAAATTGCATTCCCGTTTACACAAACATCTACTTTACCAACAAGCAATGAGGAATTTTACAAAAAATCAGCATTACGTATAACTAGTGATTTTCCGGTAGCAGTTTATATTGTCCTTTCCGGCACAATGCAAAGTGAAGGTTATTTAGCTTTGCCTGTGTCGTCATCCGGAAGAGAATATGTATTGCAAAGTTATATTGACCCAAGTTCACAGGTTAGTTCTACTATTAATTACCCTGCAATGGCCGGTATAGTGAATCCTTTTGACGGCAACAAGATAACTGTAATAATGAGTAATACTTTAAAGGGCAAAGTTTTCCTGAATGATACAACATCTAGAGTACTTGATAAAGGTGATACATGGTTTGTATCGCTTAAAGGAAAAACAGGAGATTTGAGTGGTGTGAAGATTATTTCAGATAAACCAATTACAGCAATTACAGCAAATCAAATTGCTTCTGTTCCTGTTGGTAGTCCTCCGACTAATTATTTGATAGAACAGGAAATTCCGACAAAAGCGTGGGGACATTCTTTCCATATTCCACGAATTATTTCAAGAAATAAGTCTCCCATTTTCAAAGTTGCTGCTAAAGATGCAAATACTGAAGTCTATCTGAATGGTATTTTACAAACGACTTTATTATCATTAGCAAATTCGAGTGAATATATTGAACTTCGTCCTGATGTTACTAATCCGAAAGCACTTGATGTGATTACAGCAAGCAAAGATATCTCTGTATCAGTATTTCACCCGGGTTATTCCGATGAATCTACAAATCAGGATTTCTACAAACCCAGCAGAACAAATCTTGTACCGTATGAACAATATGCAAATCAGATGCTGTTCAATATTCCGAGATATGCATTAGAAAATGAAAAATCAGATATTTTTTTATATTTAAATGTTCAATTGAATTCTGACGGTTCTATTCCTGATAATCTGGAAATTGGATATTATGTAAATAATGTTTTGATTTGGAAAAAAGTCGCAAATTTGAATATACTGGATAAAAAAGAATTTAAATATCAGTTCAATGCACGAAGATTTGCTCAATTGGTAATTAAAATGACGGAATCTGGTAATTATAAATTACGTGGAGATAATAATTTTTCTGTTACATTGTTTGCTTCAAATGAAACAGGTACTTTTTCATTCCCTGCAGGATTACCACAAAAGTTTATTCATTCAGTTGACCATGAAGCTCCGGTTCCTAATTATGTGATGGCATGCGATGGGTCATTAATAGGCACAACTACAGACAAGCCTGATAATGCAGCAATAAGATCAAATCTTACAACACCGATTTTCCATTCAAATGTGAGCAATAATTATGACAGAATATTCGATAATGTTATTCCGGGGATTACAACTTCTTTCAATTGGAAATTGAATGTAAGGGACAAAAATCAGGATGCAAATGCCGTCATTACATTCCGTGACTATGCCGGAAATGATACTATTGTATTTTTCGAATATATTGCTCCGAAAATTACTTTAACTCCAAGTGTCCTGGATTTTGGCAATACAAAAGTAAATCAGGAATATTCTAAACTTATTACAATTAAGAATAATTCGGATAGTACTTACGTAATAACAGATTTACCGTTCAAATATAAAATCAGAGGATTTGCATTAAGATCAAATTTTAGTCAAATCACTTTAAATCCCGGAGATGAAAAGCAAGTAGAAATTACATTCAAATCATCTTCCAGAGGAGTTTTTGATGATTCAATCGGAGTGAATAATAATTGTTTTTCTGCATTTAAAGCTAAAGTAATTGCTCAAACCGGTTCTCCGAAGATAATTGTAACAGATGTCTTTTTTAATGATGTTACTCTTCCAAGTACTGAAAGCAAATTTGCAACAATTACGAATGTTGGTGAAAATGATTTGACGATTACAGGTTGGTCACTTAGCGATAACGTGAACTTCACTCCAGCGTTCGGACGTGAAATATCTCAGTCTAAACCTTTAATTATTCCACCTAATCAAAGTTTCACATTTTCTGTAATATTCAATCCTACTGTTGAAAAATCTTTCAATGAGCAATTGATATTCACTAGTGATGCTAATGAATTGGATAGTCTATGTTTGATTAAAGCAAAAGCGATTTCAACAGGGATGCTCACTTCATCTTATGATTGGCAGAATGTTAGATTGGACATATCAGCATCGCCGGAGAAATATTTGGCTGAAAATGCAATTACTATTAAAAATACCGGCAAGAGTAATATTACAATCAGTAAAATCAGCATTGAAAGTGGAAGTATAAATACAAATAATTTCGAAATTGATTATTTATCCATTATCGGTAAGACTTTAAAAGAAAATGAATCGATTTCTTTGAATGCCACTTTTATACCAAGGAATATTGGCAAGAATGAACTGATTTTGAAATTCACATCTAATTATGGTTCAGAAAATATTTCTACCTTGTCAGCTATTGTGGTTGTTCCTAAAATCAAACCGATTGAAGAAACAATTGATTTCGACACTACTTTGGTAAATTATCCTTCGCAGGAAAACAGTCGTTTAATTGAAATAGTGAATTTATCCCAAGCTGACTGGCAATATGCAGATAATTTGACGATATACGAAATCCTCCCACAGGAACCAAAGGTTGCTTCTCTGAATAGTAATGATGATTCAAGTTCATATTTTATTAATGTTACAGATATTGAGTTTCCTCTTACGCTTCACCCGGGTCAAAAATTATCAATTCCGGTTGCCTTTTCTGCAAAGGATACCGGATTTATTGAAACTAAATTATATGTAAAATCTGATGCACTAAATAATTTTGAAGTAAATCTGAAAGGTTATGGTGCGGACAGAATTGTATCAATGTCCGGACTGGACTTGGCAAATTGCCTTGGAGTGCCGATTCAGGGGGCAATTCAAATTAAAAATAATTCTGTTCAGGAAATTGAAGTAGAAGAATTATCTATCGATAATCAGGATGCCGATTTCAAAATTTTGGATGATATTAGCAGTGGTTTAAAGATAAAACCTCTTGAATCTAAATTGATTAATGTTGTATATACTCCAACCGGGCTTTCCAGCAAATCTGTTAAAGTTTACGGGAAATTAAAAGGTGAAGTAGTGCCAAGTCTGACAGCAGAAATTACCGGAAAAACTAATCAATACCTTCTTTCATCCTATTTATCTCCTGTTTCGCAAACATCGAAAATTGATGAAGATATATCTACTAAAATCTATTTGGAAGAAAATCCTGAACTTGCAGATTTTCAATGCGATAAGTTTTTGGTATATATGAATTTTACAGGCGATTTCCTTAAATTAATGCCAAATTCTATTGAACTTGGAACAACACTTGCCGGAAAATTCAAAATTGATAATCTAAAAATTAATCAAGCTTCGGGAACAGCAGAGTTTCAACTTACATCATTGCAGGGTGTATCTCAAATTTTAAAAGGCGAATTCCTGAAAATGCAATTCCATACATATTTTCCTACAGGTTCGTCTAATTTGGGTGTTGTATCTGCGGAAATTATTCCTATGAATAATTCATGCTACATTCTGAAAACATCTTCCAGCAATGTAGTGTTGAATCAAACTTGCGTTGACGATTTACGGAAAATACAGATTTCCGGAAATGATTATTATCTGCAGGGCTTGCAGCAAAATCCTGTTACAGAAAACCAAGAAATCGAATTCGGAATTCCTTTCAATAATTTTACTGATATCAGTATTTATAATCATTCCGGAACACTATGCAACAGACCGGTGTTTGGAGATATTGGCAAAGGCTCTTATACATTTATTCTGGATATTAAAAACCTCTCAAATGGGATTTATTTCTTGCAGTTCAAATCAGGTGAATATACAAAAGTGAAAAAATTTATTATTGCAAAATAAATGACATTATGAATTTAAAACAAAAAAGTCCGAAAATTACTTCGGACTTTTTTTATTGGACATTACAGATTATTTATCTGCTTCTATAAAGATATTTAAGTCAATATCATCATATATTAATTTATCACCAATCTCTTTAAAAAATGTTTTGGAACGATATTTCACATCAAATTTGGTTCTGTCAAAAGTTACCATAATATTAGCAGACAAGTGACCATCTTTAATCTCGAGTGAAGCAGGAATCATTACTTCTCCTCTTTTATTCTTGATTGTCAGGTTCCCGATAATAAAATAGTCATTTTTCAATTTCTTATCCATTCTTTTGAATGTTAATTTTGCTTCGGGATATTTTGCTACATCAAAGAAATCGGGTGATTTTAAGTGTGTTTCCAGTTTTTCTTTGTCTGCTTTATTATCAAGGTCTGTATTTTCAATTGTTGACATATCAACAACAAAAGTACCGGAAATTAGCTTTTTATTTTTAAAAACCAATTCACCGGATTTGAACTTAATTGTCCCTTTGTGATCTTTGCCAATTTGACGACCGGACCAATTGATTAGACTCTTCTTCAAGTTTAATTTGTATGTTACTTCCTGTGCAAATGTATTTGCAGTAAGAAAAGCAAAAATTAGAAGTAACAGGATTGAAAATTTATTTTTCATAATATTATAAGGATTATTTGTTTAAATTTAAAATAAAATTATCTACATTATAGATTGGAACAGCATTTTCATTAATATCTACAGTTCCACGCATTTCTGCCATTAATTTATTCAATGAATTTTGTGCTTTGGAAAATAGATTTTGTGGTAAACTAATAGTATTCGCAATTTTTTCAAAAGTGATATCATTTCTTAGTACCACGATAGCATATAACAATTTCTTTCTCATTATATTATTTTCTCTCAGTTTCTTCGCTCTCAAAACAAAAGGGTATCTCAAAATAGGTATAAGAAAGAAAGATATTGAGAAAATCATAGGAAACCAACCCAGTGCAATTTGGAAGAAAACAGGTACATTAATAATTTGTTCTTTATAGAGAATCGGGTCACCTAATGTGTTCAATAAAAAGATTGAGACAATTAAGTTAAAAGTATTCATTAGAATAATTCCTGCATTTCTACCGGTGGAATTACCGTTCATTACGGCTGGTTGTTCCACTTCGTCGTAATAATAAATGATTTGTCCGCCATCCAAATCTTGAGATTGAGAATGGAGCATATTGGTGAAATCTGCAATGACATTTCCATCATCATCAATTTCCAATTCACCACTAAATTTGGCTGCATATTCTGCAAGTAATTCTTCAGCTTTATTCATTGTTACTCCAGAAAGAAGCACAATGTCTGCAGCAGTTAATCTTCCGTTAGAAACTTTCCTCAAATAAGCCAACGTTTCTCTTTTATCACCCAATTCATCTTTAGGAGGAACTTCCGGACCAAAAACAAAATGAAAAACTGCTTGTACGAAATTTTTACCTTTATTTTTCGGTTTTTCATATTGTTTATATCGCAAACCGGATGGATCTGTCATCATTTGAATACGATTGGAAAATGAAATCCAATACATCCCTTCGAATATTGCTCGGAATAATCCTCCAAAAATGCTTAAATCCGGTCCACGCCTGTCACGATCATTCCCACCAGACATTGAAAGTGCGATAATAATTATAACGAATACTACAGTATATACAATGAGTATTATTCCTGTTAATGCCTTGTAAATTGCCTGAAAAACTTTCCAAAGCACATTCAGAAAATTCTGCATAACTTCAGCAAAGGATTTCTTCCCGATTTTTTCCAAAGGATAAATAAACTGGAATAAAAGCTTGCCGTTTTCGGGATTCATCGTTACTTTAGCACGATAAATTTCAAGCAGTCTTTTTACTGAATCATTGATTTCAAATAAAGAATATCCAGTTTCAGCTGCTAAATCTTCCGGTGAAAATCTTCCTCTGGTTTTGGGTAATAATTTCTCAACCTTTAATAAAATTTCTTCTTGTTTTGTTTGAGCCATATTAACTTTTTTTAAATTCACTATTTAATATAAACGAATTTATCCGAAAAGATTGAAATTCATTTTAATAACTTTTACATTTTGCAAGTTTTACTATATATATAACAAAAAAAACTGCTAAAAATTACATATTTAAACAATTATTTTTTCATACTCGTTAATTTTGCAATATATAAATCAATGAAACATGAAAAAATATCTACTAATTCTTACTATTTTTCTTTCTGCATTCTCTGTCCATTCCCAGAAAAGCGATATTGAATATGCAAATCAATATCTGCAGGACGGGCATTACGAGAAATCAATTGAGTATTTTTCCAAAATTCTGCAAATAAATCCCAAATTTACTGCAGCAATTTATTCCAGAGGTACTGCGTATTTGAGGTTACAGAAATTCAGTCAGGCTGAAATGGATTTTACAAACGTACTTGAGCGTGATGAAGAAAATACGAAAGCATTGCTTGGCAGAGCAATATGCTATAGGAATATGCAAAAATATCAAGAAGCTATACGTGATTTAGACAAAGCCGTAAAATTGGATTCAACTTATTTTGAATGCTATTACGAAAGAGCGAATATTTTTTATCATTTGGAAGAGGACAAAGAGGCACTCAAAGATTATTCCAAAGCAATTTCCATTAATCAGAATTATGACCTTGCGTATTATGGCAGAGCATTGATTTATTACTATGCTAATAAAAAGGAAGAAGCAATCACTGATTTCAGAAAATTTCTATCTATACATAATCAGAATGACTCTTTGCGGGCTGGTTCAGAAAGAGTATTAAATTATCTGACTGAAGAGGATTAAATGCGAATTGCCTATCTTTCAACCTTTTTTCCTTTTCGTGGTGGAATTGCACAATTTAATGCTTCTCTTTTCAGGGAATTTGAAAAAGATAATGAAGTTCGTGCTTTTACTTTCAAAAGACAGTATCCGAACTTTCTTTTTCCCGGAGAAACTCAAATGGTTTCCGAAAAGGATAAGGTAGATGAAATTCCTTCTTCAAGGCTCGTAGATACAATCAATCCTTTTTCATACATTACTGCTGCATCAGCAATCAATAGATTTCAACCGGAATTGATGGTTTCAAAGTTCTGGATGCCTTTCTTTGCACCGGCTTTAGGGTATATTTCCGGAAAATTAAAGAAGCATGGGACAAAAAATATTTGCGTTCTGGATAATGTTATCCCTCACGAAAAGAGAATAGGCGACATTGCTCTAACCAAATATTTCCTGAGCAGGCAAAGCGGATTTGTCTGCATGAGTGAAACAGTTCGTAAAGATTTACTGACTTTGAAGCCGGATGCAAAATACATTATGTTTCCCCATCCGCTATATGACCACTTTGGAGAAAAAATATCTGCTGAAGGAGCGAGGGAAATTCTAAATATTCCTAAGGATAAAAAAGTTCTTTTATTCTTTGGGTTCATCAGAGATTACAAAGGACTCGATATTTTGATAAATTCGCTGAAAATGTTGCCAGAAGATTATCATTTAATTATTGCCGGTGAAGTATATGGAAATTTTACAAAATATGATGATTTGATTAAGGAATTGAATTTGAAAAATAAAATAACCTTGGCAGTGAAATACATTAGCGATAAAGAGGTCCCCATGTATTTTTCTGCTTCGGATGTATGCGTATTACCATATAAATCTGCAACTCAAAGTGGAATTGTGAGTATATCTTATCAGTTTAATTTACCTCTTATTGCAACTGATGTAGGCAGCTTGAAAGAGATGATTGAACCATATAACGCAGGTTTGATGATAAAGGAAGTATCCTCTGTCGCATTATCCGATGCTATCAAAAACTATTTTGACAATAATCTGAAAGAAGAATTTCAGCAAAACATGACTGTTTACAAAGAAAAATACAGTTGGGGTAATTTGGCAAAAGCTATAAAGGAATTTTATCAAACCCTTTAATTAAAATTAGTTTTGATTTGTTTTATATTGATTTAACAAGTTAGCTAATAAAGAAAAGACGGGAAAACCCGCCTCTACTTATTCTCAATTCTTATACTATTCTGCTTTCTTTTCCTTGATGTAATCAAAAGTTGGTTTGGCTTTTTGAGTAATACATTCTTTATGGATAATCACCTTATTAATTTCAGGAGTATCAGGCAAAGAGAACATAACAGGAATGAGGATTTCCTCAACAATACTGCGTAAGGCTCTTGCTCCTGTTTTACGTTTCTTTGCTTCAAGGGCAATTGCATGCAGAGCATCATCTTCCACAACTAACTGCACTCCGTCTAAACCAAGCAATTTTTCATATTGTTTGATGATTGCATTTTTCGGTTCGAGCAAAATATTGATTAAAGCATCTACGTCCAAATCGTGCAAGGAAGTGATAACTGGCAAGCGGCCAACGATTTCAGGAATAAAACCGTATTTCACCAAGTCATCAGGTTCAACTTGCTTGAGCAGCAAATAAGAATCTTCAATTTTTAGAACAGGTTCAGAAGTGAATCCAATAGAGGATTTTTTCATTCTTTGAGCGACAATTTTTTCTAGTCCTTCGAATGCACCACCTACAATGAATAATATATTTTTTGTATCCAAATAAAGTAATTTCTGTTCGGGATGCTTTCTGCCGCCTTTTGGAGGAATTCCCGAGCGAGTTCCTTCCAAAATTTTCAATAATGCCTGCTGAACACCTTCTCCTGACACATCACGGGTAATACTGCGTGATTCACTTTTGCGTGTAATTTTGTCAATTTCATCTATGAAAATGATACCTTTTTCTGCTTTTGCAACATCATAGTCCGCATTTTGGATAAGATTCAGTAAGAGGGTTTCCACATCATCACCCACATAACCTGCTTCAGTCAAGGTAGTTGCATCTGCTATTGCAAAAGGTACTTTTAGGATATTTGCAAGAGTACGTGCCAATAATGTTTTACCGGTTCCTGTCGGACCAATCAGCAAAATATTACTTTTTTCCAATTCTACGTCATCAGATTCTTTATTGGAAAAAATTCTTTTATAGTGATTATAAACTGAAACGGAAAGTATAATTTTTGCATCATCTTGCCCAATTACGTATTGGTCTAGTGTTCTCTTGATTTCTGAAGGTTTTGGAAAATTAAATTTTGGAATTGCATTTTCACGCTGAAATTTAACTTTTTCTTTCAAAATATCGTTTGCACTTTCTATGCAATGATTACAAATGAGTACTCCTCCGGCACCTTCAATGAAATTTTCAACTTCATTGGAATGACGTCCGCAAAAAGAGCAATTTGAATTTTTCAGATTTTTCGACATTCTTTACTTACCCAATTCTTCATTTTTGGAGATGATTTTATCAATTATTCCATATTTCACTGCTTCTTCAGCAGTCATATAGTTGTCCCTGTCAGCATCTTTGCGAATATCGTCTAAAGATTTTTTAGTGTGTTTTGCAATGATATCATATAGATTTTCACGAGTACGAATGATTTCCTTTGTGTAAATTTCAATATCTACAGATTGACCTTGAGTACCACCGGATGGTTGATGCATCATAATTCTTGAATTTGGCAATGCAAGGCGCTTACCTTCAGCTCCGGCAGTGAGTAATAACTGACCCATAGAAGCAGCCATACCAACACAAATAGTAGAAACATCTGGTTTGATAAATTGCATAGTATCGTAAATCGCTAAACCTGCAGAAACGCTTCCACCCGGTGAATTTATATAAAGACTAATGTCTTTTTCAGCATCTTCACTAGCTAAAAAGAGAAGCTGTGCGATTATCAAATTTGCAACATAATCATCAATTGGACTACCCAAAAAGATAATTCTGTCTTTGAGCAATCTTGAATAAATATCATAAGAGCGTTCACCACGGCTGGTTTGCTCGACTACCATTGGAATTAATTGATTTTGCATATTTCCCTGCTTTTTTTTTGACTTTTAAGACGAATTTTGATAGCTACAATTTTTTTTAGCAATAATTAACAAATATTATTTATTTTTGAAAAAAATAAAAGTATTTTTTAAGAATAAAATCTCGAAAATAACGTTTAAAAAGTATTCCGAAAATTTATAATAAGAGGGAAAATTATGATATCTGAAACACTGCAAAATGCAATTAATAAGCAAATTATCAGAGAAATGTATTCATCAAACTTGTATTTATCCATGGCTGCATATTATGCATCAATTAATTTGAATGGATTTGCCAATTGGATGAGAATTCAAGCGGAAGAAGAAATGGCTCACGCTTTGAAGTTTTTCGATTATGTCCTGGACCGTGGCGGGAATGTGGCACTTGGTGCTATTGATGCACCTCAGGTTAAATGGGATAATGAAGTTGCTCCATTCGAAGATGCATATGCTCATGAGCAAAATGTTACTGCTTGGATTAATGAATTGATGGATTTATCACATTCTGAAAAAGATTATGCTGCAATCAGTTTCTTAAACTGGTTTATTGATGAACAGGTCGAAGAAGAAAAGAATGCAAGTGAAATTTTAGACCGTTTGAGTCTGACTCATTCCTCACCTGCGAGTTTATTTCTTTTGGATAATGAATTGAAACAAAGAGTGTTTGTTCCTCCAACCGCATGATATAGCAACAATAATTATTCTAAAAAAAAGACGCTCATGGGCGTCTTTTTTTATATTTGCTTGAAATTTAATTACTTACGAAATAATATTTTCAATTTCCTCAAGCTGCTTTTCAAAGAAAAATTCATTTGATATTTTTCCGGAATTCTTATGATATTTCTTATAATTTCTTTCCAATTCTTCCATTTTTTCAATAATTTCTTCTTTCTTTAATGTTTTCGGGATGATTACACCATTATCATAATCTGCCACAACTTTATGCAATGCCGGTAAATCGCTCACCAACACCGGCAGACCACAGGAAATATATTCGAAAAGTTTATTGGGTAAGGCCAATTCGTATGAAAAAGAAATAGGTTCAATTATGCTCATACCGATATCTGCGGATGCCGTAATATTGAGCAATTCTGAGTATTCCACTTCCGGATGGAAAAACACAACCTTTTCAAGTGAATTATCTTTAACATATTTGCGATATTTCTTTTCGAAGCCTCCTGAACCAATAATGCAAAATGCATATTTCTCCTTCAATTCTCTGAAAGCATTTAATAGAGGCAATATTCCTCGTCCGTTCAGCAAAACACCCTGATAAATGATAATCTTTTTATCTTTTGGAATATTAAATATATCTCGCAGGTAATCTGTCCTGACAATATCCTTTTTACGGGGATAATTATAGATCACGCTGAAAGGAGTATCTGTCTTAAAATAGGATTTCAAATATTCAGCATCAAGTTCACCCGATACGACGAAATGGTCAACTTTGCGTACAAACCTTTTTTCCAGACGAGAAATGATTTTTTGTTTATTCATACTTGCAGAAAGTGGTCCCAATGCTGAAAAAATTTCCCTTGAGTCGTAAATAATTTTAGGTTTATTCTTATTCTTTTTATTTACTTTCTTTGCAATACTAATTGCAGCTTGCAAGGAATAAAGATCTGCTGCAAAAATATACTTAACTCCATTGCGGTAAAATGGATATTTGTGGTAAAATGACTTGTGCAAAAATTCTGCCCATTTCAAAACATATCTTTTCAATATTACCTTAAATCGGACAGAATCACTGCCAAGATAAGATTTCTTTTCATATTTACCAGTAAGTGAAATTGTAAAAACACTTTTTCCTGCAGATTTGAACATATCAATAAAGTTCCTGCTTCTTCCATCAGTTCGGAGGTCAGAAAATGAAATTAAGATAATATCGAAATGTTCGTTTTGTATCATTTGAATTTATAGTGAAATGTACTTCGCAAAATTCCACGTGAATTAAATCTTTCCTTAAAATTGATTAATCCGAGTGATGGAGTCATTGGGTCTTCCGCTTTTGTATCTTGCGAAACCCCAATGTCTATCCACTTATATCCGTTTTCAGTAGCCCATCTTACTGTTTCATACATCACGAGATAGATCGGTTTCAGATGCTCGAATTCATATAGAAGCATATTGTAAAAACAAAGTACAACATTTCCATTTGCAAGGAAAAGCCAAGAACCTGCAATTGGTAATTCACCATAATATACAAGCATTAGTTTCACTTTATCCGGCATCAAATCACGAATTCTCAGCATATCTTCTAATGAATGTGTGGGAAGTACATCATGTCGTGCTTTATTGCTCAGCAAAATATTATTGAATGTTTCATAATCTTCTGAATCCTCAATCCTTAAATTATCTTCACGAAGAATTTTATGAATTGTCTTTCTGGCAGTTTTATCGAAATATTTCAAAAAATCTTTCCCGTGCTTCAGGTCAATGGCATGAGAAATATAGTGTAATTCGAAATCGAATTTCCGATAGAGCATCGCATATTCAATATGCTGATTATAATTCGTAGAATACATTATTGGGGGAGGAATTAGGAAAATTTCTTCTGTTCCTTCACTTCGGAAATAATCCATCATTGCATCCACTAAATTCAAAGCAATATCGAAAGGAATATCACCGGCAACGATTGAGCCGTAACTTGCACCGACAGGCGACCAGTAAGTCCTTCCATTTTCTTTGAATCCACCGGGTAATACAGCGAGCAGTTTGCCATCCTGCCAAAAAGTTAAATTTGAAAACTCAAACTTTCCGTGTGTATGATAATCCAAAAAGACTAAATTGTGGAACATTGTTCCATTATTTGATTCAGCTACCAATTTTTCCCAGGCATCATACATAGATGAATTATAGGGGATTACTTCAATTTTGGACATAAAATTTCCGATTATTTGAAAGATTCAAGATAAATTTTTGCAAACTCTTTTGCTTTAGTGAGCATTTCAGCATTAGGCATCCACTGCACTTTGAAAGGGGCTGCTGCAATTTCAAAGCCACCTGAACCTAAGTGTTCATTCATCATGTCTATTGGTTTTGGACTCCAACCATAAGAACCGAAAGCAGCTGCTTTCTTGTTTTCAGGTCCCATATTGCAGATTTCTTCAAGCAAACCTGCGATTGTGTTCAATATACCATTATTAATAACTGAAGAACCCACCAGGATACCCTTGGAACGGAATACATTTGTCATAATATCGCTTGAATCTGTTTTGCCGGCATGGTAAATTTTTACGTCTAATTCAGGTTCAAGTTCTTTCATTTCTTCAGCAATAGTTTCAGCGATTTTAATTGTTGCACCATACATTGAATCATAAAAGATTGTAACCTGATTTAATTGATAAGCATCTGACCAAAGACGATATTTTTCCAAAATTTCAGGGATATATTCCTTCCAGACAACTCCGTGTGCAGGACAAATGAAATCAAGTGGCAAATTCATTTCATCGAGCTGCTGCATTTTCTTTTTTGCTTTGTTTGCAAACGGGAATATAATGCTGGCATAGTATTTTTCTGCTTCGTCCATTATTTCGCTTTTTCTTGAATCATAATCGAAAATTGAAGTTGCAGCAAAATGATGTCCGAAAATATCATTTGAGAAAAGTACATTTTCATTATTCAAGTAGCACATCATTGTATCTGGCCAGTGGAGCATAGCTGCATCTATGAATAACAATTCATTCTTTCCCAAAGAAATTTTATCACCCGTTTTCACAATTTGGAAATTCCAATCTTTATGGTATTGTCCCTTAATTGCTTTGGCTCCGCTAGCTGTACAAATGATTGGTGTATTGGGAATACGTTCCATCAAATACGGTAAAGCACCGCTATGGTCAGGTTCTGAGTGATTTACTACTATATGATCAATGGAATTCAAGTCAATAATTGTTTCCAGATTGGATATGAAATCAGTAGCGTATGGTGCGTAAACTAAATCAACAAGGACAGTTTTTTCATCCTGAATCAAATAAGAATTATAAGAAGAGCCATGATGTGTGGAAATTTGATCTCCATGGAATCCACGAAGATTATAATCCATTTTTCCTACCCATTTTACTGATGGTGAAATATCTATAATCATAATTATCCTAAAAGTTTTATTACAAAAATAACAAATTAAGTTTGAAAACTAAGTAGAATAAATATCCTTATAGATGCTCCTTAATTTTTTTGTAAACATCTTCGTTGGAAAATGAAATTACATTAGTTTCACCTGTGACATACATGAAATTCTTGTCACCCGCCCAACGTGGGACAATATGGAAATGAATATGACCGGGCACACCTGCTCCTGCCACCTCTCCGATATTTACTCCGATATTATATCCATGAGGTC
>Ga0154569_111_pt1 | contig 40371 bp, 33 predicted proteins | sample RifGroF2_FD_115998 | JGI IMG/M metagenome (GOLD analysis project Ga0154569, IMG submission 115998) | Ignavibacteria bacterium GWF2_33_9
TTATGTATGTTTCCTCGGAAATGGAGGAACAAAAAGTCTTTATTTACTTAAACTAGATGGTGAAGAAATAGGATTTTCTGGAATGAAGAATTATTATTCTGTTACTTTTACAAATGATAGTAAAAAAGTATTATTAGAAGGGATGGGAAGCGATAATAAATGGGGATTGAGAGTACTAGATTTGAATTCAAGGAATTTTCAATATCAATTTTCGAAACCATCAATCCATGTAGCGATTAATTCAAATAACGAGATATTTACAGGTAAAAATGAAATAAGACTATATTCTAACAACTGGTACACAGTTGGAGTGAATGTACCCAAAGAGCCGCAAGCGGCAATCTTCCCCAACCCCGCAACGGAATATATTGAGGTAAACGTAGGGGCAATTCATGAATTGCCCCTACAGGAAGAAGGTGTGTCAGATGCAATCCGAATTTTCGATATATTTGGGGATGAAATGCATCCACCCCGCCCTTCGGGCACCCCTCAAGAGGGGAATAAATACAGGATTGATGTTTCCACTTTGCAGGCGGGAGTGTATTTTGTGAGGATTGGGAATGAGAAACCGATGAAATTTATGGTAGTGAGGTAAATTATGAAAAAGTATTATTTCTTTTTTTCTATTATTTAATTTTATTTTGTATTTTTATATAAATAATTATAAATCAAATGGAGTTACGATGAAAAATTCAAAATGGTTACTCGTTACAATAATTATTGCTCTTCCTTTTATAATGGGACCAAGTGAACCTGTAGAATATGTAATACTTTCTTGGAATGATTTGGGAATGCATTGTTCTAATAAAGATTTTAGCACAATGGCTGTTCTACCTCCTTACAATAATTTACTTTGTCAAGTTATTCGTAAAGGTGATGCTTCTACAATGCCGGTTGTTATAACTGATGGAATTACTGTAACTTATGAAGTACCCGGAAATACAACATCTATAAATAAAACGAATTTTTGGCAATATGCCAAAGCCTTGTTTGGTGCCGATTTAGGCGAAAATGTTGGATTAACAGGGAAGAAACTTTCGGATTATATGGATGCCCGAGCAGGGTATTTCACAGCTGAAGGAATTCCCCTCACTCCTTATACTGATAATGATCTAGTAAACGAAGATCCATTTCAATTGGCTTTGGTGAAAGCATTTGATTCTGGAGGAAATCTTATTGGTACATCAACTCCGGTAATACCTGTTTCAAATGAAATCAACTGTGTTAGTTCAGGATGTCATTCAAGCGAGCAATCAATTTTAAATCGACATGAAAATGAAGGAGGATTCAATCCAAATATTAAGCCGATACTTTGTGCAAAATGTCATGCTTCACCTGCTCTTGGAACTACAGGAATAGGAGAAGCCCCAATTTTTTCATATGCAATTCATAAAAGTCACGCCGACAAGACCTCAGATTGCTATAAATGTCATCCAGGTCCTAATACGAAATGTCTTAGAGACGTAATGTCTGAAAAAGGATTAACTTGCACAGATTGTCACGGTTCAATGAGTAATGTTGCAAATACTATTGCACAAGGAAGAATTCCCTGGCTAAATGAACCTTCATGTGGTCAAACAGGATGTCATTCAAGTGAATTTGAAGTAAATGGCGGAAAACTTTTCAGACAATCCAAAGGTCACGGAGGAGTTTATTGCAGCGGGTGTCATGGAGAACCACATGCAATCGTCCCAACAAGGGAAGGAACCCGAGATAATGCACAAAATGTCGCCTTGCAGGGATTTGAAGGAACTTTGAAGGAATGTAAAGTGTGTCACGGATTTGTGCCAAATGCACCCGGTCCGCATAATATTTTGCCAAATAAAATCAAAGTTATAAATGATTTTTCAGATAAATTCTACATTAAAAATATTTATCCAAATCCTTTAAAAACTTCTTCCACAATTTATTTCAGCATTGCAAAGGCAGGCAACGTACATTTGGATATATATGATGCAAACGGGAGCCATTGCCTTAGTTTGCTGAATCAATATCTTCTTCCTGCAGAATATTCCGCAAATATTGATGCAAAATTTCTGACAAATGGAGTATATCTTTCAGTTTTGAAAGTTAATGGAGAAACTCGAACAACAAAAGTCATAGTGGAAAAATAAAAAAAGGGATACTTTAAAAAAAAAAGACGTCTCAGTGAAGACGTCTTTTTTTTAAATAGAATCTGTTGCTACGATTGTAGAGCTTGCTTAAGTGAAAGATATCCAACCGAACCAAAACCAAGAAGGAACATTAATTGGAATGGAATTGCAGCGATTTCCAGATAATATGCAGATATTATCAAACCAACTAGGAAATATGCAGCTAAACCTAATTCGAAAATAACTGTTTTGTTAATCTTGGATCTTTTGGCGGATTTCACTTTTTGCACAGGATCTTTTCCAATAATACCTGCTTTAGGAGTGCGGACAAAACCTGTTTTCTTGCCTATTAAGGCTTCCAGAACAGCTTTTGTATTATTCACAGCAAAACCCATACTACCAGCCAAAAACAGCGGGAAGAAGAGCAAACGCTTTCTCCAGTCCATGTGGATTGTCCTTTGAGCAAAAGTATAGAACAGGAATGTGGAAATCGAAGCCAGAACGAAAATTGACATCATAGAATAGTACAAATCGTAAGCATTTGTCAAATTCTTGATAATCACAATAGGAACATTGAGCAATGCAACAATAACGATGAAGGGGAATACAATGTTACTTGTGAGGTGAATAATGCCTTCCAGTTTCACTCTCCAAGAAAAATCGGATTTAATTACTGCAGGAAGCAATTTTTTTGCAGTTTCCACAGCACCTTTTGTCCAGCGGAATTGTTGAGTCTTGAGTGCATTGATGTCTGCCGGCAATTCTGCAGGGGAAGTAACTTCATTCAGATAAATAAACTTCCACCCCTTCAACTGAGCACGATAGGATAAATCCAAATCCTCAGTTAAAGTGTCGGGCTGCCAATTTCCTGCATCATAAATGCATTCTTTACGCCAAATTCCAGCAGTTCCATTAAAGTTAATGAAAAAGCCGGATTTGAAACGAACTTGCTGTTCCAAAGCAAAGTGACCGTCCAAAGCCAAAGCTTGGGCTTTGGTCAAATACGAATATTCTTCGTTTAGATGTTCCCATCTTGTTTGTACCATGCCAACTTTCGGATTATTGAATTGAGGGACCGTATTTTGCAAAAAGTCTGCATCTGGCAAAAAGTCTGCATCAAAGATTGCGACATATTCACCTTCGGCAACTTCCAGTCCTTCTTTAAGTGCACCCGCTTTGTAACCTTCACGGTTAGTACGGTGGATATACTTAATGTTAAATCCTTTGTTCTGATATTCCGCAACAATAGGTTTGAGCAATTGAGGAGTTTCGTCTATCGAATCGTCCAAAACCTGAATTTCCAATTTATCCTTTGGATACGAAATTCTGCATGCAGAATGAACAAGTCTTTCTGCAACTTCCATTTCATTAAACATAGGCAATTGTATTGTAACAACAGGCATATTTTCGGGCATCTGTTGTTTGGGAGAGTCTGATTTATTATACTTACGATAATAAAAAAGCAGAACTACACCATGCATACCAAAACCGAATAGTACCAGCATTGATAGGAAATAAAAAATAAATAGAGATGTTTCCATATGCGGATTTTTTATCCCTTTTTTTCAAATAAAATGATTACCACCCGGAGATTACTGCAAGCAGTATATCTTCGGCGTTATTTTTTAAAACTAAACGTATGGCTTCATTTCGACCGGTGAAGCCTTCAGAAACACTGTAAAAACTGTAATTAGAGAAATCTTTCTCCCACACTACTTTTTTAAGAACATTGTCGTAATATTCAACTCTGCAGGTTACCTGAACTTTCCTTTCTTTTTCCAATTCCCCCGGGTTCACCTGGGAGATTGTTTCGGTAATGAAGGAAATTTTCACATTTAACTGTGAATCTCCTCTAGTATCTTCCACTTTCAAACTACCATCGGACCTGAATTGAGTAATCAATTCTTCGGTTAGATAGTCTTTGAATTCAGGCACACCGAATGAACTCACATCCATTACCGTTGGGATGACTATTGTTTTCAGATGATCCGGCACACTTCCGCCTGTGAATGAATAACATCCCCAAAAGAACAGGAAAATCAAAGAACTTGCAGCCGACTTAATATTTATTTTTTGTATCTTCATTCAAATTCAAAAAACCAATTTTTCGAAAAAAGTTGAACTTTTTCAAAAATGGATTATTAAGCAATTTCAAAATTAATAACTTGAAATGAAATAGCAAAGAAAATGATAATAATAGTTGGTGTTTATTCTTAAGCTAATTTTAGAGTTTTTTAACTTATTTAACTGAAATTATTCAATCCAGCTCACCTTTTGCACATAACTTTTTTGCCCTGCATTTACCTGAATAATTAATATTTGCGATGGTAAGTCACTTATTTGATATGTTAAACCGTTTTCCGGATTAGTGCCGACATTCCTGCAAAATGTCTGAACCGGATTACCACGTAAATCATAAATATGAGTGTCAAAAATTTGCCCGAAATCTTTAGGTGCATAAATTGTGATTTGATTTGAATTCTTATCTGCGAAAATTCTGAAATTATCATTTTTGATTTCAGAAACAGCATTATTTGCAATTGAATTAAGCAAAGCAGCAGTTAAATTTTCAAGATTTGTATCAGCTCCAATAAGAAGTTTAATATCGAATGTAGTATTTGCCGGTAAATAACCGCTGCGTTTAATTCCGGCGAAAACACTTCTGTCGTAAACTATATCACTTTGGAGTGACATCCCAGAATTTAGAACTTCGATTTTTCTTTCATCTGTAAAATCGCTGATATAGTCATAATCCAGTCCGGCAATTTGGGCTGTTGTGTTAGGTTCAGCAGAAAGTGCAACGCATCCAACGTAAATGTCCACATTTGGCTTATAAACAAGTTCTGCACCAAGTGATGCTAATTTATTCGCATATTGTGAATTATTGATTTCCTCATAAAGAACTGCCACATTGCTGTCGGGGTCTTCCTGAATATCCCAGTCATAGAAATATCCGAGAGATATATCCTTTAACGTTTTACCACTTATATTTTGTAAGGTTAAAGCTATTTGCGCAACATTAGGATGAGCAAAAGTTACTTCCTGAATGATGCTGACACTAATTGGATTGACAGAATAATCATCATTAATTATATTGATATTCTTCGAGGGATTAGTAAAAAGTTTGATTGGTTTATAACTATCCAAATCGAAACCTGTTACTTTAGACTCATCTTCGCACATCATTAAACCGGAATCCCCGTAAAGCTGATTGCCCACTCCTTTCAAAATGAATCCTACACCTTCTTTACTACCTCCGATTTCAGTATATCCGAATTCGCCATTGTCTGCCATGGAAAATTTGAGATTTTCATTTTCAAAAGTAGTAACTTTAGCAGTTGGTATAAAGTCGAATTTCACGAAATCCGAAAAAGTACCATTACACTGAATATCCAAACGGAATATCACTCTTGTATAATTTTCTTTAGTAATTTTCAGTTGAAAATTGCCGATGTTTGCTTTTTGATCTTTATTTAATTGATTCAATGTAATAATGTCTTGTGTTATTTCAACACTATTCATTGGATCGTAAACCTTGGAAAGTGTGAATTTTATATTATTTGCATCAGCAAGGTAATTAGTAAGATTGATAGACAAATTCACATCGTCTCCAACTTCAAATCTTGAAGACTTCTGTCCTTGTTCATCCATCCAAACATATTCAATCGGAACAATTCCCGGAATTGAAAATGGGTCGGTCGTAACAACTTTAAGCAAATTAATTCTGCCGGGTACCATTTTCAAATCAGAATATCCGTTATTTATAGCAATAATATCGTCAGTACAATGTCTAACAAATTCAATTGCCTGTAAAGGAGTGAGGGATTTATATTTAGAACGGGCCAAAGCAACAGCACCTGCTACAATCGGAGATGAATAGGAAGTCCCTTCTCCAAGACTTTGATAATCTCCCCAATTATTGGTTGCGAAATCTCCATCACCAGGCGCAAGAATATCGGTTTGTACTCCCATTGTCGAGTTGTAAGTTGTAATCAAATCGTCACTATCTACTTCGCCAACACCAAGTACACCAAAATAATTTGCAGGATAGAAAGTATCGTAACGAGTAGCATTATTTGTTCCGATATTACCACTCGAAGCAACGATTGCAACACCATTGGCAATTGCATAATTAATTATAATCTGTTCTAAATCGGAATAAAGCTGAGGTCCACCCCAACTCAAATTCAACACAGAATAATGTTTTGATGCTGCATAAATTATCCCATCGTAACCATACTCAATAAACTGACCTTTTGCAACACGAACAGGGAATAATCGGCAATTACCTGCAACCCCTGCAATACCTTTCCCATTATTGAAATCAGCAGCAGCAAGCCCTGCAACTTCAGTTCCATGACCGCTCGAACCATTGAAGGTATTTCCCCAGTCATTTTCCATGAAACCATAGAAATTATATCCACGATAATCATCAATATAACCGTTTCCGTCATCGTCAGTCTGATTATCTTCAATTTCGCCGGTATTTATAGCAATATTATCAATCAAATCTTCATGGTCCTGATTCATGCCGTTATCGCATATGCAAACTATTGTTTCGGGATCACCTTTCCATATTTCCCATGCTTCAGGTGCTTTTATGTTAAAAAGTGATTTTTGTTCGGAAAATAAAATGTCATTCGGCTCAAAACCCTGAATTTTGTAGATGTGATACGGTGCAATTGTTTCAATTTCAGGATATTCTGCTTTCAATTGTTTTGCTATTGTCTTTGGATTAATATCTTTATCGAATTCAAAGATGAAAGTTCTGAGTAAAGGTTCTTCTGTTTTTTGAATTTGAGCATAATCCAGATTTTTGCTTTGAATTTCGAAAAACTTTTTAGGATTATATTTTACAGAATAAACATTTGGCAAAATTGGTGAGACTTTGCATGTAAATTTGTCCTGAAATAGATTAATTCGAGTCTGATTATCCCGAATATCACTTCTGAATTGCACTAATACTTTCCGTTTGGAAACATTTTCCGCATAAATTGAATTTATGCCTGAAAAAATCATTAAAAATGCTAATAGGTATATAATTCGAGATTTCATTTTCAACCTTAATCTTTATTTTTTTTCTTTTCGATTCAATAATATTCGGGATACTATAATTGTTAAAACAAATATTTTACAAAAAAGTTACAAATTCATTAAAAATACTTCAATTAAAAATTAGAAGTATTGAATAAATAATCTAGACCAACTTCAATATGAGCAGGTTTTGGATTCAATCCAACAACGTTTTTATGGACTTCATTCACCATATAACCGGCATTTATAAATATATTGAATATTCCATACTTATTTTCAAATAACTTAAACATTCCACCCAATTTCAAATCAGCAGTAATATTCAAATTGTTCGAAGCAACTTCGTAACTGGGGTCAATATGGTCCAAAGTCATCGGGAAGGAAACATCCAATCCTATTGTAAAACCTGAAAGATTAAATAAACCGCCAACAATGAAGTATGACATATCATAAAAATCCTTATAAGCTCCATTATTATAACCATAAGGGACATGTTTGATGCCTAATAGTCCGGCATAACCGGAATTAGATGAAATGTCTGTTGGCTTATAAACCATTATTCCAAAGTTTGGAGAAGATGAACTGCCAACAGCAACTTTTAAACCTGTTGGTGCACCTGTCGTATTCACTCCGGCAACAGACCAACCCAGGTATGGTCCGAACATCAATGCATTTTTGTCGTAATCATTGTTAATTTCATCATTCAACTGAGAAAATGAAATGGAACTTGCAGCAAATAGAATTGCCAAAGAGAGTAAAGTAAATTTTTTCATAAAATTATTTTTTAATTTGATTATTTATTTCCTTTCCAAAAAAACGAAAACGTAAATTAAGTATTATAAAATTAATATTCTTAATTAATTAAGATTCAGATTACAATTCTTCAAGTTCATTACTTTTCTGTTCCAAATTCCGATTTTCATCATCCCAAACTGAATATGTTTTTTCCAGCGAGGATTTCAAATCATCATATTCTTTTTGAGATTTAAGATATACTTTAGTATCATTGTAAAAATCAGGATTTGCAAATTGTTCTTCCAACTCGGCAATTCGTGTTTCGTACTTTTCGATATCCGCTTCGTATTTACTTATCATTTTCTTGCATCTTTCAATTTCACGGTTCAGATTTTTTCGGATTTCATAAAGATTTTGTTTCGGTTCTTTTGTAGCATCTTCAATTGCAAAATTTTGCTCCGGCATCGGACTTGATGCAGCAATCTGATTATTATTTTTCAGCAAATATTCATCAATGTCGCCAAGAGTAACTTGCAGTCCTTTATCTCTCACTTCCCAAACCTGTTCAGTGAGTCCCTGCAAAAATTCCCTGTCGTGGGAAACAACAATTAAAGTGCCTTCATAATTTAGAAGTGCATCTTTAAGTACTGCTTTGGAATATACATCCAAGTGATTTGTAGGTTCGTCCATAATCAGAAAATTCACAGGTTGTACTACAATTTTGGCGAGAGCTACACGTGACTTTTCGCCACCGGAAAGTACTTTGATTTTCTTGAATACATCATCACCGTGGAATAGGAATGCACCCAAAATAGTGCGGACCTGCATCTGAGTTTTCCCAACTGCAACCCGTTCTACTTCTTGCAAAATGTCATTCTCAGGATTCAGTTCTTCATATATTAATTGAGAGAAATACTTTATTTTAAGATATGTTCCCGGATAAAGTTTCCCGTCAAAGGATTCAGTCCCTGCCAAAATTCTGGACAAAGTAGATTTACCTTCACCATTCCTTCCGACAAAAGCAATTTTCTCACCACGAATAATTTTGAAATTCAAATTTTTTAAAATCAGTTTTTCCCCATAAGATTTGGATAAGTTGATTGCTTCGGAAACAATCAAGCCCGATTTATCGACCGAAGGAAAACGTAATTCAATAGAACTGCCTTCCGGCATGTCAATTTCAATCCTTTCGATTTTTTGCAATTGTTTAATTCTAGATTGCACCCGTGTTGCCAGAGTTGCCTTATATCGGAAGCGAGTAACAAATTTTTCGATTTTTTCAATTTCCTTCTGCTGAGCTTTATAGGCATTCATTTGCTGTTCTAACTGTTTTGCACGAAAATCAAGGAAATCGAAATATGGTAGTTTATAATCGTATATTTGATTATTCGAAATTTCAATAGTTCGATTCGTCACATTATTCATGAAAGTAGTATCGTGCGACACTAAAATTACTGAACCGAAGTAATTAACAAGAAATTTTTCCAGCCATAAAAGAGAATCCAAATCCAGGTGATTAGTAGGCTCATCCAGTAAAATCAAATCAGGTTTTGCAAGCAGAATTTTTGCAAGTTCTATCCTCATTCTCCAGCCTCCGCTCAAAGTATGAACCGAACGATAAAATTCTTCACGTGCAAAACCAAGACCTACGAGAGTCCTTTCGATTTCAGCTTCAATGGAATTTCCGCCAAGCAAATCGAATCGGTAATGCAATTCCTCAAGTTTCTCCAAATCTCCATACATTTTTTCATGATTTTCATGATTTGCGGAAATTTGCACTTTATGTTCTAATTCTTCAATTTTTTTTAATATTGCTTCAATTTCTTTGAGTGATGTGCGAACTTCATCGAAAACTGAATTATCGCTTTGTATGTCCATTTCCTGTTGAAGAAATCCTATTTTATAATCTTTTGGGAATGAGACATTCCCTTCATCACTAGGAAATTGACCATTAATAACTTTCAACAAAGTTGTCTTTCCGCTTCCGTTACGGCCAATTAAACCAACACGTTCACCACGACCAACAGAAAAACTCACATTGGAAAATAAGGGATTACCCCCAAATAAAATACCTAAATTATTTACGTTTAACATCAGTCAAGCTTCGTTTGTTTGACAAATAAACTTACAGAAATTATTCCCACTCCTGCAAAAATTATCCCGAAGTAGAAAACCGGATACATCCCTAAAGACTTGAAAATTAAGCCGAATACGAATGGTGCCGCTGTCTGTCCGAGCAAGGAAGTTGCACGATTGAGCGACATAAATCCGGCAAGATTCTCTTTTGGAACCAGTGTTGAAAGCAATGAGATATAACTCGGAATATTTACTCCATGCCCGATTCCATAAATAGCGGAGGAAATGAAGAAAAAGTACGGATTTTTGAAAATTATGAATGTAGCTATCGAAATCAAATAAAGTGAGAAAGCAAGAATTACTAATTGCTTTTGCGATAAAAACTTAAGCCATTTTTTTAGTTGTGAGGAAGAAATTGCCGCAAAAATGGACATCGTGGAAATTTGCAGACCAATAAATATCGGATATTTAATTCCCAAGTCACTTATTAAAAAAGGTAAAAATGAAATTAAAGTTCCGAAAAGCACAAAGAAAGTAAGGAATGAAACCAGAAATATGCTTAAAATATGTCTATTTTTCAAACTATCCTTAAGAGTACGCAAATTATCGGCTAATGAACTTCTTTTTAAATTGGATTTATCTTCTTTTAAAAATATAAGAACAATTAAAAAAGCAATCAAACCAAGAGCAGGCATGAGGAATGGAAAATTCCAGCCGATTCCGGCAAGCATACCACCCAGAAATGGATAAAGAGCTGTGCTTATATTAAGGACTGTGCCATTGTAGCCCAACGCAATGGCTCTCTCCTTGCCCTGATAATAATCGCTAATGAGAGTAACGTTCATTGCACCTAGCGAAGCCGCTCCAACTCCTTGTAGGAAAATCATTACCAGCAAATAATTGAAATCATTCACAAAGAAAATAGAAAAGCCGGCTATTGAAAAAAGAAGCAGGGAAGGTAAAATAACACTTTTGCGACCATAACGGTCGGCAAGAACACCAAAGATGGGAGCAAGAAAAAGTCCCGGCAGCGTGAAAAGCGTTGGTATTAAAGCAACTTTATCGGGTGTAACGCCAAAATGCAAAGCAATCTTAGGAAAAGCAGACATATAACCGGCAATTCCCATCACTGCAATTGTCGTTATAGCAAAAACCTGCCAAATTCTAATATCTTTCAGAGTTGAGGACTTTGGAATGTTCATAGAATTTTCATAAAGATAAATGTAAGTGAAGTAAGAAGTCCATTGAGAATCAGCAAAATCCCATTTAAAGCAAGCAATTTATTAAGTTCTTTTCCCTGATATTTGTCAATGTACTTGCTCAGTCTTCCGTAAAGCGGTACCGCAATTAACGGAATAAAAAACAGAAAATTTTGATAAGTCAAAACCATGAAAATTGGTACAAGTAGTGCGGCAGTAACCAAAAAATTAAATAATTTTACTGATTTTTCTTTACCGAGTCTTACTTCCAAAGTCATCTTCCCTACTTGACTGTCATTTTCAATATCACGGATATTATTCACCATCAGTAGTGTTGTGGAGAGAAGTCCGGGCATAAAACTTGCGTAAACTCCAATCTGACTTATTTCATTAGTAAATGCGAAAATTGTTCCATTAGTGGCAACCAACCCAAAAAAGATAAACACGAATGGTTCAGCAAGTCCTTTGGATGAAAGAGGATAAGGTCCGCCGGTATAAGCCCAGGCGAAAAGCATACTTAAAATACCTGCAGGCATCAACCACCAGGAAGTCATCGAACAAACCCAAAGGCCAATCATAAAGGTAAGAAACATAATCAGGATGGAAGCTGTTTTCATTTGACTGAGCGAAATTGCACCGGTGAAGAGAGACTTTTTTGGTCCGATACGGTTAATATTATCCACTCCATTCTTGAAATCGTAAATATCATTTATAAAATTTGTGCTAATTTGCACAAGGAGTGAAATCAGGCAAATCAGACCAAAAATCAACCAGTCGAATTTGCCGAGATAATACGAATAGGAACTGCCGATGAAAACAGGTGCCAGACTAGCCGGCAATGTTTTCGGGCGTGTTGAATGTATCCAGGCTCTCAGATTGCTCATATTGTTTTTATTTTTATTTTGCAAAATTAATAAATTCAAAGAGATTTGCTTATTTTTACCACGAATAATAAATTTGGTTCATTATAATAATATGTTAATAACTTTTCTAAGAAAATTAAAAGGAATCTGCAATTTTCACATTAATAATCCACCAAAAATGAGTAATTTTGTAAGTTATAATAATTAAAGTTAGAATAAAATGTCCTTATTAGATATCAATCGAATTATACCAACCGTATTAGAAGATGAAATGCAAAGTTCATATCTTGATTATGCGATGAGTGTAATTGTGAGCCGTGCTCTACCGGATGTACGTGACGGACTCAAACCGGTACACCGCAGAATTCTCTTTGCAATGCAGGATATGGGTTTACATCATAATCGTCCATATAAGAAATCTGCAAGACTTGTGGGTGAAGTTTTGGGTAAGTATCACCCCCATGGCGACTCATCTGTTTATGATGCAATGGTGCGTTTAGCTCAACCATGGTCAATGCGTTACCGCTTGGTAGATGGTCAGGGTAACTATGGTTCTATCGACGGTGACAGCCCCGCAGCAATGCGTTATACCGAAACACGTATGTCCACTTTGGCTTCTTATTTGCTGAAAGATATTGATAAAAACACAGTAGATTTCCAGTCTAATTTTGATGAATCTCTCAAAGAACCAAAGGTTTTACCGAGTGTTTTCCCAAATCTTTTGGTTAATGGTGCAAGTGGTATTGCCGTCGGTATGGCAACAAATATTCCACCTCACAATCTTACTGAAATCATTGATGGTTTGCAATTACTTATCAAAAATCCTGATATTACAATACAGGAATTGATGGAAGTAATCCCTGCTCCAGATTTCCCTACAGGTGCTATTATTTATGGCCAGAATGGCGTAAACGAATGTTACAATACCGGTAGAGGCAAAATTGTTCTGCGTGCCAAAACTTCAATGCACGAAGCTAAGAACGGAAAGGCAAAAATTATAATCCATGAATTACCTTACCAGGTTGTAAAGAAATCTCTAATTGAAAAAATTGCTGATTTAGTTAAAGGAAAAGTAATTGAAGAAATTTCCGATATCAGAGATGAATCTGACCGTAGAGAAATGGTTCGTGTAGTTTTGGAATTGAAACGTGATGCTGTTCCCGAAGTTGTGTTGAATAAACTATTCCAGCACACACAAATGCAGGTAACATTCGGTGCTATTATGCTTGCGCTTGTCAATGGTGAGCCGAAAGAGCTAAATTTGAAGGAATTGATGCAATATTTCATTCTGCACAGGAATGAAGTAATTATTCGCAGGACAAAATACGATCTTGACCTTGCTGAAAAACGTGCTCATATTTTGGAAGGCTATATTATTGCATTGGATAATTTGGATGAAGTAATTAAAACAATCCGTTCATCTGCTAATCCCGGAATTGCTTCCGAACAGTTACAAAGCAAATTTGGAATGAGTGAAGTTCAGGCAAAAGCAGTACTTGACTTGCGTTTGCATAGACTCACTGCTCTCGAAAGAGACAAAATCATGGGTGAATATCGTGAAATTCTTAAAATGATTGAACAATATCAAACAATTTTAGCAAGTCCTGAATTGCAATTGCAAATCATTTCCGAAGAATTGAATGAAATTAAAAATAAATTTGGTGATGACCGCCGTACTGAAATAGAAATCAATACTTCCGAAATCAGAATGGAAGATATCATTGCCGATGAAGAAGTTATTGTTACAATTACTCATCGTGGATTTATTAAGCGTACATTGCTCACAACTTACCGCAAACAGAATAAAGGCGGTCGTGGAGTGAGCGGTGCTGCTACTTCCGAAGATGATTATATTGAAATGGTATTTCAGGCAACAAATCATAATCACCTTATGTTTTTCACTGATTTAGGAAGAGCTTACAGCGTGAGAGTATTTGATTTGCCGGAAGGTTCCCGAACTGCAAAAGGACGTGCTATATCGAATGTTATTCCTCTTATGGAAGAAGAAAAAGTAACTGTAATTTTGCCGGTGAGAGCATACGAAGAAGGCAATTATATCTTTATGTGCACCAGATATGGCACAGTAAAGAAAACAGATATGACTGATTTTGCAAAAATACGTTCCACCGGTATTATCGCTCTTAATTTGAATGATGACGATAAACTTGTTGCCGCAAGAATTACAAATGGAGAAAATGAAATATTAATAGCTTCCCGAAAAGGACAGGCTTGCCACTTCAAAGAATCAGATGTTCGCCCGATGGGCAGAACAGCTGCAGGCGTTCGTGGTATCCGTCTCGCTCCTGATGATTATGTTGTTTCGATGGTTGCAGTGAATGACCCAATGGAACAAATTTTGGTTGTTGCAGATAAAGGTTACGGCAAACGCACTCATGTGAATCAGTTCCGTATGACAAATCGTGGTTCCAAAGGTGTAATTTCGATGAAAACAACGAATAAGACTGGAAATGTTATAAATATTCTCACAGTTAGAGAAACAGATGAAATCGTTGTGATGACTCAAAATGCTGTAATAATTCGCCAGGCAGTGAATAGAATCAGCTTGTTAAGCAGAAATACTCAGGGAGTAAGACTTATCAGACTTGATACCGGCGACAGTATTGCCGATTTGACAGTTATTCCGAGAGAGGAAGTACTCTTACTCGAAGAAGGTGATGAAACAATTGAAACAACAACAGAAGAACCAACAATTTTCGATCAGGAAAATTAATTTTTTTCAGAAAATTTATCTGTTGATTAATATATGAGATTCAGGATTAATATTTCAAAAATAAAATTAACTTTTGCAATGTTAATCCTGTTTTCGTTTCCTGTAACTGCTTTAACACAAAACAGATTAACTACCGAAGATCAGAGAAAATTAATTGAAGAAGAATTAAACGAAAATGCTCCGCAGGATACTACCCAATTTGTAATGGATACTGTCGGGCTAACCAAACCGTTGAAAAATCATACACGAATTCTGTTGAATGACAATTCTCCTTATAAATTTATCAGTAAGCGGGATATTAATTACAAATCATATTATACATTTTACGAAATATTCAAATCGGAAAGAATAGGTTATCCACTTTCTTTAGGATTTCCGGGGATGAATAATTCATTCTCTGCGGTAGGCAATTTCTCTGCAAGTTCAAATCTGAGATTAGCAGGAAATTCCGCAAATGATTTTGAAACAGGTATTGCAAATTTGAGTATAATTCCTGTGGAATATTTCGAATCTGCTGAAATTTTCCTTGGCTCTGATGCTGTTATTTTTGGGGATAATTCCACAGGTACTTTGGTGAATATTCAGGAAGTAAATCATAATACATATTTGCCCTACACAAAGTTATGGTATTCTCAAGGACCAAATGAATTAATTGCGGCTGATGGTTCTTATTCACAGAATTTTGCAAAGAATTTCAATTTGGATTTAGGATTCAGAAGTTTAAATAGTCCCGGTAGATTTACTAATCAAGCACTTCATTCATGGAATTTAAGAGCTAAATTTCGCTGGAATCCGACTGATTTGACAACAATTTCCTTTTCGGAAAATTATACCGACTATGGTGTTGGTGAAAATGGCGGTAATAATCCTGAAAAAGGAAATATATATGACTTAATCGAAAGTCAACCTTATTTTTCTGCAGAAAATTCCAGACTTTTCCGACATAATATGCAGTTGAATTTCAGCACTTTCCTGGATTCTACTCGTCATTTTGGAATTACTTCCTCGAATTCTTTCAATTACTCAATGAAAGAATTTAAGGATGGGAATAATATTTTTTTCGGAACAATCGATTCAATTTCCTATTTTGAATATGATACTTACTCTTTTTCCAATAAAACGCAGATTGAAACAGACTATAAAGCAGTTGGACTCACCGCAGGAGAAGAAATCTCCTACAATAAAATTCTGCCTAACCCATTTTTAAAAAGTGATAGTTACTTTAATTTTGCACTTTTTGCTCAGGCAAAAATGAATTTGTTTGATTATGTGGAACTCAGCGGAGGAGCAAGATATTACAACCGTTTCGGCAATAATGCACTATCTGTTGGAGCAAAAATCAAAATTAATTTCGATACGGCATTTTACTTTTTCGGTGATATTTCCAAGTCGGACAGATTACCTTCTCTAATGGAAGGAATTGTTTTGAATGCCGAACATCATTATTTGATATTGGCAGGTTTGAATATGGACGCCGGAAAATTCTCGCTTGAATTAATGGGATTCATTCGTCAAGTAGATTTGCCAATACTTTTTTCAAGAAATTACGATTCTGCTGCAGGCAATTACAGAATATCATTCAATAATGGTTCGAATATGCGCATATTGGGCATAGAGGCCAATTCTAACTTTAATATTGAAAAATTGCATTTTAATTTTTTCGTTAAAACATATTTTTCGCAGCTAAATTCTCAAACTGAGAATATTTTGCCAAATCTTTATTCCGGATTAAGAAGTTACTATCAAATCAATGCCGGCAGAAGTGAATTACACTTAGGTCTGGAGTATGAAGCAATTATCGGTGGCGGAGGTATGAGTTATTTCCCCGGCTATCAAGCGAATTATTATTTACAGGATGCTGCCGGTTTTATGGGGAACGGACTCAATTTATTTGTTGAAGGTAAATTAGGTGAAGCATATCTGAAAGCTGCATTCAACAATGCTTTAGGTCAGGGATATTACTTTTTGCCCTATTACCCTGAACTTGGAAGCAATTTTAATTTTACTTTTTCATGGGCATTTTTGGATTAACAAATTGGATAAATTACATAAATTTCAGAATGAATCTCTGTCAAAACTAATAGTACAATATTCTCTCCCTGCTACAATCGGGATGATTGTAAGTTTTTCTTATAATATTATTGATAGAATTTTTGTTGGAAATCAGCTTGGAGCAGATGCACTCAGCGGTGTTGCTATTCTTTTCCCGATTCAAACCTTAATATTCGGTCTTGCTTTCATGGTCGGAATTGGTGCTAACAGTAATATATCTATTCAACTCGGGAAGAAAAAGCTGGACGAAGCAGAAAAATATCTTTCGAATGCTTTGTTTTTGTCAATAATAGTTCCAATACTATTCTTTATTATAACAATGCTTTTTTTAAATCCCATTTTGGATTTACTTGGTAGCAGTGGTTCATTCAGAGCATATTCCCATGAATTTCTTTTTTGGGTATCATTTGGTTTTGTTTCACAATTCATTGCTTTTAGTTTGAATAATATTATTCGTGCTGTTGGTTACCCAAATATTGCAATGTGGACTCAGATTTTTGGTGCAGTATTGAATATATTTTTAGATGCTCTTTTCATCTTCAAATTCGGCTGGGGAGTGATGGGAGCAGCAATTGCGACTGATATTTCCTTTACTGTCAGCATGATTTGGGTTCTAAGTTTCTTCTTTTTCTCAAAGAAAAGTCCACTTAAAATTCATTGGACTAATTTCAAGCCGAAATTGTATTATATAAAAAGTATTATTGCAATTGGTGCACCATCTCTTATTACTCAGGTTTCCGGTAGTATTGTTATTTTACTTCTCAATCACTTATTGTTGCAGTATGGCGGTTCTCATGCTATTGCTGTTTTGTCCATTGCAACAAGTATAGAAGCCTTTATGTTCGTTCCGACAATTGGTCTAAGTATTGGTGTGCGGCCGATAATCGGATATAATTTTGGGGCAAATGAGCTGAAAAGAGTTCGGAAAGTATTGGAACTTGGTATTGCAATTACCGTTATAATAGGTCTTTTCGGATTTGGCGTGATTCAAATCTTTGCAGCAGACCTTGTGAAATTATTCGTACCAAATGATCCAAAAATGCTCGAAATGGGGATTACTGCACTTCGCACTTTCACATTCTTTATTTATATGATTGGTCTGGAAATTATTGCCACAACATATTATCAATCGATTGGCAATCCTAAAGTATCACTTGCACTTGCATTGGTACGCCAATTAGTTTTTCTTTTGCCCCTTGCTTACATATTACCTCAATTTTACGGTTTGATGGGCATTTGGGTTGCAGGAGCAGGCAGCGAATTAGGTTCTTCCATTTTATCAATCACTTTTTTAGTCCTGGCTTTACGGAAATTAAAAAGAGATGAAAATCAAGTAGTTGCTATTAAGTAACAATCAATTTGAAAAAAAAACGCATCCCTGAGATGCGTTTTTCAGTTATATTATTTACTAATAACTTATCTTAAGATATATTTTTCTCCGCATTGAACAACCTCATAGTCATTATTAACATCCATCAAAACAGCAACAATTCTAATCCATTCCGGACGCCAATCTGCTGTTTCAGGTATCGTTTTGGAATATTGCTTTATGATTTCACTGCCTTTAGAAATTGTTTCATCGGAAATTTTTTCGCCAAAAGAATTTGTGAGTGCATCACGAACTATATTATTATGAACAAAATCTTCCACGTCAACATTCGGGGCAAGTCTGTAATCTGTTTGATATTGAACAATTGAATCTTCAACAACGTAAAGTGCAAGTTGATATGACGATGGAGCATCATCCAAGAATTTCATAGCAGCAGAGCAGGAAATTGTTTTTGTTGTTTCATTGTAACTTGGAGTTAATGTGATTTTCACATTTGCAGGAATTTTCGTTCTTTCCAAAACTGCCGATTCCCAATCTCCCGGAGGTAAAATTAAAGCTCCATTGTATGATATACGGTCAACAAGACCGTTTGGCGTTCCAGCTAAACTAATCTGATATTTTGCATCCAAATCCTTCATAACTTGGGAAATAAAATTATATGGATGCTTAGGTGTCGGAAGTGCTAAAGATCCTGCATGAATTGAAAGCAAAACGACATTATCGGGATATTTTGCCTTAATTTCATGTGCAATATCTCCTGCTGTAGGACAATTTCCGCAACGGAAACCGGTATATTCTTCCATTAATACAACTTTTGATGCTGTATCTATTTGCTGATTTCCACCATCTTCTTCATAAGGTGCTTCAATGATATCGCAGGAATTCATTATTGATGCAAAAGTGAAAATAGCGAATACTATGTTAATTAGTTTAAATTTCATTTTTCTTTTAATTTAATTAAGAATTACAAAATTACGAAAAAAAATTTGTTCACTTTATTTTGACAAACAAATCATTATCACAAAAAAAATATTAACTATTGTCCACCTGCCTTTCACTGCTTTGAGTGTAACGATGTCCAAAAATCGTCATCTCAGAAATAGCTTTATCAATTTCTTTTATATCTGTTTCAGAGAGTTCGACGGCAATTGCTCCTGCATTTTCGGACAAGCGATGCATTTTCGTTGTTCCAGGAATAGGTGAAATCCAGGGTTTCTGGGCTAAAATCCATGCGAGAGCAATCTGAGCAAGAGTTGCATCCTTCCTTTTTGCAATTTTTTCCAGTAATTCCAAAACAATTTTATTATACGCTCTGTTTTCAGGACTAAAGCGAGGTACATTTTTTCTGAAGTCAGAATCATCGAATTGAGTATTTTCATCAATTTTTCCTGTAAGATAACCTCTTCCTAATGGACTAAATGGTACGAAGCCTATTTGAAGTTCTTCTAGTGTGGGGAATGTTTTTGTTTCCGGCTCCCTCCACCACAAAGAATATTCACTTTGTAAAGCAGAGACAGGTTGAATGGCGTTAGCTTTGCGAATATTATTTGCTCCAGCTTCAGACAATCCAAAATATTTCACCTTTCCTTCCGAAATCAAATCTTTAACAGCACCGGCTACATCTTCTATTGGCACTTCCGGGTCTACACGATGCTGATATAATAAATCTATTGTTTCTATATTCAGTCTTTTCAGAGAACCCTCAACTGCTTCTTTAATATGATGAGGTTTGCTGTTCAATCCTGCCATTTTACCATTTTGGATATTAAATCCAAATTTTGTAGCTATAACTACTTCATTGCGAAATGGAGCAATTGCCTCACCAACAAGTTCTTCATTTGTATATGGTCCGTAAATTTCTGCAGTATCAAAAAATGTTATTCCTAATTCATAAGATTTTCTGATAACTTTAATAGCTTCTTTTCTATCTAATGCCGGTCCGTAACCAAAGTTCAAACCCATGCATCCAAATCCAATTTCTGAAACTTCTAAGCCGCTATTTCCTAATTTTCTAATTTTCATAATTTAATTTTTATTTTATAAATTTAAATTCTACTCTTCTGTTTTGTGCACGCCCTTCTTCTGTTGTATTATCTGCAATTGGTTTTGATTCCCCGTAGCCAACTGCTTTTAATCTGTCACGTTCAATTCCTTTGGCTGCTAAATAGTCCACAACAGCCTGAGCACGATTTTCACTTAATTTTTTATTATAAATATCACTACCTTGGTCATCTGTATGAGCAGAAATCTGAATTTTGACTGATTTATTATTATTAAGAATTTTCAGTAATCTTTCCAATTCAGGAAAACTTTCTTCTTTCAGTTCATATTTATCGTAATCAAAGAAAATATTATTCATTCTTACTGATTGACCTTCTTCAATCATTTTCTTAATAGAAACAAGCACAATATCCTGTTTAACATTATCAGTTTTCTGCTTTTCTGCAGATAAATCAAGAAAATTCGAAGTTTCGTAATATCCTTCTTTGGAAGCATAATATCCCAGTTTTTTACCGAAAGGAATTACCAGATAATATTCACCGGTATTAACATTGGATTTAAGGTTTCCAATTTGCTTGCCGGAATTCACATCTTCCCAAATCAAGTCGGCTTCGAGTGGATTCCCTTTTTCGTCAGTAACTTTCCCGGAAACAGTGAAAACCTGTTCAGGTTTTGCTTCCTGTGGCAAATTCAAAGTAAAAATATCCATATTGATTTTGCCATTTTCTACCACTTCTTTTGAAAATATTGCTTGAGTTCCGTCAGTTGAAATTTTATATCCCCAGTCATCATTGCAGGAATTGATTTCCTTGCTAAGATTTACGGGTTCACTCCACTTTGTCCAGCTGTTTTCATCCAGTCGTTTCGCAACGAATACGTCCAGCCCTCCGAGACCTGCATGACCTTCTGAAGAAAAATACAAGGTTTTTCCGTCAGGATGCAAATATGGTTTCCGTTCTGCAAAAGGAGTATTAATTACAGTTCCCAAATTGATTGGTTTGCTCCATCCTTTACCATGCTTTTCGCAAACATATAGATCAGTATTACCCCAGGTAGAACCATGATATTTTGTATCTTTTGGTGTAAAAGGCGGTGTCCCGCCAAGTCTGTCGCTCGTAAAGATGATTGCTTTGCCGTCAGAAGTAAAATATCCGTCTCCATCCCATCTGTTGGAATTTATTGGTTCCGGGAATGGGATAGGGGCTGACCAGCCTTTATTGGACAATTTCGAATAGTACAAATTACCATCTTCAAAATTGCATGGATAATTCCCGAATATGCAAAGTTCTGTCCCATCTGCAGAAATTGATGTGAGTGCTTCATGCGAATAAGTATTTATTGGCACTCCAATATTCTTTGAAGTTGAATAATTACCATTTTCAATATCCGAATAAAATATATCTTCGCCTCCATATGAATTTGGACTATCTATCCTTACGAAAAACAATCTTTTACCGTCGATTGAGATAATTGGAGAATATTCATCATTACTTGTGTTCAATTGGTTTGGCAAAGCTACTTGCGGTACTTTTTCAGGTTTTTCTTGTAATATCCTTTTCAGTTTGGAAATTTTACTTGAATTATTTTGAAAATACTTCTCAAATTTATTAATCTTTGCAAGTGCTCCCTCATAATTTTTTGCATCAATTTCCGGTTTAATGTACCTTTGCAGGGCAACAAACGCATCTTCAGTATTCGGATTTGTTTGGATAAAATTACTCAATAAATCTAAATCTTCCTGCGATTGAGGATCTATACTCAATATAGCAAAAGGCGTATTTGTTGTATTTTCTTGATTATACTGTAAAATTGTACACGATGTAGAAATTAGTAGGAAACATAAGGAAAAGGTCGCAAATTTATTTATCTTCATATAATAATCTTATATTTATGTAAAAAAAACGTTAGAATCAACTTTTATTGTTAAAATTCGTATTATTCATTATTAATAATATAATTACAAAATTATGAAAAAATTATTTGCAAAATACATTTCAGCAGCATTATTTCTAATAATTATAACTTCTTGTGGAACTACATCGAAAGTAGCTGTTTGTGACCAGCCTGTTTCTAAGGATCTCATTATCCGTTGGGGAGTTGTCTCCTCGCAATCCCAGATGGACAGTTTTTACGAATTGAATGCTGACAGAACAATTTCTCTTGGCGTTAAAGAATCACGTTCTTCAACACCAAAGTTACAAGAAATTGGTAAAATTCCTTTAGAATTATATTGCGAGTTGCTCAAATCTACTCGTGAGACGATTATGAAAGTCCAGGCATTAAATGTGCCGAGCGATGTGAATAATTATCTGGAATATAAAGATGATGCGAATAACATCCGATTTCGTGCTCTTTGGAATCCTAATCATGATAATGCCGGGAACGTTGAATTCAAAGCACTTTATACCAGATATCAAGAAGCCGTAAAAGCAGCTAACAGCAAATAATCATTTACGATTAAAAAAAAGGGTTCCTACTATGGAACCCTATTGAATTTTATGAAAGTACAACTTATGTTGTCAAATTTTCCAATTTATTTTATTTCAATAAATTCTTCGTTGGAAGTTGCACAAATTGGGCAAGGTGCATTTTGAGCTTCTTTGAAAGTTTCACCGCAAACAGGGCAAACCCAAAATGAATGACTAATTACTTTCTGATTTGCTAAATCTGTCAATGCTTCCTGGTAAAGTTTAGCATGATCTTTTTCAACAGTTGTTGCATAGTTGAAAGTTCTCATTGCATCAGTATTTCTTTCTTTCTTAGCATTTTCGATAAATTCCGGATACATAGTTTCGAATTCGTATGTTTCTCCGTCAATTGCAGCTTGCAAATTTTCTTCAGTAGTTTTCACATCTACTGTTTCCAAGTTAGCTGTTGCATCACCACCCATTTTCTTGATTACTTCCAAGTGGTTATTGGCATGTATTTCTTCAGCTTTGGATGCAGCACGGAAAAGAACTGCAACTTGTTTGTAACCTTCTTTGTCAGCAGCTTCTGCGAACATTTTGTATTTATTTGCAGCATTGCTTTCGCCTTGGAAAGCAGCCATCAGATTGTCCATAACAATATTATTTTGAACAGCTTCATCTTGTCCGCCTTCTGGTGCTTTGTCGCCGCCGCCACAGCTAACTAATGCAGCAGTCAATGCAAATAATAATGCGAATAGTGTTAATGTTTTTTTCATGTTTTTTTCCTCATTAATAAAAAACAATAAATTATAAAAATTTAATTACAAAAATATAAAAAAAGTATGAAATTCTCACAATTAATAAGGAAAACTTTAACAAATTTTCCACTGAATATAAATTTAAAAATAACATATTGTTAATTTCGTATTTATCGAATAGGATACTTCACAAAATCAGGTAGAATTATGTCCAAGGAAAAGATAATCAAAATTCTTACAAAAAATAATGTAAAGCCGACTTTACATAGAATTGGCGTTATGGAAGTTCTTACAACTTTACATACACACCCGACTGCAGATGAAATTTTCAAAAATGTGAAGATTAATTATCCTACTATATCTTTGGCAACAGTTTATAATACTTTAGATATATTGTACAGAAATGATATCATTAAGACAATGAAGCACAATAATGAGCCAACCAGATACGATTTTTTTCACGAACCTCATTTCCACTTATTCGATAATGAAACATTCGAAATCTATGATTTTAAAGACGATGAATTAAGGGATTTGATTAGTAATCATCTGAAAGATAAAAAGATCGATAATCACTCCATTAAAGATTTTGATTTAGAGATAAAAGTTTCAACCGGTAATGACTTTTTTTACGAAGAAACCTTTAAATTGAAAAAATAGATTTTACTCCACCAAAAATGCCTAAATCGTAAACATAATTTATATTGTCATTATTCTAAACGCAATTATTCGTGAATCGAAAGCCCACGAAGCCGTTCAGTATGAGTAACAACGGGGCTAATGCACCTTTAAAATTTTTCTTGCAATAATAAATTCAAAATTAATTTCATTTTATTTTTCGAGGAAATTTAAAGATGCAAAGTAGCTATTCCCAAAAATTTCAATTAAGAATTTATACTTATCCCCAATCCCCGAGCGCCGAAGAAGAAATCAAGATAGTTGTGGAGGGATAGGTATTTGTAGAGACGCCATGCCTGGCGTCTTTTTTGATACTTAGGGCAAGATTTTTGGTCCGAGCAGAAATAACCATAATATATAACCACTTATTCCACCGACCAATCCTGCGTACATAAATGTCAATCTTAGCTTTAGTGGAATAATTAAAACTTCTTTCATAACATTTCTTACGAAGACAATCTGCAATCAATTTTAATTAAAATATTTTTTTCTAAAAAACTTCATTCAATAAGTGAATAATTTTGGTGTAAATTATGGAAACAGTATTAAAAGATGAATTGGTAAAAAAAATTTTGTCATTAGCTCCTATGGACAGAATTGAAATCGTGGATAAAGTAATGGATGGTTTTATCTCGAATGATGAATATAATTTTGATTCAGTTTGGGCAGAAGAATCAGAACGCCGAGTAGATGCAGTTCACGAAGGTACCATTCAAATGATACCTGCTAATGAAGTTTTTTCAAAAATTAATAATCTGAAATGAAATTTGCAGTTTCATTTTTAGAACCCGCAGAGAAAGAATTATTTGATGCCGTTGAATATTACAATGAGCAACAATCAGGTTTAGGTTTTGAATTTGCTTTAGAAGTTCAAAAATCAATAAAGAAGATTATTAATTATCCTAATGCTTGGAGTAAATTTTCATCAAGAACCAGAAAATGTCATTGCAATCACTTTCCATATAGTATAATTTACTTCCTGAAAGAATCCGAAATAATAATTGTAGCAATAATGCATTCAAAAAGAAAACCAAATTATTGGAAAAAGCGAATTGAGAATTAATCAATTTACAATGGGAATTCAATTGACAATCGACTTCCTAATCTTTTTATAGGGGTTTAGAGTTTGTTTAAGTGAGTTCATCAAGCAATTTATATTTCCGTAGAGACGGATCATGTTGTGTCTCTACTAAAATGTAAGGAACACGCATGCGTGTTCCCTACAAAAAAATCATTCAAAATTCAAAATTTACTTTATAAATTTGAAAAACTTTATGAACTTTATGAACTAATCCGCTTGTTCTTCTTTTTCGCTGATTACTATATTGTCCCAATCAATTTTTCTTGAGAAATACATTACTAATCCGAGAACGATGAAGATGCCTATGCTTCCGATGAGCAGCGACAAATCTTGCAATTGAATGATTATGAAAATAAATGAATAAAGAATGAACAGTATTCCGCTAATCAGGAATGTCAGTTTCGTAGATTTCAATATTGCTTTAATGTATCCTGCAATGAGCAGTAGAGTCGCTATTGCGGAAATTATATAGGCGGAATTGAAATTCAGTTGCTCCGAGATTGAAATCAGTAAAATGAAAAAGATTACCAAAGCAATCCCGACCAAAATATACTGCACAGGATGTATGAAATAACGGTTCAGTACTTCGATGAAGAAGAATACCATAAAGGTAAAACCGATAAATAAAATTGCATAACGGATTGCTCTGTAAGATTTCTGATAATTATCCACCGGCAAGAGTAAGTTAATTCCAAAAGCGGATTCATTCAAAGAAAATTTACTGCCTGTCCACGCCTGAGGATAGTTCCTGTTTAAATTGAGTATATTCCAGTTTGCAGAGAAGCCATGATTCGTAATATTTCTCGAATCGGGCAAGAAAGCACCATCGAAACTGGGATTTTTCCATGGAGAGCTTACAGTAACATCAGTAACTTTGCCGACAGGAGTAAAGTAAAGCAACTGACTACCTTTCAAATCCAGCGAAAAGGAGAAATTATAGTCGGTACTATCCATCAAATTGACGCTAATCGGCGAGTTAATACCATTTTGAACAACATCGTTTGTTGTCACCCCCGGATTGAAATTGTAATATTCGCCATTCCAGCGCAATCTAATCTGCTTTTCGATTCCTCTCAAATCAGAAATCCCAATCACTAATCGAGCATTATCGAATTGAATATTTTCCGGCTGAATATCGAATTGGCTCAAATTAAGTTTAGAGAATTTTCCTGAGATTTTGATTTTAGTATTATAAACCACAATTTCGTAAATTCCCCTTTTCCTCAATTCCGGCATTACACCGCTCTGAATATTCAGTTCATTGGGTAAAATATGGATGTAGTCCTGAAACCATTCTACTTTCTGAGTAGTATCGTTAGAGGCAGTCTTCTTCACGTAATAACTATAAGGGATTGAAATCATCGGACCGGCAAGAGTCTGTTCCTTGCCCCATTTAGAACTTACTTCGTTAATTGCTTCAGTTTGTTTGTGTTCACGTTCGGAGATAATTTCCTGAATCATAATCGTTGGCACAAGAAGGAAGAGTCCGATAACGAAGATGATAATAATTTTAAAAACAATCTTGTTTTTAAAGGACTTAGCTTTTTTTGGTCCCTGATAAGGCGGATAACCCATATTTCCTCACAAATTAATTTACAAAATTAGTAAAATAGATATTTTACTATACTTTTTTATTGATTATTTATGTAAAGAAATTAATAGAGCTCCGGATAAGTGAAAGAAATAATCTTTTCAATTAAATTTCATGAATAAATTTTCAATTTCGATCTTAAGTTTTGGCAAATAATTCATTACTATTGCCCAAATTACATCATCCGAAACTTTATCATAACCATGAGAAATATGATTCCTTGTATCAATAATTTTTCTTGCATTACTAATTATAAAAGTAGAATCCTTTTTCAAGATACGATTGACTGATTCTCCAATAATTTCAAGATTTCTTTCTATTGCACGTTTTGTCTTTATATCTCTTTTAAAATCTTCGAAAAGCTTAGGTTGGTCAAGAAAATAATTTTCAATTTCTTTTATTGAGTTTTTAATGTCATACAACCAAGTTATGATTTGCTCATCCATATATTAATTGTTTTGATTGTTCAATATTTTTCATAAGATAAGGATTTGTCAAAGCTTTACTTTCCAATAAATCTACATTTCTTTGGAAAAGTTCTTGCAGGGAATATTTAAAATCAAAATAATTATCAGCATAATCATTCAAATCGACACTATCAAAATCAACCAAAAAGTCAATATCACTATTTTGGTTGAATTTGTTTGTTAAAATGGAACCAAAAACGTATAACCTCAATACATGGTACTGAATGCAAAGTTTTTGAATTTGATTTAAATATGATTTTAAAGATTCCATTTAAATTTGAATTGTTAAAATTACTAAATAAATATACGAAAATGTTTTATAATTATTAATACTATACTTTCATTCATTTCTATTTGTTTAAATCAATCCAAAGCCGGAGAGCATCAATTTTTTCCTGATTGTTTTCAATCCATTTCTGAACTTCAGGACTATTTAGCGATTGGGAAATGTAGTAACAAAAAGGCTCTAGGTTATTTGTTGTCAGAATATCAGCAAATTTATTAACGAAATTCTCCCACCAAAAACCGTCACTATTTTGTGACGAATTCTTTACAATTTGAAAAAACTCTTTTGTCATTTCCATAAAGAATTCTAAAGTTTTTGCCTCTTTATCTTTATATTCAATTGTCTTATTATAAAACGTCATGTGTAAGAGTGCTTCTGCAGATGAAAATTCACGTTCATTCATATTAATAAACAAATGTGCATGCGTGTTGCTATTGCCAAAATATTTTACATCACCTTCGTAAGTAAATAAACTTAAAAGCAATTTTAAATAGATTTGAGCTGCAGGAGAATCTGGTTCTAACATAAGAAAATAATAAATTGAAAACATTGCTTTAATTCTTGCTTTTTTCCTTAGCATCAAGTCGTTTAATATTAAGTAAGGTTCCGGAAAAGCAGAATTTTCTTTAATAGAGGAAATAATTGCTGTTTCACCCTTTTCAAAGTCTTCAAGCTTTATTGCTTGAACTGCAAGTTTGTAATATAAATCAAAATTATGAGGAAATAGTTGGATGGCTTCTTCATAAACATTGACAGCTTCGAGTGGTAGATTCCTCTTTTCAAGGACACTTCCTAAAACAAGATAGGCTCCCATTTTAATCCTGTCTTCAGTTGCTTCGACTAGTGCAATTGTTGCATATTTTGTAGCATAATCATATAGTTCCAAAGACAAACAGGTGACAGCCATTTCCAAATTTGCAAGTGCAGAATTCTCGTCTATCTTTAAGGCTTCTTCGTATTTTTTGATTGCTTCATTATATTTACCTTGTTCATGAAGTTCAACACCTTGGCGTACGAGTTCTTCAATAGAATAAGTTTGAGCAGAAAGGATTGTGGTGAAAATTTCAAATAAAATTATAATCTTAAAAAAATTCATTATTTTCAAGCATTTTTGGAATAAAGCCCTTAATCATAAAAGCAAATTAAATAAAATTACAATTTCAATTGACAAATTTCATAAAAAAAAGGCGGGGTAATCCCGCCTTTCTTAACTTAAGGAACACGCATACATGTTCCCAACAAATTACTTTTTAACTTTTAACTTTTGAACTTGATAAACTTATTATCAGGTACCTTCTTTGAATGTTGCACACAAATAATCTCTGTTAAGTTTTGCAATAAAGTTTACAGAAACATTCTTCGGACAAGATGCTTCGCATTCATAGTAATTAGAGCATCCTCCAAATCCTTCAGATTCCATTTGTCTTACCATTGCTCTAGCTCTTGCTGCTTTTTCCGGTTGACCTTGCGGCAGCAAATTCAGCTGGCTTGCTTTTGCGGAAACGAAAAGCATTGCCGAACCATTAGGGCAAGCAGCAGCACAAGCACCACAGCCAATGCAGGATGCGGCATCCATTGCCAAATCAGCTACGTTTTTGGAAATTGGGAGTGCATTTGCATCTTGGGCTGAACCAATATTTTGCGAGATAAATCCACCTGCCTGCATAATTCTGTCATAAGCAGAACGGTCCACTGCTAAATCACGAATGATAGGGAACCCTTTTGCACGGAATGGTTCGATTGTGATTTTATCGCCGTCATTGAATTTGCGCATGTGCAGCTGACAAACAGTTGTGCCATGCTCTTTTCCGTGAGGGCGTCCGTCCACAACCATACCGCATGTCCCGCAAATACCTTCACGGCAGTCATGTTCGAACACAACAGGTTCTTCACCTTTATGGATTAAGTCTTCATTAAGTATGTCCATCATTTCCAAGAATGACATATCTTCATCAACTTCATTCAATTTATAATTTTTAATTGCACCTTTGGAATCTTTATTTTCCTGGCGCCAGATGTTTAATTGTAATTTCATTATTTGTAACTCCTCACGCCTAATTGAACAAATTCATAATTAAGGTCTTCTTTGTGCATTTCAGGTTTTTCGCCAACACCTTTAAATTCCCAAGCCGCAACGTATGAGTAATCTGCATCATTACGTTCAGCTTCGCCTTCTGCTGTCTGGTGTTCTTCACGGAAGTGAGCGCCGCATGATTCATCTCTTTCCAAAGCATCCGTTGCGATTAATTCGGCAAATTCCATAAAGTCAGCAACTCTCGAAGCTTTTTCGATTACAGGGTTCATATAGGAATCGTTTCCAACTAATTTCAGGTCACTCCAAAATTCATTACGCAATTCCTGAATCATACCGATTGATTTTTCCAAACCAGCCTTATTGCGAGCCATACCAACATGTTCCCACATTATCTTACCAAGCTTTCGGTGTAACTGCATTGGAGTTTGCTTACCATTTATGCTCATGAGTTTGGAAATTTTTTCCTTAGCATCATTTTCTGTTTTCACAAATTCTTCATGATTAGTATTAACTTCTGCAGGTTTTCCTTTTCCAAAATAAGAATTAATTGTGTATGGAATAACGAAATAACCATCAGCTAAACCTTGCATTAGAGCACTTGCTCCCAATCTGTTTGCACCGTGATCGGAGAAGTTAGCTTCGCCAAGAACAAAAAGACCTTCAATATTACTCATCAAATTATAATCAACCCACAAACCACCCATTGTGTAATGTACTGCGGGATAAATCATCATTGGATTATGGTAAGGGTCAACTCCTGTAATGCGTTCGTACATTTCGAATAAATTGCCGTATCTGTCTTCGATTACGTTTTGTCCCAATCGGTTAATTGCATCGGAAAAGTCCAGATATACTGCCTGTCCTGTTGCATTCACGCCACGACCTTCGTCGCAGGCTCTTTTTGCAGCACGAGAAGAAATATCTCTAGGTGATAAATTACCGAATGAAGGATACATTCTTTCCAGATAATAATCACGTTCATCTTCAGGGATTTGAACAGGTTTTCTCTTATCGCCCACAGCTTTCGGCACCCAGATACGTCCGTCATTACGCAAAGATTCACTCATTAATGTTAGTTTGGACTGATGTTCACCGCTTGCAGGAATACAAGTCGGGTGAATCTGAGTGAAACAAGGATTTGCGAATGCTGCTCCTTTTTTGTAAGCACGGTAGGCAGCTGTAACATTACAGTGTTGTGCATTTGTAGAAAGGAAGTAGGTATTACCATAGCCACCTGTTGCAAGAATTACTGCATCACCATAATGCGATTCAATCTTGCCGGTCTGCAAATCACGAACTACGATACCAACTGCCCTGCCTTCTACTGTCACAACGTCCATCATTTCCTTGCGATTGTGCATAATTACTGCACCTATACCGATTTGGCGGCTGAGTGAAGAATATACACCAAGTAATAACTGTTGTCCTGTCTGACCACGAGCATAAAATGTACGGGAAACCAATGCACCGCCAAATGAACGATTAGAAAGTACTCCGCCGTATTCACGAGCGAATGGAACACCTGCTGCAGTTGCCTGGTCAATGATATTATTGCTTACTTCTGCCAAACGATACACATTACCTTCACGTGAACGGAAGTCGCCGCCTTTGATAGTATCATGGAAAAGTCTCCAAACACTATCGCCGTCATTAGGATAATTTTTTGCAGCATTAATTCCACCCTGAGCTGCAATTGAGTGAGCTCTGCGTGGTGAATCATGGTAAGTGAATGCTTCTACTCTATAACCTAATTCTGCAAGCGATGCAGCTGCTGCACCACCCGCCAATCCTGTTCCTACAACCAAAATTTTGAATTTCCTTTTATTCGCAGGATTAACAGGTTTTAAATCATTTTTATATTTTGACCATTTTTGTTCTAATGGTCCTGATGGAACTTTCGATTCTAATTTCATACATTACCTCCTATAAAACCAAGCAAAATTGCAAGAGGAACAATCAGGAATACGATTGCCGTTATTGTCCCATACCAATTGGAAAAAGTTCTGATAAACGGACTAAACCTTGGACCAGCCATACCCAAGGTTTGGAAAAAGCTCTGTAATGCATGAGAAAGGTGGAATCCCAGTAAAATCATACCCAGAATATACAATCCCGATACATAAGGATTTCTGAATCCGAGTATTACCATTTTGTATACATCATGACGCTCGTAAACTACTTTGTTTAGCACACTTCCTCTGTGTTCTTCCGGGTTTGCTATGTGTGCATTCATTCCCATTCCTACAGAATAAGCATTTTTAGTGTATATTTCTTCCTGATTGTAATTTTCAGGTTGAATAGATCCAACAGTAAAATGTAATATGTGATACCCCAAAAATGCAGCTATCATAATTCCTGTCCAAATCATTGTACGGGAATTTAATTTTGCTTTAACATAACTTGTAACAACGTATTTATCCGGACGGGCACCGTTATTATATAACTTCAGATAAATTGAAGTTATTATGTGCAGAAGCAATGCAATAATAAGAACAATCCTTATTATCCACAAAATTTCTCCTAATCCTTGCAGAAAAGCAGCATAAGCGTTCAATGCTTCCTTCCCGATAAATATCTGCAAGTTTCCTATTGCATGGCCTGTTACAAAAAGGAGAATTATTATCCCTGTTACTGCCATAACAAACTTGCTTACTACTAAATGGTTTAAGTATTTGAACATAATTTGTTTTGTTTAATTTGACAAATTGAATTTATTTTAGTCTAATTTATATGTTTTGCAATATTAGAAATTTAAGAAAATATAAATTACAAAAATTTAAGCAAATTTATTATATATATGCTCAATAAATTGTTTAGGAGAGGCTAAACAATGAATTTCCTGTTAATTTAATTAGATAGTTTTTTAAGGGTATCTGAAAAATAAGGAAAAGAAACTCAAAAAAGATTTTCTACTTTCTTTTAGCTCTTAAGGCATTTGCCGCTGCAGTAAAAGTGAAATCATGGAAGGGATCAGCACCGGATTCAGATAATTTCTGTTCAGCAAGAAAACCAATCATTGCTGCATTATCCATTGAAAGTTGAATTGAAGGGAATACTGCATGCATACCACGTTTAGCGGCTTTTTCTGTCATATCTTTTTTCAACTGAGAATTTGCTGATACTCCACCAGCAACGATGATATTTTTTACTTTATATTCCTTTGCTGCAGAAATTGTTTTGAATGTTAGGACGTCCACAATAGCTGCCTGAACAGATGCTGCGAGGTCTTTCTTATTACCTTCGGTAATCTCGCCGGGAAAATTCTTATGTAAAAAAGTGCGGAATGAAGTTTTAAGACCACTGAAACTGAAATCTAAATCACCTGAATTTATCATTGAACGTGGGAAATTATACGCTGCAGGATTTCCTTCTTTAGCAAGGCGGTCAATGATTGGTCCGCCCGGGTAACCTAGCCCGAGCATTTTGGAAATCTTATCGAATGCTTCGCCTGCAGCATCGTCACGTGTGAGTCCGATTATGTCATATTTATTATATGAATGCACATAGAAAAGTACAGTATGACCTCCACTCACAACAAGGCATATTGCCGGAAATGATAAATCGGGTTCTTGCAAATATCCTGAATAAAGATGTCCTTCGATGTGATTCACCGGAACTATAGGCAAATTATGCTTCAGAGCAAGACCTTTGGCAAAGTTTGTTCCAACAATGAGCGAACCCATTAAGCCGGGTTGATTAGTAACTGCAATTGCTTCAATATCTTCAATCTGTGTGCCGGCTTCATTTAATGCCTGATGATAAATCGAACTGATTGTCTGCACGTGTGCACGTGATGCAAGCTCCGGAATTACGCCGCCATACTTTGAATGGAAGTACTGTGAGGATATTACATTACTTAATATTTTGCCGTTACGCAAAATCGCAATAGAAGTTTCATCGCAGGATGATTCAATAGCTAATATCAGCATAATTCCCGTATAATAAGGTTATAAGTTAGTATAGACGAAAAAACAGAATTTGTAGTAAATCAAAAACAAATTATTATTTACAATAATTTACGGAAAAGGATTATAAAAAGATTTTCTCTGATTTTCTATCCTTCCATACGACTTTTGGCTTCAATACTCCAAAGTAATTCATTGATGAATCTTTTAGTTTTCTTGTCTGTTGCAGGTGCATCGTTCGGAACTCCATTTTCATCGAAATGCTCATGAATTCTAGGAGAGTGAAATCTCGTTGGAACGGTCCAAAAACCCATCTTCCATAATGTGAACTGCAAAGAAATCAAAGCTTGTGTTCCTCCAAAGTCCCCATCAGATACTGTTGCTATAACTACGGGTTTCCTTGTTATTTCAGAAGTAAATAAGTCTATTGCATTTTTTAGTGCTGCCGGATAAGTGCCATTATATTCTGGAGTTACGATTATCGCACCATCAGCATTTTTTAATTTTGTTGTAAAATCAATAACTTCGTCTGATGGAGATTTAAGATTTTTAAAACGTTCTTCGAAGATTGGGAAATTATATTGCTTTAAATCCAGCAATTCTGTTTCTGCTAAATTATTATTTTCTAGATATTTCTGAAAATATAATGCCAACCGGTGGCTTTTTCTTTCTTCTCTTATACTGGAAGATATAATTGCAATTTTAAACATAGTGGTTTTCTTTTTTAATTATAAATTATTAATTTGTCAAATGATTAGTATATAGAAGAAAAAACAAAATAAAAATTTTATAATTAATTATAATGAATCCTATTAAAATAAAAAGGAGATACTTAGCAGTATCTCCTTTAGAATCAATTTATTTGTTATGTTAAAATTTATAATTCAATGTGAAAAATGGGATTGAAGTTCCGTACTGCTTGTTAGTCTTTCCTGCAAAAAATCCTTCGGGATGAATTCCCCAATTTAAATTGGAAGTAGTTTTAGTACGTATCTTCGCCTGACTTTTTAAACTATTATAGGTAATTAAAAATCCTATCACTGCTCCGCCGGTTATTAATGTAGAATATACTTCCTCATTTTCGGAATTTGTTAATAATGCAATACCGCCGCCCATTACTCCGCCTCCTAATGAACCTAAACCAATATAAGTTGCAGTACTGTTCGAAAAGTCATATCCTTTAATAGCTTCCCATCCTAAATAATGTCCGCCGATTGTAGAAGCAAGCATTATTGCAGTTCCGGTTCTTATATCGTTGGGTTCAATGTAAGTTAGTAAAGTACCACCTGCCATTAATCCTAAAATTCCTGCATTGGACATTACAGTGGGATCTCCAGGTGCAAGATTTTGCATATTAGCTAATGAATTACCCATAATTGCTCCCCCGATCGAGCCAAGTAACAGCGGGATATCGTAGGATACTTCCTCCTCTCCGAATTCATCGCCATAAAGCATCATGGAAGCTCCAACACCGTATCCGGCTCCCCAGAAAGCATTTGCCACAATCGAATTTGCTCTGCCTTCACTTACTTTATTATTTTTTGCATAAAAATATCCTGCGGTTAGTTCACCCAAACTCGCAACAGTCATCAATAAATTCAAGGCTTTATAATTTGGCTCAGTATATGTATATCCCCATTCATCTGTTGTTGTTTTCGGGTCGACAAATAAATCATACAAAATTGCCCCGTGTCCTAAACCTATCACTCCGCTACCGATGCTCAACTGTGCCATTCCTTTTGTAACTTCAGATTCTTTTGTTGCATAATAAGGTATGAAAAAGCCCAGACCTGCTGTCAGCATATAAGTTCCGGCTGCAGCACTTCCATCGAGGTTCATTATATAAGGTATTGCCCAGCCATAATAACCGAGTGATAATACTGTTGTCCCGATTAAGAAATTTGCTCTGCCGCTTTGGTCAAGTCCTAATGCTGGCATTTCTGTTGTAATTAGCGATTGTATTTTAACTCTTAAATCATCAAGTTCTGATTGGGATAAATTCTTACGGATTCTTATTTCATCTTCATTTTCTATATAAGTGATTTCTAAAACATAGGAATTGTCAGATTTTTGGTAAAGTCGTGCTTCTTTGAAATTATTATATTCAGGGAATAAATTCAATTTTGTTTCCATTTCGGAATCAATAACCTTTATATTATTTTCAGGTATGAACTGAATTTGCTTTTCCTGTGCATGCCCTACCATAGCGATAAAGAAAAGAAATAAGCTAAAGATAACAAATTGATTTTTCATATATCCTCAATTATTTGATTGTTAGATAATTTTTAATACGTAAAAACAGTTTCCATGTTGCATCCACATCACGAAGGCAATAATCAGCTATTGTTTTGTACTTACCCTCACGGAAAAAGACTGACACCAGCGAACCATCTATACCTTCGCTTTTTGGGGAAACAAGCCCGAATGCACGTGTATAAAAGTCAAAATTATATCTTTTGGTTGCACCATATCCTGATGGCGAGTAAAATGTTAATTCATCGATTAAATCTATATGCTGAGGATAGTTAAATTTAGTTCCTTCCATAAGATTTCTTGTCGGCTTCACCTTTAGTAATGCTGAACGAATCATTAGGAATGGGGCATCGAAATTCCTCCCGTTAAAGGACATAAGTACGCAGCCTTTATATTTATCTACTGTTTTCCAAAATGTTTCCAAAAGCCTTTTTTCGGAGGTTTCATAAAATGTCTTATCATCTTGGATTGTTATAATCGGTTCATCATCGTCTGTCAAGTCCGGATTCAGCATTAGTGCTACATTTTTGGTTACTGATTCAATTGATTCCCGATTTTTATCATACAATATATCCTGAGATATTGAATAATCCATAAGTGAGTCGGATGTCTTCGAAATATTATTTTCATTTTTTTCAGGATTTGTATCATCATAATTCTCTGCATCAATATACTCTTCCTTACTATCACGGACTGCATAGATTTCTTCATTTAGCAATTCGTATAGTTTTTCTTCCTCCTTCTCGAGTTGGCTGAATGGTACAATCTTCATCCCAATTGTTGCAACTTGTGCCGTAAGGGGAGTGAGCCCCATTTCTGCTTTTTTTCTTTCGATTTCTTCTTCAGTAACAGCACCACGCACAAGATACTCCTGCTGCGATGCTGAAAAAGATTCATAAGGAATCACTGCTGTTTCTATATCGAATACTAAGTATACTTTTTCAGACATTAATCTTATATATTTATTAATTTCAATTTTATCATCATTTTTTTTTACTACCTTATAATTACAAACGATTTTATTTGCGAAACTCCATTATTGGATAGTCTAAGGAAATAACTTCCGGGTGCATATTTCTCAGTTGTTAAGTTCAATTTATAATTACCTTTATCATATTTTCCAATCAGAATATTTTCTACTAAATTAGATTTTAAGTCGAATAAATCAATTGAAATATCGGAATTATTCTTTCCTATATTGAATTCTGCAGCAAGATAAGTGGATGAAGGATTTGGACCTATTATTGAAAGATTATCTCCACTGGAAAGACCATCAAGTTCATCAACGGATACATGTTCATTATGTATTTTGTTTATTTGGTTAATCTTAACTCCCGGATAAGACACCCAATCGGTTTTGCCCGGCCATCTCACTTTTACGTCTTCTATTGCAGAAGCAGTGCCTAGCCCAAAGTGCAAACGAGTAGGTTTTTGCATTTTCTTGCCACGTCCGGCATTCACTTCTTGAGTGTATATTTTTCCGCTTACGTAAATTTTCACTCTTGCACCAATTGCAAAATAATTACCATTGCCGTCGGTCAAGTCAATTTCCACCCAACTATTATTTGTGGTATATGTATTTTTATATAATTTTAATTTACCATTGTCAGAAGAAACCAAATCCAAATGACCATCATTATTATAGTCTGCCCAACAAGCATCATTGTCGGCGGTAATTCTGCTTAAACCCCATTCAAAACTTACATTGATGAATGTATGGTCTGCATTATGCTTTAATAAACTTTCATAATGACATTCATTTTGAACAGAAATTAGCAAATCGATTAAGCCGTCATTGTCTATATCGCCAAAGGCACCACCTGAATGGGAATCATCATATTCTATTCCCAAATTTGATTTGTATTCTGTTGTATTCCAAGTGTTTAGGAAACTTCCATTATTTGTGCGGTATAGAGTTGTTCCCTGATAACCCCTTGGAATCAATTGTGGATATGTTGCCTGCGAAATTAACAAATCCATATCATTATCATTGTCGAAATCGTACCAATCAGTACCTGTACCGCTATTTGCATAATATTTGCTGTCGAACTGGAAAATGTCTATTGATTTATCTGTTGCTACATTCACAAAAGTCAGATTCCCTCGATTTTCCCATAATTCATCCGGTTCCTGAAAGTAATTCGTAACGAATAAATCTTGGTCACCGTCATTATCGTAATCCACGAATGAACATGCAACCGACCTCCTTGATGGATTGGTTACACATGCTCCGTTTTTTACAGTAAATGTATTATCTTTATTATTTATAAATAAATAATTCGCATAAGGATTGTTTGATGCATTGTACGATTGAGCAACAAATAAATCCGGGTAAGAATCATTATTCACATCTGCAATAGAGATTCCCGAAATTTGCATGAAGGCAGGCATATTTAATTCATTTGCAGTGAAGTTGCCAAAACCATCATTTATGAAAATTTTACACTTTTCCGGGTAACCGTTCAGAAACAGAATATCTAAATCCATATCATTATCAATATCAATAAAAGCGTTTGCCTGAGGAGTGCCGGTAATTCCTGCAGTTGTCGTGGCATCTTTGAATTCTGTGCCGGGCATGTAACGATATAATTTGCCTGTTGCAAGCAAATCTAAATTATTGTCCTGGTCATAATCTCCCCATGCAACTGTTTCATTCGTAAGCGATGGCAAAAGTCCGGTTGACAAAGTTCTGTCCGACAAATAACCATATTTTGTTCCGGAATATTCAACTGTTAAAGTAGATAAATATGTGTAACCGGCAACACGCCACATTTCGTTAATCGAAGCCGCTTGATCGTCTGCCAGCACCTGGAAGCCGTAATTTCCTGTATTTTCGGAAGTACATGATGGTTGCAATTCGGTAGTTGCTGTCAGTAAGAATGTTTTATCAGGATTATCAATCTTTACACCGATAAATACTTGTTCTCCAATGTATTCAATGGGTGTTTGCAGCGGCAAAGTGATTGTTGCTGGCTGAGTTGAACCGGCATACTGAAATTGCGAAAAAGCCAGAACATCTTTGCCTGTGTACATAAAATACTGCGGCAATGCATTCCTTCCTTCATTCCCTATCAGAACAATTGTAACAGCAGATGGTTCTCCAAAAAGTGTGATGGTCATTTCTTTGATTTTGCAAGGTTGGTCTAACTCGTATCTTTGGAATTGCCAAGTATATAGGAAGCCTTCTCTTGTAAAATAAGTAGGTTGGTCTGCCTCTGTCCAATATTTCAGAACTACATCTTCTGCAAATAATTGAGCGCCGCTTATTAAAATTAATAATAGTATATATATCTTTTTCATATTTACTCCAATTTAATTATCAAATTTAACAAAAAATATGTTACAATTTTTAATTTTTTAATAAATATTTCTATAAATGAAATCAAAAGTTGCTTGTACTGGTTCTGAATTCTGTGAATTTAATTATGTTGTCATTATCACAAATATTATGACTAATATACTTATTTTCATGTCTTTTCTTCCTTACTTTTCAATAATTAATTTAAAAGTTTGGGTTAGTGATGTGGAGGAAATGACTATGTAGTATACTCCTGTACTAATTTCTTCAATATTTGCTTCAATATTTTGTTTACCCGATTCTAATAATCCTGAGAATATGTTATTAATTTTCTTACCTTCTAGATTTAATAAGTCAATTTTTATAAAATTTTGTCTTGGAAGAATAAATTGAATATTTACTAATTGGTTGGTTGGATTTGGAAAAATAGTATTAATTATCTCAAGATTTGGCTGAACACTTGTTAAAGGATTATTATATAATATCAACAGTTGTGCAATACTTGTCACTATATACTGATTATTTAAAGAATATGCAACATTTTGGTGTGTGCCATTTATGAAGTCATAAACTATTTTTCCAGTCTCAATATCCCAAATCTTACATGCACCTGCTAATTCGTAAGCAACAGCGAGATATTTCCCATCCGGAGAAAAAGCAATACTGGTTATTCCACTTGGAGAACCGGGAATTGACTGTACTATTTGCTTTGTCTCAATGTCCATAACTTGAACTGCAAATCCGCTCAATCCGGTTTTAAATGCAATATACTTACCATTATCACTAATTGCTAATTCTCCATATCCTGCATTGTATGTGTAATCAATTGTATAAGTTTGTATATTAAGAAATCTCAACTTACCATCAGTTGAAGTATAAATAATTGAATTTATTAATGGTGTATATACCATTTTAAAAAGTTCATAATATGATCCTTGTTGGTCAGGAGAAACAATGTCATTAATTTTTTTGATTAATTCTCCGGTTTGAAAATCCCAAATTGAAATTGATTTTCTTCCTCCAATAGCAATCATATTTGCATTATTTATGAATGCTAAGCTGTTTGTAGGAGTTACAATCATTTTATAATCTTGCCAGTTATCGCAGTCAATTATTTTAACTCCACCTTGATCTGCTCCACCTCCGAATGCTAAGTATTTTCCATATTCTGTAAATTCAACTGCAAGATTACTACTTGCACATGAAAATCTTCTTAGTTCTACTCCTGTGGGCACATCCCAAATTGAAAGGTAAGCTGAACTATTTCCTGTAGCTATAAGTTGCGAATTTGGATGAAAAGCAATCTGTTTGATTGAAGATTGTGTCATCCTTGTCCAAACAGTATCGTATTGAGCCATTGTGTTTTGCCCTTGGCAGAGCAAACAAAACAAGAAGAAAGCGAGCCAGAGTACGTTGTGCGAAAAATAATACTTTTTCATAATTTACCTCACTACCACAAATTTCATCGGTTTCTCATTCCCAATCCTCACAAAATAC